>OLQD01003539.1_pt1 | contig 10192 bp, 10 predicted proteins | sample 1672841 | NCBI WGS metagenome assembly OLQD01 (sample SAMEA3136729, study PRJEB25190) | human gut metagenome | biome: human gut; feature: human-associated habitat; material: faeces | place: Austria | collected 2013 | reverse complement strand
CAGCAATGGCAGGCCTAGACAGATCGTCGTTTAATACAGAACCCGGCTTACGGTCTATCTCGTTTTCCCTTTTGTGTTTTTGCGCTGTCTGCTGCGTGCAGGCAGCGTTTTTTGTTGTTGTAACGCAAAAAGGCCACCGCACAGGATTTGTGCAGTGGCCTTTTTGTTACTTACAAGATCATTGAAAACGCCCGCCGCGTGCGCTTTGGGCATATTTAGCGGAATAATTATTTTAAATTGCATCCCGGGAAAATCCGCGGATTTTCCCGGGATGCCTTTTCACGCAAAAGGGACTGCTCAGTTCCCACCTGCGCCAAGGATGGCGTCCAGCACGGTGGAGGCAGCGCTGTACAGCGAGCCTGCGGCCTGCTCTACCTGCTCCTGCGTGGGCAGGCTGACGGCGGGCGTCTCGGTGCTGCCGCCCTCGGCGGGGGTGGTCTCCGGCTGGGGTGTCTCGGTGGCGGCGGGCTGCTCGGCGGGCGTTTCCGCGGGCTGCTCGGCCGGCTGCTCTGCCGGTTGTTCGGCGGGCTGCTCCGGCACGCTTTCCGCAGGTTCTTCCACGATCACGCTGTCGGCAGGCGTCTCGGGCACCGAGACAGCGGCATCGGGGTCAGTGGTGGGGGTGTACACATCCGTTTTTTCCGGGGTCTGGGTGGTGGAGCTTACCGTGCCCTCGCCACCCAGCACAGCCGCGATCATCTCTTTGGCCTTTGCCACAGAGTTTTCATCCGGCTTCATGACGTAGAGCTTCTGCCCCTTGGCAGAGTAGCACTTGGTACTGCTGCCGGAGGTGCCTGTAACGGTGTAGCGTTCAATATTCCACTCGGCAAAATCGCTCAGCTGCATGCGCACCAGTGCGCTGATCTGGTTCTGGGAAAGGCTGGTAACAAAGCTGTCGGAAACAGCATCCAGAATCTTGGTAAAGCCCATCAGCAGCGCCGGGGACTTGATCTTGTTCAGCATGGCATCGATCACCTTCATCTGGTTGATGCCGCGCTGCACATCACCGGTCTTAAAGGCGTGGCGTTCGCGGGCAAAGGCCAGCGCAGCCTTGCCGTCCAGATGGTTCCACCCCTCCACAAAGGTGGTGGGGTCGTAGTAGCCGGGGCTGCCTACTGAGGTGAACGCCTGATCGGAGTACACGTCCACGCCGCCCAGTGCATCAATAACGTTGATGAACCCTGCAAAATTGATGCGGATGTAGTGCTGCACGTCCACCCCGTACAGGTTGCCGAGGGTGTCCATGCTGGTCTGCACGCCGTAAAGCCCGGCGTGGGTCAGCTTATCCTTGCTGTTCGTTCCGGCAAGGTCCACATAGTAATCGCGCGGGGTGTTGATCAGCACCACCTGCTTGGTAACAGGGTTCACGGCGGCAATGATATTCACATCGCTTCGTGCTTTATCAGTCAAATCACCGCGGGTATCCACGCCGCTCAGGTACACCACAAAAGGCTCTTTTGTGATCTTATTCGCCTCGGCGTTGCTCAAAAAACCATTGGTCATATTGCCCAGCGCTGCAAGGCCCTGCTGCGCCCACACGCAGCCCATTGCCATGGCGGCGCACAGCACCACCGAGAACACCCGGGACACGGTGCCTGCAGTTTTGTACTCCTGACAGCGCTTGACCAGCAGCCACAGCAGCGCCAGCAGCGCCGCCAGCACCACCAGATACAGCACCGGCAGCATCTGGGTGCGCCAGAGCTGCACCAGCACCAGAACGCTTAAAATTGCCTGTACGATCAGCAAGATCTTCCCTCGTTTCGGGGGCAGGTACGCCCCATTCTCCCCGCCAGCAGTGCTGCGGGGGGTGTTTTGCTGTGGGCGGCGGGGCGGCGCGGATTGCTCCGGCGGCAGCTCCGAGAAAAACGCGGCGCTGTCCACCACCACAGTGGCGTCCTGCTGCTCAGCCTTGTGCAAAAGACGGTGCAGGGAACGACCGTCCTCCTTGCGGGAATGCTCGTTTTCGTCCAACATGAGAATACTCCTTTTTTAGCCCACCGGAACGATGGTCAGCACGGCACGGGCGGGCAGGCAGGTGGCGGTCTGATCCTCCGCCGACAGCCAGCCAAAGCCCTCGCAGATGTGATCCGGGCAGGGCGATTCAACAAACCGCGCTCTGCCGTCCTTTACCTCTATATGCACCGTATAATAACCGGTGTCCACACTGTAAGTCTCGTCCTTTTCCAGCGGAATGTCCAGCACAGTGTTGCTATCGCCGTAGATCAGCTGGGCAGTCAGTTTTCCTCCTGTGGTGTTGTGGCTGCGCACAGCCAGCACCGCTGCTATGGCCAGCACCACCACCGCAAACAGGATATTGGTCAAAAGCTTTTTGTTCTTCATGGCTTACTGCTCCCCGGGCTTGAGCTGCTCCAGCTCAGCCAGCCAGAGGGTGGCGCAGGCATCGCTGGGCATGCGCCAGTCGCCCCGGGGCGAAAGGGTCACGCTGCCCACCTTGGGGCCGTCCGGCAGGCAGCTGCGTTTGAACTGCTGGGCAAAAAAGCGCCAGTAAAAGTTGCGCAGCCACTTGTACAGCACGGCGTCCGTATACTCTGCCCTGCCCGCAAAGGCAGCCTTTGCCAGTCGGTAGATCTTTGCCGGGCCAAAGCCGCAGCGCAGCACATAATACAGGTAAAAATCGTGCAGCTCGTAGGGGCCCACCAGATCCTCGGTGATCTGTGCAATTTCGCCGTCCTTGGCGGGCAGCAGCTCCGGCGAGACCGGGGTAGCCAGAATATCCAGCAGCACATCGTGTAAAGCGGCGGTGGCGGCGGCTTCGGCTTCGTACTGCACCAGATAGCGCACCAGCGTTTTTGGCACACCGGCATTCACGCCGTACATGCTCATGTGGTCGCCGTTGTAGGTTGCCCAGCCCAGCGCCAGCTCCGAAAGGTCGCCCGTGCCCACCACAAGGCCGCCGGTGCGGTTGGCAAGGTCCATCAGCTCCAGCGTGCGCACACGCGCCTGCCCGTTTTCAAAGGTAACGTCCAGCACGGTCTCGTCCTGCCCGATATCCGCAAAGTGGCTGCGCACGGTGTTGGCGATGCGAATTTCCTGAAAGCGCACGCCCAGCTCCCCGCACAAAATCTCGGCGTTGCTGCGGGTGCGTTTGGTAGTGCCAAAGCAGGGCATGGTCACCGCCAGCACATCGGCGGCGGGGCGGTGCAGCTGCTTCATGGCGCGCACTGCCACCAGCAGAGCAAGGCAGCTGTCCAAGCCGCCGGAAATACCAATGGCCGCTGTTTTTGCGTGGGCGTGTTCCAGCCGCTTGGCAAGGCCGTCGGCCTGCATCTTTAAAATCAGTTCGCACCGGGCGGCGCGGCGCTGCGGGTCGCCGGGCACAAAGGGGGCGGGGTCAATGCGGCGGGTGAGCACCGTTTCCTCCGGTGTCAGGTCAAATTCCACCGTGACGTAGCCCTCGGCAGTGTGCTCAAAGCTGGTGTTGCGGGCACGCTCGGCCTCCATGCGCTGGCAGTCCAGCTCGGTCTCAGCGTAATCGCCCGCAAAGGGCGCAGTCTCGGCCAGAATACTGCCGTCCTCGGCAATGAGGTCGTGCCCAGCAAACACCATGTCGGTGGTGCTTTCACCGTGCCCCGCCGAGGCGTACAGGTAGCCGCACAGCAGCCGGGCAGACTGGTTTGCCACCAGTGCGCGGCGGTACTCGGCTTTGCCCACGGTCTCATCGCTGGCGGAAAGGTTTGCGATGACGGTCGCGCCCGCCAGTGCGTGGAAGGTGGAGGGCGGCAGCGCGCTCCACAAATCCTCGCACAGCTCCACGCCCAGCACAAAGCTGGGCATCTGGCGGCAGCGGAACAGCAGCGACGTACCAAAGGGCACCTGCTGCCCGCAGACGGTCACCGTCTGTACCTCGGTGCTGCCGGGAGTGAACTGACGCTTTTCGTAAAACTCGCCGTAGTTGGGCAGGTAGGTCTTGGGCACGATGCCCAGCAGCTGCCCCCGGCACAGTACGGCGGCGCAGTTGTACAGCTTGCCGTGCACCAGCAGCGGCAAGCCCACCAGCGCCACGGTATCCAGCGTGCGGGTCTGCGCAAGCAGCCATTCCAGCGCATCCAGTGCGCCCTGCTGCAAAGTGCGCTGCAAAAACAAATCACCGCAAGTGTAGCCGGTAAGGCAAAACTCCGGGAATACTGCCAGCTTTACCCCGCGCTGCGCGGCAGCTTGCAGCTGCGCCAGAATCTGCTGCGCGTTATAGGTGCAGTCTGCCACCCGCAGCGCGGGCGAAAAGGCAGCTGTCTTTAAAAAACCATCTTTCATAAGAGGATTTCACATCCTGTCTGTTTCAATGTTGCCATGGTGACCCATGTTGACCATAGTATACCACAAACAGCACAAAACGGAAAGTAACAGACTGGTAAAAGAAGTGTGAACGTGGGAAAACCCTCTCAGTCATCGCTGCGCGATGCCAGCTCCCCCTTCGGGGGAGCTGGACGCGACCAACGGGAGCGGACTGAGAGGGTTCAGGCGGGAACAGCACCCCTTCCGTCAAAGCCTACGGCTTTGCCACCTTCCCCAAGGGGACGGCTTTGGGCGGTGATGGCAAACTTTCCGGCATTGCCAAAAGACGCCCCCTTGGGGGAGCTGGCACGGCGCAAGCCGTGACTGAGGGGGTACTGCCGCAAGTTTTGACTAAGGGAGTTACGCAAAAAACACCCCCGCAGGCATAAGCCCACGGGGGTGTTATTATGCTAGTATGTTCCCTGCACCTCTAGGGCACAGTCACGCAAGCATTGTCTGAGAATTAGACACCGGCGGGGAAGTTGAACTTGCCCTCGTTGACGATGTTCTTAGCGGTGCCGAAGCCCAGGTTGTAGATAGCAGCCAGGTTGCCAGCAACGTTCAGGATGCTGTTCACAACGCCCAGAGCGCCGTAGCCGAACTTCTGAGCGCCAGTGGACTTATCGGTCACATTATCGGTGTAGTTCTTCTTCCAGATGTTGCTGAACTGGCCGCCGAAGCCGGTCAGGCCGTTGCCGGGGGTCCAGGTGCCGCTGAACACAGCCTCAACGGTGTTGTCCAGGAAGCCCTGAACGTACTTGTTACCAACGATGGTAATCAGGTTCTTGTGGAAGTTCTGCCACTGAGCAGCGCCCATAGCGGGTGCCAGGTAGTCAGCAACGCTACCGCCCATAACGTAGGTCATCTCGTTCTCAGACACAGCAGAGAAATTTGCAGGCATCATCATAATGAATTACTCCCTTCAAAAATAGAAAAAATATTTTCGAACCGGTGTTTCCGGTTCAATCCTTGCTAGGATGGCAATAATATACCACACTTTCCAGAAATGTTCAAGTACTTTTTTGAAAAAAGTGTAAAAACTGTGAAACCTCGTCCCCGCTTTTGTAGCAAATGTGCACTGTTCATGCGGGTTTTTCTGGTGTGACAAGTTTTTTCGCAAATTTGTGAAAAATAGAATTACCAGAACCATAAGGCGGTGCTGCACAATGAAAACAGTTGTTTTTGTGGACGAATTGCTGCTGGTAAACTTTGCTGCAGCCGCCGCGCTGCTGCTGGGCGCGGGGCTTTTGTGCGGGCGCAGCTGCACCGGGCTGCGGCTGTGCGTGGGCAGCGCGGCGGCTGCGGCAAGCACCCTTGCCCTGCTGGCGCCGCCGTGGCCTGCCCCGCTGGCGATACTATATAAAATAGCCAGCTGCTGCGGGGTGGTGGCGGTGTGCTACGGCGTGCCCGGCGCGCGCAGCTTTGCCCGGCTGTGCGGGTGGTACGCGGCGCTGAACGGCCTGCTGTGCGGCGCGGTAGTGCTGCCCGGGGTACAGGCCAATAACCTGAGCGTGCTGCTGCCGGTGCGCCCGGGGCGGCTTTTGCTGTGCTGCGCCGGGGTGTATGCACTGCTGCGCGGGCTGCTGGCGGTGTTTGGCCGCCCGCAGCGGGGCTGCTTTGCCGCCGTGCTTCACCTTGCGGGAGCGGCTGTGCCCGTGCAGGCCTACCATGACACCGGCTTTACCCTGCAAGACCCTCTTGCCGGGCGGCGGGTGGTGCTGGTGCAGTATCCGCCGGTGCGCAGTCGGCTGCCCGCGCCGCTGCGGGAAACCTTAGACAGCTGGTTTGCCGCCGGTGCTGCCCCGCCCCCGGGGCTGGGGGTGCAGTTTGTGCCCTGCGCCGCCGTTACCGGCCACTGCCTGCTGCCGGCCGTCCCCGCCGTGCTATGCTGTGGGCAGCACCGTGTGCCCGACCTGCTGGCGGCCTTTTGCGCGCCGGATGCCCCCACCGGCGCGTGGACGCTGCTGTTGGGGGATGACGTAGCGGAGGAGGTGGGGGTGTAGGAGTTTTCCGCCCTCTCAGGCGCTCCCGCGCCAGCTCTCCCGGAGGGAGAGCCAAGTTTTAAAGTCCGTTGCTAAAGCTTTAGGAGCAATGAAAAAGTTTCCGGCAGTGCTCTTGGCTCTCCCCTTGAGGAAAGACTTCCCCCGCTCCGGGGGAAGATGTCGCGCAGCGACAAAAGGGGGAATCTGGCAAGCCCGACAGGGCTTGACTGAGAGAGCGCACGCCGTTAGCCCCATTGCTAAAGCATCAGGTGTAAAGAGCAAGTTTCCGGCAGCGCCAGAGGCTCCCTCCCAAAAGGAGCTGGCAAAGCCCCAAGGCTTTGCCTGAGGGAGTTTCCTCTATTATACATATAATTAACAGTGCACAGGAGGGATTTCCATGTTGCAGTTTTTACGGCAAGTCTGGCGGCGGCTGTGGGGGCGTTTGCGCTACTGCGGCGCGGTGCATTATCTGGCGGGCGGGCCAAGCCTGCCCCCGCCCCTGACCCCCGAGCAGGAAAAAGCCCTGCTTGACCGCATGGCTGCCGGGGACGCCGCTGCCCGCGAGGAGCTGATCACCCACAACCTGCGGCTGGTGGTGTATCTGGCAAAAAAGTACGAGAACAGCGGCGTGCCCGCCGAGGACTTGGTAAGCATCGGTACCATTGGGCTGATCAAGGCGGTAAACACCTTCACCCCTGCCCGCAGCATCAAGCTTGCCACCTACGCCAGCCGCTGCATCGGAAACGAGATCTTGATGTACCTGCGCAAAAGCTCCAACCGCCGGCAGGAAACCAGCATCGACGAGCCTTTGAACGTGGACGGCGACGGCAACGAGCTGCTGCTCTCGGACATCCTTGGCAGCGACGCCAACGCGGTAAGCCAGCAGCTGGAGCAGGACGCCGAGCGCGCGGTACTGCGCAGCGCCGTGGCGGCGCTCTCGGCACGGGAGCGGCAGATCATGGAGCTGCGTTTCGGCCTTACCGACGGCGTGGAGCGCACCCAGAAGGAAGCCGCCGATGCCCTTGGCATCAGCCAGAGTTATATTTCCCGGCTGGAAAAGCGCATCATCCATACCCTGAAAGCCCGGCTGGAGAGCGAGTAACAGCGCTTGACATTCCGCGTGGGAACGTGTATAATGAAAACACAAGAGGCGCTGGCCCTGCAAACGGCTAGCTCCTCATTGGCGAGTCAAGATTGACCGTTGCTTGGGGAAGCGTTGGCGGTCAATCTTTTTTTGCATTCTTGCGTTCCATGGTAATCTTCCATGCAATGTCGAACACTGCGCGGACAACGTTGACGGCAAGCGACAACGCTGCGATGATTTCGGAGATCGTCATGTCCTGCTCACCCCCCTTCGTTAAAACTCCGGGAAGTGCTGCTCAATCTGATTGAACCTCCTCCCGGGTCGTTCTGGGTCGTTCCGCAGTGGAAACGAGCGTCAGTTCGCCAACAGAGAAGGTAGCCGCCTGCGTTTGTGGGCACAGCGCCTGATGGACGGCTTGCGCCGCCAGTCACAGCATACCATAAAATTACAGCTTTGTCTACAAAGCGCCCCTCTTTTGCGGAGGGGCGCTCAATTTTTTCCACGCATAGCGCCCGGCGCACAGAGCCATACTTCCGGTAAAGCTAAAAGACCGGGGGCGTTTGGATGTACAACAAGGTGGAGCTATGCGGTGTGAACACAGGGCAGCTGCCTGTGCTGACCGAGGCGGAAAAGCGGCAGCTGCTCACCCTTGCCCACGCCGGGGACAAGGCTGCCCGGGCGCGGATGGTGGAGGGCAATTTGCGGCTGGTGCTCAGCGTGGTGCAGCGGTTTGCCCAGCGGGGCGAGAATCTGGACGATCTGTTTCAGGTGGGGTGCATCGGGCTGATCAAGGCCATCGACAACTTTGACCCCGCGCAGCCGGTGCGGTTCTCCACCTACGGCGTGCCCATGATCATCGGGGAGATCCGGCGTTTTCTGCGGGACAACAACGCCCTGCGGGTAAGCCGCACCCTGCGGGACACCGCCTACCGTGCCATGCAGGCGCGGGAAACGCTGGAAAAGCAGCTGGGGCGCGAGCCCACCATGGACGAGATCGCCGCCGCAGCGGGGCTTGCCCGACGCGAGGTGACCGCCGCGCTGGAGTCGGTGGTAGAACCGCTCAGCCTTGATGAGCCGGTGTACACCGACGGCGGCGATGCCATGTATGTGATCGATCAGGTGCGCGACCCGGACAGCGAGGAGAGCTGGATCAGCGGGTTGCAGTTCCGCGATACGGTAGCCGCGCTTTCCCCCCGGGAAAAGCGCATCATGGAGCTGCGGTATCTGCGCGGCAAAACGCAGATGGAGGTAGCGCAGGAGATCGGCATCAGTCAGGCACAGGTAAGCCGACTGGAAAAGGGCGCGCTGCAGCAGTTTCACACCGGGGGATGAAAGCAGCCGCTTTTCTCTGCGCCCCTATGAAAAAGCGGTTCAAAAGCACCCGCAGGTGTTTTTGAACCACGAATTATAATCATGCTTTCCTCTGAATATGGCCAAAGCAGCGCGGCGGCCATTCAAAATCGTCCCAGTCAAAAAAGACCGCTGCGCAGGGCAGTGGTCTTTTTTGGCTTTAGCGGCGGCTGTATCTGCGCCGGGTGGCAGCACCGCCCCGCAGGTGGCGCTCGGCCTTGTTGCGCGCCAGCACGGCACGCACCTGCCCGTACAGCGCAGGGCTGATGCTGCGCAGCCGCACGGCAACATCCTTGTGCACGGTGGACTTGCTGCACCCGAACGCAGCCGCCGCTGCCCGCACCGTGGCGTTGTGGGCAGCAATGTACTCCCCCAGCTGCACGGCGCGCTGTTCTGGATCGGCTTTCATATCCCGCCTCCCTGCGTTCCAGCTTTGCAATGGTATAACATACGCACCGCCGGGGCGGATTATGTCTGCGGGCTTGACTTTTTGTCCCCCGGCGCGTATACTGTGGGCGGACATAAAAACAGGGGTGCCGTAAGGCTGAGATCCGCATCGCGCGGAGTACCCTTTACCTGATCCGGGCAATGCCGGCGTAGGGAGTTTGCGGAACTGTCCGGTACGTTCAACAAACCTCCATGCGTCTGCTGCCAGCAGGCGCATTTTGTTTTTGTGTACTACTATGAGAGAGGAATCTTTTCATCATGTCCAAAACCTATTCCAAGACCCGTATTCTGGTGGAATGCGCCCTGATGATCGCCATTGGCACGGTGCTTTCCAACATCAAGTTCTTCACCATGCCCAACGGCGGCAGCATTACCCTGCTGAGCATGCTGCCCTTTGTGCTGGTGTCCTTCCGCCACGGCGCAAAGTGGGGCCTGTTCACCGGTTTCGTGAACGCCTGCCTGCAAATGATCATGGGCTTCTACCCTCCTCCCGCTTCCACCTTCCTCTACTTCCTCGGTGAGGTGCTGCTGGACTATGTGCTGGCCTTTATGGCACTGGGTCTGGCCGAGCTGTTCGCCCGCCCCTTCAAAAACCGCACCGTGGGCGTAGCCGTGGGCACCTTTGCCGCCGGTTTCCTGCGCTTTATGTGCAGCTTTTTGTCCGGCGTGCTGGTGTGGGGCAACCTGAATGATGGTCTGGCCGCATGGACTTACAGCCTGACCTACAACGGCAGTTATATGCTGCCCGAGACCCTGCTCACCATGGTGGCCGCTGTGCTGCTGTGCCGCGTGGCCCCGCAGATCTTCGACCGTCAGGCACGCTAAGGTGTAGTTTTTTCAAAAAGAGCATTCCCCCGCTTTCCGATCCCCGCCGGGCACACGCCCTGCGGGGATTTTTTGCTGCAAAAAATTTTGCAAAAAACTGTTGACAAGCGCCCCTGTGGCTGGTATAATTACACACGTCGTCAGGCACAAGACAAGACATCTGGGGGTTTAGCTCAGCTGGGAGAGCGCTTGCATGGCATGCAAGAGGTCA
>OLQD01003536.1_pt1 | contig 10197 bp, 9 predicted proteins | sample 1672841 | NCBI WGS metagenome assembly OLQD01 (sample SAMEA3136729, study PRJEB25190) | human gut metagenome | biome: human gut; feature: human-associated habitat; material: faeces | place: Austria | collected 2013 | reverse complement strand
CAGGGAAAAGGAGGACAAAATGAGAGAAAAACAGAAACAGCCAGCATCATTTCAGCCGGACAGGATTTTGTCCTATTTTAAAGCAGAAAGGCAAGTACTTCTGGCGGTGACAATATCCGGTCTGATCTATAATGTAGGACTGCTTGCAGGACCGTGGTTCGAAGGAAAAATGACCGGCTGTCTTGTGGACATTTTAAGAGGTGCCGGACAGTTTGGCGATATGCTGATTCTTGTGTTAAGCTATGTGGCAGTGATCGTGATCGTGCAGAGTTCGAGATATATCAAGCGTTTTTATGTCCGCCGTTTTGCCAATAATGTAAACCGCAGGATGAAGGAAATCCTCTATGGAAGCCTTGTCAGAAAAAGCAGGGCGAGCCTTAAGGAAGAGGGAGAAGGCAATGTCATAACGAAAGCGATCCTCGACGTTGACGACTGTGTGGAGGGAATGCGGAAATTTACGACGGAAATTTTTGATACAGGTGTGGCACTGGCAGCCTATGCCGGAATGCTTTTGTGGTATGACTGGCGGCTGGCGCTCTTATGTATGCTGTTTCCGCCAATCTCTTACATGACCGCAGAAAAAATGAAAAAAATGATCCAGAGAACCGGGGCTGCCTACAAGGAACAGTCCGGCGCGCTGAGCGCAGCAACGTTAGACCGGGCAGAAAATGCAATCACATACCGTGTTTTCGGGCGTGAAAAAGAAAGACAGAATGCATATGAAGAAAATTTGTCTGCGTATGAAAAATCAGCCGTGAGAGCAAACATCTGGAACACGGCAATGCCACCGGTGTATCGCGTCATCTCCATGGCAGGTGTGCTGTTCATTTTGTATTTCGGACAGAAAAATGTATTGGGAACCGGCTGGCGTGCATGGGGCATTGCGGCGTTTACCACATTTTTGTCGTGCTTTGTGAAACTTTCCGTGAAGTCGTCAAGCGCTGCGAAGCTGTTTAATGCGGTACATAAAGCACAGGTTTCATGGAACCGTATCAAACCACTTCTGACACGAAAAGATGAGAGAACTGCGATCGAAAATCAGACAGCAGAAAATCATGCCAGGGAGTGTAAGGAAAAAAACGACACAGTCCCAGCAGGCAAAACAGAGACAACAGTGCAAAAAATACAGATCAGTCATCTGAATTTTGCTTATCCGGATGGGAAACAGATTCTGAAGGATATTTCCTTCAAAGCTGAAAAAGGGCAGATAATCGGAATTACCGGACCAGTGGCCTGCGGAAAGTCTACTTTGGGAAAAGTATTTTTGTGCGAGTATCCATATGAAGGTCAGATTCTTGTGGATGGCAAAGAGCTTCAGAATATGCCCCCATCCTGGCAGACGAATATCATAGGCTATCTTGGTCATGATCCGGAGCTATTTAACGACAGCGTGGAAAACAATGTGCTTATGGGTGAACAGAAAAAGACAGAGGATTTCCTGAAAATGGTTTGCATGGCAGAAGAAGTAAATGAGATGGATGATGGTTTACAGACTCTGGTAGGAAATGGTGGCGTACGTCTTTCGGGCGGACAGGGAAAACGTCTGGCTCTTGCAAGAACTCTTTGCCACAAAAAGCCAGTTCTGGTTCTGGATGATCCTTTTTCGGCTTTGGATAAGAGCACCGAGAGACAGATTTTTGCCAATTTGAAAGCACAGGCGAAAGAGAATATTGTGCTGCTGATTTCCCACCGTCTGTATCTGTTTCCGCAGATGAATCAGATCATCTGGATGGAAGATGGAAAAACAGTGGTGGGTACGCATGAAGAATTACTTGTGAAGGTACCGGAGTATAAGAAATTATTTACTGAGGAAGGAGGTGCAGAGAGTGAAGACAGACAGAAATAAGAACAACTTGAAATCAGAAGAAAATATGATTTTGAAAAAGAGCAGAAGGTCAGATGCAAATGTTTTTCCGGTAGAAAACAAGGGAAAAGGGAAAATTGCAAAAGCGAAAAAAAGACAGGTAAAAGGTGTGATCTGGAAAACAGTTCTGCAGCAGAAATGGCTGTCTATGGGTATTGTCTTTGCTGTAGCAGGCGCAGTGGTAACGGCTCTTATCCCGCCGCTGATCCTGGCAAAAATCGTAGATACAGTCACAGCGGGAAAAGCCGTGACATTCTGGGTGATTTTCCTTTATTTTGCAATGCTTGCACTTACCGGATTCATGGAATCTGCCAGGGAAGGTCTGCTTACCGTATTTGGGCAGAAAATCACACATGCACTTAGAAGCAGCCTTATGGAAAAATTCATATGCCTTACTTCTGACAAACTGACAGGGCTGGAACCTGGAACTCTGGCTTCACGCTTTGTTGGTGATGTAGATACTGTGGAAAATCTTTTTACCTCAGGGATCATCAACATGTTTGCTGACGCTTGCAAGATTATCAGTATTCTGGTGGTGATCTGGTTTGAAAATAAGGGTCTCGCTGTGGTGCTTCTTGTAATACTGCCATTTCTTTTCTGGTTTACCAGACATGTGCAGAAAAACATGCTTGCAGCCCAGATTGAAAACCGTAAGGCTGTGGGAAGAGCCTCAGGACATGTGCCGGAAACCCTTCATAATATCCGTACCATCCATTGCCTTGCCAGGGAAAAATATATGGAAGAGCGTTACGACACTTACATCGGTGAAAGTTACCAGGCAATGGAGAGAACCAATTTTTATGATGCAGTATATTCACCGGTGATCTTGATTTTAAATGCAGTCGTGGTTGCAGTTGTGATGCTGCTTTCAGCATCTGGAAATAAGATGGTGCTCACGTTTTTTGGAATGTCTGCGGGAACTGCAGTGGCTGTGATCAACTATATTTCACAGATTTTTTCGCCGGTGGAAAGTCTTGGAATGGAGATTCAGACCATCCAGTCCGCGGTAGCTGGAATCCATAGGATTAATGAATTCTTTGGGCTGGAGGAGAAAGAAAATGGCGCACAGGAGAATGGAGATACCGAGAAAACCTGGAATAATCCGGCAACAAAAATAGAAGAAAACAGAAATGAAAAGATTAGCCGAAAGGAAGCGATGGTTGATATGGAAGAAAGGCACAGACTGGGAGCTTCTGACAGTAATGGTTTGCCGTTTGTAGAATTCCGGAATGTAACCTTCGGCTATGATGAGCATGTGGTGCTGGAACATCTGAATTTCAAGGTGATGGATACCGACCAGGTAACTCTTCTTGGACGAACTGGTGCAGGAAAAAGTACTATATTAAAACTCCTTCTTGGGCTTTATGAACCTGATCAGGGACATGTGCTGATCCACGGCATTCCGGCAACCGCTGTGAAAGCAGGAGACAGACGTAAATTTTTCGGTTATGTGGAGCAGACTTTTCACATGGTGCCGGGAACCGTACGCGACCAGATTACATTATATGATGACCGGATCTCTGAGCGTCAGGTAAAGGCTGTTGCAGAGCTTACAGGTTTAAAAGAGGCGATTGAGAGTCTGGAAAATGGTTACGATACTTATTGTACTCCGGAGATTTTTTCCCAGGGACAGTGGCAGTTGCTATCCATCGCCAGGGCAGCAGTGGCAGAGCCCAAACTGCTTCTTCTGGATGAGATTACTGCAAACCTGGATGCGGAGACAGAGAAGGCTGTTCTGGCCGCATTGAAACGTGTGGCAAAGGATCGTACCGTTATTTCCATTTCACACAGAACGTCCGCAGAACTGGGAAGGACGATTCAGATTTAATCTGAGATTGTGAAAAGCACTTATAAAATTTTTATAAAGTGCTTTTCACAGTGGACTTTAAATGTTATAATTCTAATTACATTCTTAAATGTCTGATTCGAAGCTTTTTCAATCGCGCTTCGGAATAGCGGACATTTCATAATCACTAATTTTTTATCTTATTTATATTTATCATTTGCCGGAGATCGCCGACAGTATTCACTTAATTTATGCAGGCAACGAGCTAGAGCCTGTGCTTGCGTCAGACCTTGAAGCGTGTTTTGTCTCATTTTTGTTATTGAAAATAGTTACATGTTTTTATGAAAAAGAGGTGATTATCATCAATCTTACAGGTATGATCTTGAAAATGCGTTACTGTATCCTGGAGCAGGTGGGCGCAGGCGGGGAGGGGCATTTGTACCTTGCCAGGGATATGGAGCTTGGAAATTACTGGGCAGTAAAAGAGCTTCCCCTTGAGAAAAAGCGTGAAGCCAGACTGCTGCGGCTTCTGGAACATCCATCCATTCCACGGATGGTAGATTATGTGGAAAATGGAGATCACTGTTATCTGATCATGGAATATATTCGTGGAAAGTCCCTTGGACAGATGTTAAAGGAGGGACATGTTTTTGCAGTGGATGAGCTTCTTTCCTACGGAGACACTGTGCTTGCTGTTCTGGAATATCTTCATGGGCAAAAGCCGCCGGTATATTATGGGGACTTGAAACCGGATAATCTTATGCTTTCAGATTCGGGCAAATTGTATCTGGTGGATTTTGGGAGCGCGGTGTTTGGATTTGGAGAAAATCAGCGGATCTGTATGGGAACAGAAGGCTTTGCTGCGCCGGAGCAGTACGAGGGAAAAGTAAACGCTTCCAGTGATCTGTACGCTTTTGGAAAAACATTGCAGGCACTGGTGGGGAGAAACTGGCTGCCTGTTTTGTGGAAAGTTCCGGGATTGGCTTTGTTTCTCTATAAATGTATCCAGTCCCAGGAAAAAAGAAGATTAAAAAGTGCAGCGCAGGCAAGAAAAATGCTCTCCGGTATAGGAAAAAGAAAAGGACATGCCAGAAAGAATATAGTAGTGGCAGTTGGTACTACAGGGATTTTGCTGGCAGCAGGGGTATTGCTTGCGGGAACAGAACGGCAGATCACTTTTGAAAGTGCATTGGCAGAAGTGACGAAGGGATATTACGAGATAGAGGAAAATAAGTCTTCTTCGTTGTCAAAGGAATTTGTAGCAGAAGCGGATAAAAAAAGTACAGACAAAGAAGCGGATAAATTTCTTCTAAAAAAATGCGAGCAGGCAGAAAGTGTTTTGCAAAAACTGCAAAAAGAATATACGAAAGATGAAGAGCAGAGAAAATTGCTTTTGTTATTGGCGGTAAATGCGGAACTTCAGAAAGAGTGGGAACGGGCAGCCGTGTATTATGAGCAGCTGCTGTTGTATGCGCCGGAATTTGCAGAAGGGTATGGGAAATATGGACTGTTCCTTTTGCGAAGAGGTCAGAAGAATTCCAGCAGGAGACTTTATGTTTTATACAGAAGCAGTAAGGCAGATGGGACGGATTGTAAGAGCGTTGAAATCTGGGAAAAACAGATGGAAAGTGAAACAGGTGAGGGAAAATGAAAAGATGGAGAAGCATAAGGAGAAAAATTGCGAAAAGTTCAAATCGAAGAGGTATATATTCGCACAGCATCTGGAATAACTTTCGGAAACCTGGAATTTATCTGATGGTGACAGTGATTTTATTTATTACCAAAGTTGGTATACTTTACACTTATGGTGGGGAATTTGGAGGATTTGATATCGATATTGGTGCTGATGAAGGTATATTTGATAATTGGGAGGAGGCTGAAGAAAATCAGGAAACTACGGAGCCAGAGAAGAAAGAAAATGGGAGCAGTAATGGTAATGCGAGTAATAACAACAGCAATAATGACAGCGCGAATGGCGGTACTAGCAGTAATGACATAGAAAATGACGGTAATAATAACAGTCATAATAGTGGCAGCAGTAACGATAATTACAGTGGGAATAATAACGGTAACAATAACAACAGTAACAATAACAACAGTAACAATAATAACAATAACAGTAATAGTAACGCAGGGGCTGGCTTGTCGAAAACAGAGAATGATGACAACACAGGTGATAAGGATGGCTGGGGAAAATCTCAAGCTGCGGGCTCTGAGAGAAAGCCCAAAGAAAACAAGAAAGAAATAAAGAAAGAAAACAGTGTCACGGCAGCCTCACCGGCAAACAAAAACGCAGAGAATGAGAAAACGAATATAAATGCAGACAACAGTGCCAATGGAACTGCGTCGAAAAGCAACACTACAAAAAAGACGCCCCGTGTAAAGAAGGATAGCTCAAAAAGTAAAGAAGAAAAGTCAGGAGATACTGCAGCAGATGAAAATATAAGTGAAAACGGGATTGCTGCCAGAGAAACGAAGAATACTGATCGGAAAAAGGCGGATATGTCCAAAGCAAAAATTACGGAAAGTTCCAAAAAAGAAAATACCAGTGAGTACTTGAAGCTCACGGGGGCCGGCACGGTTTTTACAGCAGTAGGAATGGCAAAGACATCTCATGGACTTGGATTCTATAACAGAAATGATGAAAATAGAGAAAAAAATGAAAACATAAATAAAAACAATAACATAAATGATAATGAAAATGGCACAATACGTTTTGTACACGAAGAAACAGTCCCTGTAAATGAATATCCTGAAATACAAGTTATAAGAACTACCGGTGAGCAGGATGTTACAATTCTGTCTTTGAACTTAAATGGTGATGAGATTTTCTGGCATCAGGAAGGGGATACCCTTGTATTCGACCAGCCGATTACAGCGAAGGAAAATACTGTGAAGGTGATTGCTGTAATAGATGGGAGAAGAATTGTGCATATGCCTATATGGGAGTTTTGAAAGTGTGCATCAATTGTTACTGGTCATGGAGTGAATGGTAACCATTAACTAAGATTTTGCCATCTGGACGTTATAAAGAAATGATGTTATAATTAACACCCACGTAGCGAAAGACTTGAAAGATCAACGACAAAAATTACATGACGATACAGGAGGCAAAACACAGATGTACAAAGCTATTTTATTTGATCTGGACGGAACTCTCACCGATTCCGGGGAGGGAATCACCAAATCTGTACAATATGCTCTGGAGAAGGTTGGAAAACCAGAACCAGATCTTCAGAAGCTGCGCATTTTTGTGGGACCGCCCCTTTTGGAGCAGTTTCAGGAATATGCGGGAATTGACGAAGAAACGGCAAGAAAGGCAGTTGAGATTTACAGAGAACGATATGCACCGGTGGGGATTTATGAGAATGAACTGTATCCTGGCATTCCGGAAATGTTATCCGGACTGAAACAAAGAGGATACAAACTTGCCATTGCATCTTCCAAACCAGAGAATTTTGTGAAGATTGTTGCGGAATATTTCCATATTGATTCTTATTTTGACGAGATGGTTGGAAGTGAGCCTGAGGGTAGACGAACCAATAAGACAGAGGTGATCGAGGAAACTCTGAAGCGGCTGGGATTTTCTGAACACCGTGACCAGGTGATTATGGTGGGGGATAAAGAGCATGATGTATTTGGGGCAAGACGTGCAGGATTGGAATGCATTGCAGTTTCCTATGGTTACGGAACCGAAGAAGAACTGAAAAATGCCCATCCCTTTAAAATTGTGAATTCGGCAGAGGAAATACTGGATTTTTTCGCCTGAGCCCCAGAAGAAAACAGAAAATGCCGGTTTTGGCATGGAAGTGTCTGTATCCGGTGGGAATCCATTTTGTGCTTTCCCAGCTTGTCTCCTATCTGGGACTGTATTTTCTGGTGCAGCGGACTGGTGCAGATATGAGTGCATATTACCAGCATGTGCTTATGCTGACTGGTCTGACAGGGATTTTGGCTGCTGTTCCCTGCATATTGTTGTATCGGGGCGATTTTTCAAGAAGAAAAGAAACCGGGATATTATATCCTGCAGCTGATCGTCACCTTCCTGTTCCTGAAATCCTGGGGTTTCTTGTAATTGGCGCATTTCTTGGTCAATATGGAAACATTCTGGTAGGTCTTTTTCAGCAATATTTGAATCCGGAAGCTTATCAGGAAACCCAGTCCCTGATTTCCGAGGGGAAAAGTATCTGGAGTCTGATTTTCTGGATGGGGATTGCAGCACCTTTTGCAGAAGAGGTTATTTTCCGCTGGCTGGTATTTCTTCGTATGAGAGATAATATGCGCGTGATCACAGCAGCACTGTTTTCAGGACTGACATTTGGAATTTACCATATGAATCTGCTCCAGGGAGTGTATGCAACTATTATGGGATTGCTTTTCGCATTGATCCTGGAATGGAGAGGAAATCTGTTTGCCAGTGTATTTCTTCATATGGGGGCAAATATCTGGAGCCTGCTGGTCAGTGATGTGATGCTGTACATGCTGGATCATACAGGAGCCACATCCGTAATTGCACTGAATCTGTTTCTTGTTTTTGCAGGAACTTATGGTATCTGGAGATGCTATAAGAATTATCAGAAACGAGGATGTACGAGGCTGATATAAAGCATAATCAGAAATATATTAAGAAAAATAGAAGACCTTCTTACAAAATCCTGGAAAAACAGGGGAGATTGTGAGAAGGTTTTTTGGTTGGCGTATTCCAATTTATAAACATTTAAGAATTCCCCATCTTGAATTCCCAGCATATATATGCTATCCTAACTGTATTAAACGTATTAATACACTTGGAAAGGAGGCAGTCTGCCTATGATCGTTTTGGATTATCAGGATAGAAGGCCGCTGTACGAGCAGGTGGAGGAGAAGTTTCGAAACCTGATTTTGATCGGAGCTTTGGAACCCGGTTCCCGAATGCCTTCTGTACGGCAGCTTGCAATGGAATTGTCCATCAACCCGAACACCATCCAGCGTGCTTATATGCAATTAGAACAGGAAGGGCTGATATATCCGGTTAAGGGAAAAGGAAATTTTATTGCAGATAGTGAAGAAGTGCGAAAAATCAGCAAAGCTTCCTATACAGAAGAACTGAAAAACCTGATCCGGAAGGGAAAGGCTATGGGAATGGAAGCGGAAGAGCTGATCTACATTATTAGGGAGTGTTACAAGGAGGAGAAGCCATGATAGAAGTCAAAGAATGCAGTAAGGCGTTTGGCACTGTCAAAGCGGTCAATAAAGCAACTCTGGATGTTGGAGTGCGGGAAGTGTTTGGTCTTGTGGGCAGTAACGGCGCCGGGAAAAGCACCCTGCTTCGGATGATGGCTGGAATTATAAAGCCAGATGAAGGGGAAATCCAGATTGACGGTATGTCAGTGTACGAAAATGAAGAAGCAAAAAAACTGTTTTTCTATATCTCAGATGACAGTTATTTTCCGGCAAATTATACAGCAATGGATCTGGTGCGCTTTTACCGGAACTTTTATCCTCAGTTCCGAACCAGGTTTTTTCATGAACTGATGGAACAATTCCATCTGGAAGAAAATCGCAGAATTGCAACTTTTTCCAAAGGTATGAAAAAACAGGTTCTGGTAATCATCGGTGTGTGCGCGGCAACGAAATATCTGTTTTGCGATGAGACCTTTGATGGCCTTGATCCGGTAATGCGTCAGGCGGTAAAGAGCCTGTTTGCAGCGGAGATCATGAACCGGGAATTTACTCCTGTGATCGCGTCTCACAATCTGCGCGAACTGGAGGATATCTGCGACCATGTCGGGCTTTTGCATAAAGGGGGGATTCTTCTTTCCAAAGATCTGGAAGATATGAAATTTCACATTCACAAGATACAGTGTGTGCTTAGTGGAAGACAGCAGGAAAAAGAACTGGAAAAGGAACTTCAGGTTTTGAAGGTGCAGCATCAGGGTTCTCTTCTTATGATAACAGCCCGGGGAACCAGAAGTGAGATCATGGAGAAAATCCAGGCGAAAAATCCTCTTTTCATGGAGGTGCTTCCTCTGACCCTGGAGGAAATTTTTATCAGTGAAACGGAGGTGGCAGGCTATGAAATCAAAAATTTATTCTAGCAGATATATGAAGGTAACATCAAAAGGGCTGGTGTGGATACCGGCTTTTGTGACCATTGGATTTCTTCTGGCCTTTCCGGTGGCAGAGCTGATCATGCTGGGAAACTGGTTCGGAATGGAATACACGACCAGAGAAATAAATGCCCTTTATGCAAATCTGTGGCAGAATGGATTCATGATTACCGGACTTGCGGTTGCAGCGCTTGCGGCACTGTTTAATGGGATCAGCCAGTTCTGGTACCTGTATTCACTGCGGAAAATTGACTTCTACCACAGTCTTCCTGTGAAACGAAACAGGATGTTCTGGTACAAGACTTTGCAGTCACTTTTATATTTTTGGGTGCCGTATCTGGTGATGGAATTTTTTGCCATCTGTATCGGGGCGATGAGAGGATTTTTCAGTCTTCATCTTATGAAACTGGCGTTCCTTATGATGGTATTTCATCTGATGTTGTATTTACTGATGTATT
>OLQD01003529.1_pt1 | contig 10207 bp, 10 predicted proteins | sample 1672841 | NCBI WGS metagenome assembly OLQD01 (sample SAMEA3136729, study PRJEB25190) | human gut metagenome | biome: human gut; feature: human-associated habitat; material: faeces | place: Austria | collected 2013 | reverse complement strand
TTCATGATCGGCGCTTCCACCGTGGTGGGGGGCAACCCGCTCATTGATGCTTTTGGCGTGGTTGCCATGGTTGCTATGATGCCTCTCATCTCTATTCAAATGGTCGGCTTCATTTACAGCCGCCGCACCACGACTGAGCTTACCCGTGAACATTACGGTGATGATGAAATCATTGAGCTTTGGGAGGTGAACCCTGTATGAATTATCTCATTTCGGTTGTTAACCCCGCCGCAATGGAGCAGGTGTGCGAAATCGCCGCCGCCCTTGATCTGCCCCAAACCGTCACTATGCTGGGGCACGGCACTGCCGCCCAAAGTATGCTGGATCTTTTGGGGATCGAATCCACTGAAAAACGTGTCATCATGACAGTGGCAAACCCCGAAAAAACCCGCCAATTCATCAAGAATATGCGGCAGCAGCTCTATATCGGTATTCCGGGACACGGCATTGTCATTGCCGTCCCGATCAAAAGCGTGGGAGGAGGAAAAACATTGGTATATCTGAATAACGGCGAGCAGCAGACTGCCCGCTATACCCCCGAACTGAATAGCAAATATGAATTGATCATCATTGTTGCAAATGAGGGACGCACCGATCAGGTGATGAACGCCGCCCGCGCGGCTGGTGCTACCGGCGGTACGGTGCTGCACGGAAAAGGCTCAGGCAGCCAAAACCCCAAGAAGTTCTACAATGTTTCCATCGCCTCGGAAAAGGAGGTTATTCTGATGGTGGCGCAAAGCGATCGCAAGGCAGCCATCATGCAGGCGGTACTGCACCAGGCAGGTCCCGACAGCGAAGCCGGCGCCGTACTGTTCTCTCTGCCTGTCAGTGAGGTTGCGGGCTTTGGTCTGATGGAAGATTCCATTACATAAACCAAACAAAATCTCAAATCGAGTAGGAGGCTCTCGTAAATAGAGAGCCGACCTCTCACACCACCGTGCGTACCGACCGGTACACGGCGGTTCAATCGCATAAGTGCAAGGACTCGTAGTAGTTGAGGATACTAAAGTATCCCGCTGCTGCGAGTCTTTCGTTCGTAATGGAACATTTCAATACAGGACTACCGGCGATACGACAATAGCCCAGTCTGGAATTTCCCAACTGGTAATCCTTGTCAGCCGGGACGCCCAGCTTTCTCAGGTTGGTCACCTTCGTTCTGGGCTTCTTCCATTGCTTCCAGATGTACATTCGGAATCTACGCCGCAGCCATTCATCCCAAGACAACACCTAGTTGTTTCCCATGCCGGGCGCACCATACCAAAAAAGCGAAGCCCTCACAGGACTTCGCTCTTTTTATTCCTCTGTTTTCAGTAGCGGGGCCGCCTGTCGGTCTTCGGCAAACTTTTTATACTCCCCAGGGCCAACGCCGTATGTTTTGCGGAACAGTTTAATGAAATAACTAGATTCATAGTAACCCAACTCCCCTGCCGCCATACGCACTGTGCTTTCCGGTCGGGAGAGTAGCCTGCGGGCCTGTTCCATTTTTTCCATATTGATGTAGCTCACCACATTCATGCCGCTCTCGCTCTTAAAAAGCCTGCTGACATAGTTTTCGGTCATATGCACTGTTTCGCTTATCATTTCCAGGGAAATGTGCTGGGAAAGGTTTTCTTCGATATACTGTATAATCTGTGCCATTTCCTTTTTGCACAGCAATGCGGCTTTTTTCCTCTCAAAGCGCTCCATCTGCTGGAGCACCTGGCCAAAATGCGCCTCGTAGTCATCCACGCTGCGACATTTTATCATCTGCTCCCACAAGGCTCTGCGCTCCTCCTCGCCCAGGTAGGCCGAGCAACCTAGCAACGCTGTTAGGCCTAAGCTGCTCATGGCATGGGCTGCCGGACCGGGTGCTGTCGCTCGCAACTCCTTCCCTCGCCCAAAAGTTGAAAATAGCTCCTGTGCGCTGGTATAGTCTTTCGCCTCCAGCAGGTCACTCAGCTGCCGGCATACCACCTGCACCGGCACCTCCTCCGAGGAAAGCCGTCGCAGCGTTGCCGCACGGGTCAGACGGCCTGTCCCGTGAAACACCACATAGGGAATCGCATTCCGGCAGCGCTCCAGCTCCTGCAAAAAGCCCCCGCTATCTGCAAATTGCTCCGAGAGCAGAAAACCGCACGGCCGGTTCAAGTAGGCCCGGCAAAAACCGCTGATTCTTTGACAAAATGTTGGGGCCTCCCGTTTGAATGCCTCCTGCTCACCTGGCATCAGCACAATTGCTGTCTGATCTGGACCCAACCGAATCAATGTGGAAGCCGGTCGCCCCAGCTTTTCACACAATAGGTTATAGAATCCAGAATCATTCCGCTTATTTTCGTTCTCCGAGCGATCCAGAAAGGCCAGACAAATCGCATAGGGCTCCGAAAAGCGGATCTCCTCCACCTGCGTACTCTGCACCACCCGCTGCATTTCACGAAAATCATCTTCTGTCATAGGAGTGACCGGCACCGGTTCTGCGCCTTTTTTCTTAGCCAATCGTTCTACAGCTTTTTGCAGCAGCGTCGTCAGAGATTCTGGTGAGATATCGGTTTTCACCACATAGTCCATCACCCCCAGGCGAATCGCCTCCACCGCGTAGGAGAAATTTTCATGGTTGGTAAGTACAATGATCTCACATTCCCGGTTTTGCTGCCGTACCTGCTGGATAAACTGCAAACCATCCATATCCGGCATTTTGATATCGGTAATGATGAGATCCGGCGGATCATCCTCTATCTCCAGCAGAGCCGTCTTGACACTGCTGTAACTGCCGGTCACGGTATAGCCCAGCGCAGTCCAATCCACAATGGTCTTCAACGCCAGCCGGACAATCTTCTCATCATCCACCAGAATGGCCTTATACATCGCTCTCCTCCTTCCACTCGGTATAGGGCATCGTCATCTGCACTTCGGTTCCCTGGCCCTGTACACTGCCAATGGAAAAACTTTGTCTATCCTTATAGGACAGGTACAAGCGGTCCTTTACATTGTGCAGGCCGATGCCACTCATCTTGCTGCTTTTTGGCACACCATCCTCGCCAGCTTTTTCTTGGTCAAATCCCTTGCCGTCATCGATGATGCTGATATACAGTGTCTCCTCCCCCACCCATGCTTTCAATCGGATGGTGAGGGGGACATTCTCTTTTATCCCGTGGATGACCGCATTTTCCACAATGGGCTGCAGTAGCAGGCGCATCACACTGGCCTTTGCAGCTTCCTTGCTGATCTCCGTCTTCAGCACAATGGTCTCGCAGCAGCGGATCCGCTGCAAAGTCAAATAATCCTCCACTGTTTGCAGCTCACTGTGCAGTGGCGTGTAGGAATTATCCTTTAGGATAGAGCTGCGTAGCAAATGAGAAAGCGCTGCCAACCCATCGGAAACGACCGGTACATTATTCATCATGGAGGTAAAGCGCAGGCTATCCAGTGTATTGAATAGGAAGTGCGGGTTGATCTGCGCCTGCAGCATCCGGATCTCTGCCCGGCGTTTCTCCGCCTGTTCCTTTTCCACCTTATTCAGGGCCTCTCGCATTTCCGCACAGATCTCATTAAAAGCCTGATTCAAAATACCCAGCTCATCCCGGCTTTCATCAGATTGCGTAACCGCAAAGTTCACCCGCGCCGCGTCGCCAAAGGACTTCACCAGTGCATTCATCGGCCGGTCGATGGAATCAATCACAATCACCGAAAAATTCAGCAGTAGAATCGTTCCAAACAGTGTCCCAAAGAAGATACTTTGCAGTGGCTTCATCATCTCGGTGTAGGGCTCTATAAAGACTAGGGTAGCCTCCAATGCCGGCACCGTAAGGTAGCACAAAAAGCTGCTGCGCTCCTCCCGGGGGCAAATCGGTTCCCCGCTTACCTCAAATGCTGTCTGTCGAATCTCTTCCCCTTCCAGCACCGTCAGCGGTGTTCCGTCATCAGTCAACAGGCCACCGGCCCCATCTACCAGCACCAGGCGGTTACAGCTCTCCTCATTATAAATATCCAGCAAGCGGGTAAACATCTGAGGCATAAACAAAGCTTGCACCGTATAAGCGTTTCCCTCCTCGTCTGTCGCATACCATGCCACAGCCAATCGTTGCTCTCCAACCTCATTTTGTGTTATCGCCCATCCACCAGATTCCGTAACCGCCAGTATCTCTTCCCCGGCGAGGCTGCACACCGTTCCATCTGGATACAGCACCGTCACCCCGGTCAAATAGCGCAGTGCCTCCTGCTGGAATAGCCCGGTAGGTTCTGTTTTCAGCACCTCTTCCGGAAGTTTTTCCTGCCATCCGGCCAACAGCCTCGAAGGATCCGCCAAGTTTGTAAGGGACCGTTCCAACGAAGTCAGCGTCTGCGCCGCAAAGGCCCGCACCGTCTGCCGGACCGAAATAAAGGCCTTGGCATAGGAAAAAACGCTGATAATGAGAATTGGGACCACCGATATCAGAATCACCATCAGCGTAATGCGGTTTTTTATCGGCAGCCTTCTTACCAAAGATTTTGCATTTCCTTCTTTCATCGCTGTCCTCCGCCAGTCCTGTGGGCTTTGTTCTTTCTGTTTATTATAATATCCTTTGCGGTAAATTGCAAAGAATCCACTAATCTTGTCAAAAATGCCGTTTTCCCTAATAAATCCAACCATTTTCACTATTTTCTCTCCTCTGCGGTAAGAAATGAACACCAATTGTGCTAAATCCGCCAGTTTCTCTTGTCAATCTGCCTGATATTCTCATTCTAATCGCCAAAAAAGAGTATCAACTACACAAAAGTGAACATTTTTTATTACCTTCTTTCCCGCTATAATCATAAATACAGACATTCAGGCTCGTCTGAATATCCCCATATAAGGGGGCTTTTGTAAAAGGAGGTTTTGTTATGCCAGCCGGATTTTGGATCGCAGTAGGAATACAGGCCCTCGTTTTTGTTCTTATGCTGATCGGAAGAAACAAGATCACGGAGGATGATTAAGCATCCCCACTATCAAAACAAAGACGAAGAAAAGAAGAGGTATTGAAAAATGAAATGGACGATTCTCATTATTCTGATTGCCTATTTCGTCGCGATGTTCATCATCGGACTGATTGCCAATCGGAAATCGAAAACTGTTACTGACTACTATGTAGCAGGCCGTGGATTGGGCGGCGTTATTACCGCACTGGTGTATATGTCCAGTCTAGTCAGCGCCGGTGCCCTGGTGGGCTGGACCGGTCAGGCCTCCAGCTACGGCGTATGGTTCATCTTTGCGGGATGTGCCGTTACCATCGCCACCTACATTTGCTGGCGGCTGCTTTCAGGCAAGGTCATGCGCCTTTCCAAAAAGCTGGATCTGCTGACTGTTCCGGACTTCCTGGAAGCCCGCTTTGAAAGCCGCACCGCCCGCCTGATCGCCGGACTCATCCTGCTCATCTTCACCGTACCGCTCATGGTTTCTCAGTTCAAAGCCGCTGGCCTGCTGCTCAATATGGTCACCGGCATTGATTATAAGACAGCTGTAGTGCTGTTTGGCGTCATCGTATTCGTCTATGTTGCCTTTGGCGGATACTTTGCCGTGGTTTACACCGATGCTGTTCAGGGCGGCCTAATGCTGTTCGGCATCGCTGCGCTGGTCATCACTGCTCTCATCGCAGTAGGCGGCAACCTGGGCGAAGCCTACGCCGCCGCCAATCCCATTGGTGCCGTCAGCTGGCCCACCACCGGCAGCGCGCTTACATCCACTGCCTTTATTGCCGTACTGATGAACAACTTCTTTGGTGCGCTGGGTGCCCCTAACTACATCAAGGGCTTCTACTCCCTGAAAGGCCCGAAAGAGCAGAAACGCGGCTTTACCATGATTATGAGTATCGTCTGTGTTATCGAAGTCTGCATCATCGTCATCGGCCTGTGCGGCAAGGTTCTGTTTCCCGATCTGGCCTCCCCGGATCAGACCGTATTTATGATGATCGATAATCTACTCTCTCCCATAATGGGCGGTCTGGTGCTGGCAGCGCTGGCAGCCGCTATGATGTCCACCATGGATGGCCTGCTGCTGATGTGCGCTTCCACCGTGGAAAATGACATTCTGGTCCGCACCTTCAATAAGAACCTCAGTGAAAAGCAACGCATGACCGTTGCCCGCATCACTGTACTCGTCATCGGTGCCATCTCCATCATTTGGGGCCTCAATCCCCCCGAGATGCTGGCTCTGCTGATGTATCCCGCCTGGGGTATTCTGGGTCTCTCCTTCGCGCTTTGCTTCTATGGCGGTCTGTACTGGAAACGCCTCAATGCCCCCGGCGTCTGCGCCGGCATGGTAGCCGGTGCCGGTATGTTCCTCATTGGTTCCGCTACCGGTTGGTCTCCCCTAGGCTTTGCTCCCATCCAGATCGGCCTGATCTCGCTGATCATCGTCACTCTCATCGTGACCTACGCCACCAAGCCCACCTCAGCCGAAACGCTCGAAAAGTTCTTCCCGGCCAAGGTAAAAGCCAAGTAATCTCCTCATCATTCAAATGGTGTTTGACCCCCTCAATATTAGTGCAAAGTCCCCACACATGTGGGGATTTTGTGCTATTGACAAAACCCTTGCAAAAAGTGAAAATAAAGGTAGTTTTCCATCAAGGGAGGGGAGCGTCATGCCAATTGGCTGGTGGATTGCCATCGCCATCCAGGCTGCTGTATTCATTGCCATGCTTTTGACCCATCGCCGTATCTGAATCGGCCAGCCACTGATTTGACAGAAAGGAACCCGCACTATGAATTACATTGTACAGGCTGTGATACTTGTCTACTTCGTTGGGATGTTCGCGCTCGGCATTCTGGGCGAGCAGCGTACCAAAGATACCGCAGACTACTATGTGGCCGGCCGCCAGGTCAATGGCTTTTTTGCCGGATTTGTATACACCACCAGCCTGGTCAGCGCCGGGGCCCTGGTCGGCTGGGTCAGTCAGACCTGGCAATGGGGTCTCTACTTTATCTATGCCGCCAGCGCTGTCACCGTGGCTACCTTTCTTTGTTGGTGGCTGCTGGGCCGCAAACTCTGTGCATGCTCCCGTGATCTCAATCTCTTTACTGTTCCGGATTTCTTGGAAAAGCGCTTTGAAAGCCGCACCGCCCGCCTCATTGCATCGCTGCTTATCCTCACCTTTTCACTGCCGCTTCTGGTCACTCAAATTGCCGCCATCGGCATTCTTTTTAGTATCACCACCGGCCTTTCCTACAATGCCGCCGTGATCTGCTTCGGCATTATTATGTTCCTGTATGTTTCCTTCGGCGGTTACTATGCCGTCGTTTATACCGATGTTGCCCAGGGCATTTTGATCCTGCTTGGCGTCATCATCCTGCTGACCGCTTCGGTCCATCGGGTGGGGCCCTCTCCGCAGCTGCAGTACCAGCAGATCTTCCCCCACGGCTTTGTCTCCTGGCCGGATGAAAACTCTCCCATTACGCCCTCTTTCCTGTCGGCCTTCATTCTGCTCACCTTTTTCGGCGCGCTGGGCGGTCCCAATTACATTCGCGGCTTTTACTCCATCCGCAACCGTCGTGCTTTTCGTCAAGGCTTTACCATCACTGTCTCCATCGTGGTCGTGCTGGAAATTTGCATTGTTCTGCTGGGACTGTATGGGCGCATTATTTTCCCGGAGATCGACACCGCCGATAATGTGGTCTACTACATGATTCAATCTCTGCTGCCCCCCTTGCTGGCTGGCATTGCGCTGGCTGGACTTTCCGCTGCAGTTATGTCCACTGTGGATTCCCTGCTGATCCAGTGCGCCTCCACTGTGGAAAACGATATCCTCACCAAGACCTTTCGACTGGGGCTTTCGGAGCGTCGCCGTATCTCCATTGCCCGTGCCACTGTTGCTATTATCGGCGGTATCTGTGTATTTTGGGGGCTTAATCCCCCCGAATACCTTGCCTTCCTGATGTACCCCGCCTGGGGTGCCCTGGGGCTATCCTTTGCCTGGGTATTCTTCCTAGGACTATACTGGCGGCGGTTCAATAAGGCTGGTGCCATCACCTCCATGGTCACCTCTTCTGTTACTTTCGTTGTGTGGAATGCCCTCGGGAATCCTTTGGGCATCTATCACATTCAAATGGCGCTGCTTGTCTCGGTACCGACCACTCTTATTGCGACCTTGCTTACACCCCCACCCCGTGCCGAAACCCTCTCTCACTTCTTCGCCCCCTCCAAAGTCCCCTGATCGGGGACTTTTTCATTTTTCTTCTTGACATTTCAGTTCAAAGTGATATCATAAAGATATCAAAGAAAGGAGTGACAACAATGACAGAAAAATTACTCACCAATAAAAAGCACGGTATGGCCATGTTGCTTTTGTTCCTTGCCGTTATTGCTGCGGCTGCTGCCGCCATTATCGTGGGCGCAAATCTCCATCTCCTTGGTCTGCTGGTTCTCGGTGTTGTTATCATAAGTCTCATTTGGATCCCCATGATCGGGCTTCGTATCCTGAAGCCGCAGGAGGCTTTGGTGCTCACCCTGTTCGGGCGCTACTACGGTACGCTGAAGGGCGAGGGCTACTACTATGTTAATCCCTTCTGCACCGGCGTAAATCCTGCCGCTAAGACCCGTTTGAGCCAAAGCGGTGATGTCAAAACGTTGGGCATAAAAGCCTCCACCGGCGATAATTCCGCTTCTCTTGAAGTGGATACCACCGGCAAAAAGCTCTCCCTTAAAATCATGACACTCAGCAATAACCGCCAGAAGATCAATGACTGTCTAGGCAACCCTGTTGAAATCGGCATTGCAGTCACATGGCGCATTGTAGATACCGCCAAGGCGGTTTTTAATGTTGACAATTACAAGGAATTTCTTTCCCTTCAGTGCGACAGCGCTCTGCGTAATATCGTTCGGCTGTATCCCTACGATGTCGCCCCCAATGTAGATACCACCGGAGACGGTATTGCCGACGACGGCAGCCTGCGCGGCTCCAGCGAGCTGGTCGCCTCCCGTATTCGTGGTGAGATCCAACAGCGGGTAGCGGAGGCTGGTATTGAGATTATTGAAGCCCGCATCACCTACCTTGCCTACGCAACCGAGATTGCGGCCGTCATGCTGCAGCGCCAGCAGGCGTCCGCCATCATTGATGCCCGCAAAATGATTGTAGACGGCGCAGTAGGCATGGTGGAAATGGCGTTGGCGCGTCTTTCTGAAAGCGGCATGGTAGAATTGGACGAGGAACGCAAAGCCGCCATGGTCAGCAATCTTTTGGTAGTGCTTTGCGGCAACCACGATGCTCAACCTGTCGTCAATTCCGGCAGTCTGTATTAAGCTGCCATGAGCGATAACCAGAAAAAGCAGGTGCCGCTGCGCCTTTCCCCCAAGCTGTATGCCGCTATTGCAGCTTGGGCGGAGGACGACTTCCGTTCGGTCAATGGGCAGATCGAATATCTGCTGACCGAATGCGTGCGCCAGCGAAAGAAAAACGGAAAATATGTCTCAGATGAGATTGATATCCCGCCGGAGCTGGATATTGAATAGTTGATTTTTTGCAAAAAGACGACCCGTCGCAGCATAGAGTCTGCTGTGACGGGTCATTTGCACTGTTCTCTTTTACTGCTCGCTCTCCTGCCAGCCCTTGCAGACATCTACCCATGCCAGTGCGCCGGAAAGCTCATACAGCTCATCGCAACTCAACTCAATGGCGCTGTTGCTGCTGCCGCAGGCGGGGAATACCGTGTCAAATCGTTGCAGCGAGACATCTAAACAGGTTTTCACCCCTGCTTTTACCGCAAAGGGGCACACACCGCCCACTGCATGACCGATCAGCTCCACAGCCTCCTCCGGCGACAGCATCTTTGCCTTGCAGCCAAAGGTCTCCTTGAACTTATGGTTATCAATTTTGGCATCTCCCGCTGTTACCACCAGCAGCGGTCCCTGTGCTGTTAAAAAAGAAAGTGTTTTGGCAATGCGGGCGGGAATAACCCCCACCGTATGCGCCGCCAGCTCCACCGTTGCGCTGGAGGTTTCAAATTCCAGCACCCTGCCCTCCATGCCATGTGCGGCAAAGAACGCTTTGACTTCTCGAATTGACATATCGCTTTCCTCCGATATTCGCTTTGTACTGCAACCATCATAGCCCCTCTTGGGTTTTTGTCAAGCGGTGTCGGCATATTTTACTGCAAAAGGTCTTGACTGCCGGCTCATTTCACGGTAAAATGTATAAGCATTCAAAAATAAATGCAGGCATAGTTCATCGGTAGAATAGCGGCTTCCCAAGCCGCGGAGGCGGGGTCGATTCCCGTTGCC
>OLQD01003521.1_pt1 | contig 10216 bp, 6 predicted proteins | sample 1672841 | NCBI WGS metagenome assembly OLQD01 (sample SAMEA3136729, study PRJEB25190) | human gut metagenome | biome: human gut; feature: human-associated habitat; material: faeces | place: Austria | collected 2013 | reverse complement strand
GTACAAGTCTATTTGACATTAATGATGTCTATATCCTGTTTTATTAAATGTGTCTATAAACAAAAAATATCTAATCGATTTGTCCGATTCAGAAGTGATGGAACTTCCCGATTATGAAGAAGAAAAACGTTTGATTCGACTTTTTAGACTGGACAAGCTTATCTATGATGAAAACGAAAATATCAATGATAAGCTGATATCTGTGTATAGTGCTCTGCAGGAAATCAACAGCACTGTTTTTCTGCTTGTTGAAGGAACAGCTGATTCAACGTCCTTTTACATTGGAGTAAAAGAGAAAGATAATATAACTATAGCCGATAAGGTTCTTGAAAAAAGTTTTATTGGTAATTTTCCGGGAAGTACACTTACTCGAATCAACAAAGCATCTGAAATACGAAGAATAGTAGACAATATCGGTCGTACGGAAAATAACGATCTGTGCAAGAATGTTTCCAGCATAACAGTCGTGCCAGCTCCAAGAGATGAAGACAAGGAAAAATTTGTCCAGGGCCTTGAAAAGTATATTGATACCATGCAGGGGCAGATATATAATGCGTTATTTATCGCAGAACCGGTAAATAAGGAACAGCTGGAAGAACGTAAAAAAGGGCTTGAAGAACTATATTCCAGTCTTTCGCCGCTTGCAAAGGTATCGCTTGCATATGGAGAGAATGAAAATTCTTCTGTTTCAAAAAGCGTGTTTGATAATTTTTCAACATCAGTCAATGAAAGTGTCTCAAAAACCATTGGGTTCTCATCCAATGGTAATTTTGGTATGAATAGTGGTTCCAACACAAGTGGAGGACTAAACCTTTTTGGTTTTGGTCTTAATGGTGGCAGTTCAAGCGGATCCAGTCTTGGATTGAGCGGTGGCCCATCATTTTCGAAAACAACTTCCAAAGGAATTACGGATACTGTAGGGCATGGATCCTCTTATGCTGATACAGCTTCAACCGGCTCTTCAAACACAATGACAATCGAGCAGGAAAATAAAGCAATAACTAATATGCTTGACAAGATCGATGAGCAGTTGGAGAGAATCAAATCCTGTGAAGCATTCGGAATCTGGGAATGTGCTGGATATTTCGTGGCAGAAAGCATAGAAACATCTGCAATGGCAGCAAGTACGTTCAAGGCGCTGATGATTGGAGATGATACGGATGTTGAAAACTCATACTTTAATATCTGGAGTTCGGAAAATAAATCAGGTAATACAAAGAAGGTACTGGAATACTTAACATGCGGCAGACATCCAGTCATAGAAATAGAACCGCCACAGGAAATGGAAAATCTGTATACCAGACAGTATGTGACTCCTGGGAATTATATCAGTGGTAAAGAACTGCCTTTATTTTTGGGAGTTCCACACAAGTCAATATCAGGACTTGCAATTAGTTCCGTAGCTTCGTTTGGAAGAAATGTTATTGTACAAAGCAGAACGAAAGAATCAAAGAAGATCAGAATTGGAAGCATACACCATATGGGAGAGACAGAAAAAACAGAGGTCAAATTAGACCTGGACAGTTTTTCGTCTCACTGCTTTATTACCGGTTCTACGGGGTCAGGTAAATCGAATACGGTTTATGGACTGCTGGAAAAATTCATGGAAAACGATATTCCATTTTTAATTGTTGAACCGGCAAAAGGTGAATATAAAGACGTTTTTGGTGCAGTCGAAAACATCAACATTTTTACAACAAACTCTCTGATAGGACAGATGCTTAAATTAAACCCTTTCCGTTTTGATCCTGGGATTCATATTCTTGAACACCTGGACAGACTGATAGAAATTTTTAATGCGTGCTGGGAAATGTATGCTGCTATGCCTGCTATTTTAAAAGACGCGGTAGAAAAAAGCTACATCGAAAAAGGTTGGGATCTTTTAAATTCCATTTATTTAGGTGAAGGAGAGCCTGTATATCCAACATTCAGTGATTTAATGCAGGTTTTACCTAAAGTAATCAATGAATCCAGTTATTCTGCTGATACCAAGGGGGATTATACTGGCGCTCTGGTAACCAGAGTAACATCACTGACTAATGGTATATCAGGCCAGATTTTCTGTGATTCCTATGATATTCCGGACGGCACATTTTTTGATGAAAATACGATAATAGATTTAAGCCGTGTTGGTTCTACAGAAACAAAGTCATTGATCATGGGAATTCTCGTTCTGAAGCTTTCAGAATATCGAATGGCAAATGCAAATGAGTCGAATTCAAAACTTAGACACATTACCGTGCTTGAAGAAGCTCATAACCTTCTGAAAAAAGTTGATTCCTCTGCAGCAGGTGGAAATGTTGTGAAGAAATCTGTTGAAATGATCTGCAACAGTATTGCAGAAATGCGTACGTATGGGGAAGGATTTGTAATCGTTGACCAGTCTCCAACAGCAGTAGATATTGCCGCTATAAAAAATACAAATACAAAGATTCTTATGCGTCTTCCAGAAAAGACAGACTGCCAGACAGCCGGGAATGCTGTCGGTCTTAACGATAAGCAGATTGCTGAAATGTCCAAACTTTCAACAGGAATTGCAGTTGTAATGCAGAACAACTGGCTTGAAGCAGTTCTTACTCATATTGATGCATACTCAAACAAATACGAGAAAAAGATAAATCCGGTATTATTTGATGAATTAAGGATACTTCGAGGAAACGTAATTGAAGAACTGATGAACCAGTACATCAGAGATAAAGAAATCAGCCTTGAGCATATGTATGACGTAATTGAAAATACTAAGATTGGTTCATTGAAGAAAAAAGAAATGAAGTGCTGTATGAAATATACGCTATCCCGTCTCGAAAAAGGGAGAGATATTGAATTTTTTACAACTTCTCTTTTAAACATTTCCTGCACGAAAAATCTAATAAAAACTCTGGAATCAAAAATAAAGAAAAATGATCAGCCTGATGAGTATGAGATAAGAGAGTGGAAGAACAGCTTTAGAAAAGAACTTGAAAAATATATTTCACTTCCTCCGGCATACAATAATTCAATTCTTCCATATCTGGTTCATGCTCAGAATGTGGAGCAGAACGGGATTGATTATGTAGCTGTGGAACGCAAGCTCATAGAAAAAATAAATAAACCGTTTTAGATTATAATAAGCTGTTTATAAATTAAATGAATATCATGGAAGATATGCTGCTATAGAAATTTAGCGCAGATATCTGACTGATAAAATGAAAGGAAAATGAGAATATGATTAGTAGAATTATAGAGAAAGCAAAAGAAACTGCTAAATTTATAAGTAACAATCGAAAAATGTTTGACCCACGAAAAAACATTGATAAACAGACTATTCTTTATCTAATAGTAGGGATTTCGTGGTTTCTTCCAGTTTATGTAGATAATGGGAAAGCTTTCCATATGCATGTAACTGCAATGGGCGGTATCTTGCCTTCCAATTATCCTTTGCCAGGAATTTTGAAATGGGTATTATTTTTTGTTTTGTTGATTTTGTATCTTTTTGTTTTTGTTTCTCCACTCTTATTGTACATAAATCACGTATTAGAAAAGCAAGAAAATTCAGGCCAATATGCAAAAAACAACGCGATTATTTTTCTTGTTTACATGGGCTTTTATCAATATATTCTTGCGGTACAGAAAAATACAACTATTATTACTGTTGTTGTAATAACTATTTTGATTTATTGTACTATTTTAAACTTTTCTATTGCAGAAAAAAACGGTGTTATCATATGGAACAGCAAAACGGAAAAAGCAGATATTGATTTATATGAAAAAGGCAAAAAACCAGTTATTATCTTATCTCTTTTTTTAATAGTTGCATTTATTGTTTTGCCTGTATGTAGTTCTGAGGGAAAGGTAAGCGACTCGTTTTTTAGTCTATCTGGTCCGCCAGAATATGCTAAAACTAACATATCTTTACTTAAATTAGCTAAAGGGTTTGAATATACCTCTCGTTATGAAGATCTTTTTGAAATTACAGAAAGGACAGTGAGCCTATTTGGGATTCCAATTGTGTTTTCCCTATTGATTATTCTTATTGCGATTTTAATAATTCATTACCACAACACTCGAAAACAACGTCCAAACATGCACTTGCTAAACCTTAATGTGTTGTTGTCTGCTATTTATTTAACTTTATTATCATCTGAATTTATAGGATTGATCATACAACAAAGTTCTTATATGACAATCTATTTCTTCTCGATGTTGATAATGGTTATTGCTGCCGTGCTTTTAGTCAAGGAATGTAAAAAGATTGCATCTGTAGATTTTGCTCAGTTTGAACCATTATCAAATGCAAGCAAAGTTGCATCTGATAAAGTTGCAGAAACAACTGAAGTAATTAATCAAAACTTCGGAGAAGACTTACGCGAAGAAAATGAAGCAAAAGAATCTTCTCAGAAGCCGAAACAAAGATTCTGTACTAATTGTGGCGCTGAAATCATGGAAGGAAGCAAATTCTGTATAAAATGTAGTATGCCGATAGAAAATGATGGAAACAAGTAATTATACGAGGAATATGACATGGGAATAGAAAATAATACGCGTGAGATAGAAGTACAAAACCAGGAACTCCAGCGTGCTAATAGAGAACAGATAGAACAGGCAAACAAGGAACACGAAGAGCTTGGCAAAGTTTTAGATGGGTTAGACACACTGGATAATGAGGCGGAGCTTGATGAAATAAGCGGAAATGAAGACATAAGTGAACAGGATGATGTAGCATCACAACTGGATAATAATGATAAAATTGAAGACGAAACTTCTGAACAGTTTGAAACTATAAACAATCCAGTTTATAATGAGGTAGAAAACAATGGTTTCAGTATTAACGATGTAAATCAGGCTGTTGATGCTAAAGAGGCATATGAAGCAGAAATCCGTGATATGAGTCAGGATGAATATCATGACCAGAAGGAACTCGACAAGCGTGTTGAGGAAAATGGCAGTGAGCCGAATATGACAGAGACTTCGGTATTAGGTAATGACTTACATCAAGGAGATGTATCGAATAAAGAAACAGATAATCGTTCTCGATTAAATGAACCAGAACAGAATACTGTTGATAAGGAAAGACCTACAGAAGAAACACCAGGTAATGGTGAATCTGAAGAAGATTCTCTAGATGATAACGATTCTATTGAGGAAAATGGGTTAGAAGATGAAGTACCTAATACAGTTAAGCCTGATGATTTTGTGGCGAAAGACATCAATGATGATACCGATAATTTTGAAGATTCAGAATCAGAGGTATCGAATGAATTAAAAGAGTCCTTAAAAACATTTGAACAAAATGAGTGGGATAATTTGAATACGGATGAGAAGAAGAAAGCAGTAGATGATCTTCGTAATTCAGTTGCTGAAGATTTAGGATTATCGGAAAAACCAAACATTCGATATTATAATAATGAAGATGGCGGTGATTTTGGTGGATGTTCCCCATCAGAAAACGCTATTTATCTAAACGAATATAATATGGGAGATGCTTCTGAAACTGCTGATACAATAGCTCATGAATCTAGACGTTGTTGGCAACGTGAATTATCAGAAAATAGTGATAGTCCACAAGGACAAGTATTTAAAGAAAACTTTGATGACTATATAAGACCTGAGGAAGACTATAGAGGGTATAGAAATCAGCCAGTTGAGACAGATGCAAGAGAATATGCAAGGGATATTACGGGTAGTATACCAACTGAGGGAAAAAATGAAATTGATGATAGTATAACCGAAACAACTAATCCTAATGTAGCACAGAATAATATGCGACAGAACGAAGAGAGAATAGGTTCTTTAGTTGAGAAACCAGTAGATTTTGAGTCTAAGAGAGAAGTATCATTACAAGAAAAGATTGATGTTTCCAATCAAAATATAAAGGATATTAATGAGAATCCAACATTAGGAGATTTAGAAAAGGCTCAAGAGATAGTAGGTGTACTAAAAGATTTAGGTTTTGATAAAGTTGATATAAGTACAGTTGAAGCATTTACTGATCGTGATATTCAAGTTGTTAACTTAAATGGTTTGCAGACTCTTTATAGAAGAAGTTGGGATACAGAAGGTTCTGAAGAATACGGATATGGTTCATGGTGGTCGGACCATCCGATGTCTATTGAAGAAGCAAGAGATGGACTAGCAATATTGGAAACATGGGGGAATCCGTTGACAGGTAAGTATGAGGCGAACCCTACTGATACCTTAGCTTTGGAAGGGACAGCAGCTCCACAAAAACACGAAGCTAGTGGTGAATATCGTAGTGGTGGAGAAAAACAATATTTTATTGATAAGCCGGAAAAAGGCTATTGTAGAAAGGTAGATTAATATGGAGTTAAAATTATTGGTAGATGATTTAATAAAATTATTAGAAAATACAAATAAAAAAGACAAATATTTTTTGAACAGATATTCAAAGTTAATCGATGAATTAAGAAAAATGGTTGATGATGTAGAGCGCAATATATATTCTAGAGATTTTGTTGTACTTCCGATGTTTCATTATATTGATAGAAATGCAGATGATAGTTTAATATATGATAAAATGACTTTAATTAATAATTGGTATATCTCAAATTATCGAAAAAAAGACGAGGCAACTGAGATTCGAGAAATGATTATTGGTTATTTGTGTTCTGAGTGTAAAATGTCAGAAAACCGTGCAAAAAATGTTTTAAAAGGATTAGCTAAACATAAAGATATATATTTGGAGTTTGCCGAATATGTGAAAAGCGGTAAATTTGTGAATGAGGCAGTTACTATCGAAGGATATACAGCTGAACAACTACATTCAAATTATCCTCTTTCTGTAGTTGGAGCCTATAATTATCTTGTATATTTGGTTGAAGAACCAGAAAAAGCAATCGCAGATTTAAAAGCAGGTTTGCCAAGAAAATGACTAAAAAATCGGAAAACCGCATATTTGGGAACCAAGACCTTCAGAAAAGGAAATTCTGGAGGTCTATTTTTATGCGTATTGAAGAATGTTGATATCAAAACCGTGGATCCTGAGAGCTTTGTAAGCGTCAGTTTTCTGACATATACTACTTGTATTTAAAAAATGCGAGGTTATTAAAATGAGATTGCTTAACATTCCAAAGATGTATAAAGAAGAATTGTTGTATTCATATTTGCTCCGCCTGGCTGAGGCAAACGGATTTACAAACCCAAAAACCTTTTTCAATCATAGAGGAATTTTCCCTGATAAGGACGATACCAAACTCAGATTGGACTCCTTAGAAGATATCAGTTTTCTACTTCCGCGATTATCATCATATTATACCAGTGCAGAAATTATTGCTGACCACACCGTGTTGCCAGCATATCTGCCATTTATGAGTAAGGTGAAGCAGTACCTGACTGTTAATGCGATGGTGCGTAAGAAACGTGACTATCCAAACATTGTAGGACATATTATGGCAGGATATATTGATGATGTTTATGTGTGTCCGGATTGTCTAAAAGAAGGATATTATTTAAGGCGTGGACATCATCTGTATGGTGTAAAAACATGTCATAAACACAGAAAGCCGCTTATGAAAATAATAAAAGACAGGAAAGGAATGGCTGAACGGTTCGAACCGGTTACCGGTTTTGATTTAGAGGAGCAGGTCAAATATGCTAAGTTTGCGGATGAACTGCTAAAGGCTAATATCAGCACGGATCTTTATACTGTAAGACAGGCATTAGGTGCAAAAGCGAAAGAAGAGCCTGATCTTGAGGATAGATATCTTTGTATTATGACGAAACTTGGTTTTAAAAATCCAGAGGCATTAGCTTCTCGCATGTATAAAGAATCTACAATGATGAGGAATATCATTCTGGGAGAACGTTTCAATATTCTTATGTGTTGCGCATACGCTCTGTTCGGAGACGTTGAATCTTTCCGGAAAGCAGTAGAAAAGCAGGGGAAGTATATCGTTCCAGAAGAATATACGGTTGTCGATAAAAGAGGCGTGATTCTTGAACTGAAACATAAAGCGTGTGGAACAACATTTGTTGCAACTGCATACGGGATAGAATCTGGATGGTCATGTCCATGTTGCATGGAAAAGGATGAAGGGGAAATCTTTGATAAGATGATCCAGATTTCATCGAACGGCAGGTTTACAACAAATGCAAAACTTACCGGGTGGAAGGAGGAAATGGAATTCTTCGATTACAGGAGGAGAGAAAGCTTTGTGAATACTCCGTATCAGGTACTGAAGATGGTTCCGGACGATATCAAAAACGGTACCTGCGAGACAACTCCGTTTGATGAGGTTGCAGCTAAGGTGCGAAGCTATGGTCCGTTTACGCTTTCTTCCTATACAAGCGGCATTGAGGATGTAGTGATCACACATGACACTTGCGGGCATGAATTTAGTGAACGCATCCATGCGTTTTACAAGAAGCCCAGATGCCCGGTATGCAAAATACGTCAGGATAAATGGCTGCTGCGTTTCGTGGAGGAAAGAACTTCCAGGCAATACAGCTTATTAGGCTTTCATAATGATGAAGCGGAATTATTGGATATGAATACGCGTGAAGTATTCAATATTGATAAGAAGAACCTTCTGAAAAGCCTGGGAAGTGGCGTATCAACAAACGCACTGCCAGTGACGAAGTATAACGAAGTGCGTCTGGATGGCTATGATTCTATGCATGCAAAAGTTGCAGTCTATCTTTTTACTCATTATCAGGAGAATGAGGATATCGACATCACAAAGCAGCAGATTGAAAATATTGATATTGAGCAACTGAAGATAATCTTTATGATCCTGAAAAAAAGAGGATATCTTGTTTCAAGAAGAATAGGTATCTATAGATTGAATATCTCTTCGGAAAAGCTGAAGCAGAAAACGGCAAAATCTGTGATACGAGAGTATATCAGTGAAACATATAAAATTGGAGATACATTTACTCTTAAGGAACTTCTGGGAAAAGAAGATATCAAATACAGAGCATTTGTAAAAGCACTTGGTGTTATGAGAGATAACGGCGAAATCGATATAGTTAAGCCTGGTGTTTATAAGATAAAAGCATTTACAGTTGAATATTTCTGATACACATTCAGGGCTCTGTTTTTAGAAAATATATTTACAATTGTAGATTATATTGTTATATTTATGTAAAAGAAAGGACTTAACGAGATTTGGAGTTGAAGGTTAACAACTTGACAACATAACAATTTAAGAGCTAGATCCTAGCTCTTTTTCTTCAGGAGGCAATTTTAATATGTATTATGGAAATATAAAAAAGAATGATATCGCAAATGGTAAAGGTGTGCGTGTAACACTGTTTGTATCGGGATGTACAAATCATTGTAAGAATTGTTTCCAACCAGAAACATGGAATTTTGATTATGGTAAGCCTTATACAAAAGCGACAGAGGATGAAGTTATTGAAGCTTTAAAGCCCGGTCATATTGCTGGTTTGACAACTATAGATATTCTTTTAGAAATGCGACTTTTGGGTGGGGAGCCTTTTTTAGTCAATGATATGGATAAATTGTTATTGCATTATATAAATAATAATAAAATAAAAAGAATAACTGTATATACAAATTCAACGATTATACCTAATGAAAAAATATTGCGAGTGTTAGCTGATAAAAAAGTTTCGGTACATATGTCAGATTATGGTTTGGTTAGCAGAAAAGTAAGAGAATTGTCGGATTTATTTGATAGAAGCAATATAAAATACTATGTTCACAAGTATAATGATTGGAAAGATTTAGGGGGATTAAATCTTCGTGGATATACGGATGATGCGTTAAAAAAATTATATGCCGATTGTTTAATGTCAAAGTGCTATACGTTTTATAGAGGAATATTATATTTGTGTCCGAGAGCCGCGCATGGAGAACGTTTGGGCTTTTTCAATAATTTAATGGATGAATATATTGACTATAATAATATGTCAGATCCAAGAATCAATAGGAAGAAATTATTAAAAGTTATTAATAATACAGAAAGTTTGACTGCATGTAAATATTGTAATGGCTCCTGCGTGAGATCAAGAAGTATTCCTGCAGCGATTCAGAAAACAAGGTGAATTTATGAAGCTAATTAATAAAAACTTATCAGAATTTATGGAATTAAATATTGATAAAAGTATAATTTGCTTTGGAGCGGGAAAGTTATTTCAAGATATGTTTATTACAATGGACAATTGTTTTTTAGATAAGATTCAATGTGTGGTTGATTCAAATTTAAAAGATGAGAAAATAAATTGTAATGGATATTGGATTCAAAGAATTAATTTT
>OLQD01003519.1_pt1 | contig 10224 bp, 11 predicted proteins | sample 1672841 | NCBI WGS metagenome assembly OLQD01 (sample SAMEA3136729, study PRJEB25190) | human gut metagenome | biome: human gut; feature: human-associated habitat; material: faeces | place: Austria | collected 2013 | reverse complement strand
CATATCATTGTTGGTAATATCTTTAAATTCATCCGTAATAATTGCCTTACCTTCTACCTCCCAGATCTCATTGATCAGATTCACCAGGACATAGTTAATTGTTGCATATACATCACTCATTCGCACTGCTCCTTCATCCTTTACTTGCTTTTCATTATAGACGTTTTTTGTCAAAGAAGTCAACCTGCTCCTGCATTCCTTCTGAATTCTCTGACACTTGCATTTTACAGACAACTTTGCACTTATATATTTCAGATCCTGCTTACATCCGACGGAAACGTTCATATCGGGAATCCACTAATTCTTGGATGTCTTTGTTTGTATATTCCTCCAGATACCCTTCGATATTTTTCTCCAGTTCATCTGCAATATTGCTCATCGTTTCTACTGTAAAATGTTCTGGTTCTGCAAACACCTTCTCTACAATCCCCATTTCTTTTAAATCTGCTGCTGTCAGACGCATAACTTTTGCAGCCTGCGCAGCTTTCGTACTGTCCTTCCATAAAATGCTTGCAAAGCCTTCTGGTGAAAGAATGGAATAAATGGAATTCTCCAGCATCCATACCTGGTCTGAAACCGCCATTGCAAGTGCGCCGCCGCTTCCGCCTTCACCGAGAACTACCGATATAACGGGGGTTTTCAGCGTCATAAACTCGGCAATATTCTTTGCTATAGCCTCGCCCTGACCTCTTTTTTCGGCTTCAACTCCGCAGAATGCGCCCGGTGTATCAACAAAGCAGATAACGGGTCTGTGGAACTTCTCCGCCTGATATGCAAGCCTGAGAGCCTTTCTGTAGCCCTCGGGATGAGGCATTGAGAAATTCGACTTCTTGTTTTCCTCAAGGTTTCTGCCCTTTACCTGTGCAATCACTGTGACGGGAGTGCTGTTAAGAGTAGCTATACCCGATAATATTGCGGCATCGTCACCGTAGTGGCGGTCGCCGTGAAGCTCGGTGAAGTGGTTGAATATAGCGGGAATATAGTCGTTTACGGTTGGACGATTCTTTTCTCTTATTATCTCAAGATGCTGTGTAGCAGTCATATTTGACATTATCATTACCGTCCTTTCAACCGTGCTGCCAATCAGCGCCGATTTTTTTATAGTTATGCAGTCTTAATATATTCGACAGCGTTTTACGCATTGAGCGTCTGTCGGCTATCGCATCAACAAAACCGCTTTCAAGCAGGAATTCTGCCGTCTGGAAATCATCGGGGAGCTTCTGCTTTATAGTGTCCTGTATAACACGTCTGCCTGCGAATCCTACAAGCACCTTAGGCTCGGCAAGGATTATATCTCCAAGACTTGCAAAGGATGCTGTAACACCGCCTGTTGTGGGGTCTGTAAGCACCGTGATATAAAGTCCGCCTGCATCGCTGTGACGTTTTACCGCACCGCTTGTCTTTGCCATCTGCATAAGGGAGATTATGCCCTCCTGCATTCTCGCACCGCCCGATGCTGTGAAGAGTATAACAGGCAGCTTATGCTCTGTGGCATATTCAAACGCTCTTGTTATCTTTTCGCCTACAACACTGCCCATGCTCGCCATCATAAAATTGGAATCCATAATGCCGATGACCGCACGGTAGCCTCGTATAGTGCATTCGCCCGTCACTACTGCGTCCTTCAGTCCCGTGCTTTCCTGCATACCCTTTATCTTCTTCTCGTAATCGGGGAAGCCGATAGGGTTCAGTGACACCATATTTTCGTCAAACGGCTTGAAGCTGTCCTTGTCTACTGTTATATCAAGACGCTCCTTAGCGGAAAGCCTTGCGTGATAATTGCAGACAGGGCAGGTTTTCTTACGCTTTTCAAACTCGTCCATATAGAACACGTTCTGACAGCGGGGACATTTGAACAGCAGGTCCTTTGGTATTTCGGGGCCGGAGGAATCCGCCACGTCCTTCTGTTCCTCATTAAAACGGTCCTTGACCATTTTAAACAGATCTTCTAACAATTAAAGCACCGCCTTTTCGTTTGCTTGTGGCATTATCAATAATTCGTCAGATCCTTGCGGTTAAGGAAGCCTATATCGAAATTACCGCTTTCGACATCCTCGTCACGCAGGAGATTGAGCTGAAAATCAATGTTGGTGTTGATACCCTCTATGAGAAATTCGGAGAGGGCGACCTTCATCTTCTGGATAGCCTCTTTCCTGTCCTCGCCCTTTACAAGCACCTTCGCTATCATACTGTCATAGTAAGGGGGTATCTCGTAGCCCTGATATACCGCCGTATCAATACGCACACCGAAACCGCCGGGCATATGAATCGACTTTATCTTACCTGGGCAGGGGCGGAAGTTGTTCTTAGGCTCTTCCGCATTTATACGGCACTCGATAACGTGACCGCTGAGCTTTATATCCTCCTGCTTATACTGCAGTGGAAGTCCTGCGGCGATGTTTATCTGCGCCTTTACAAGATCCACGCCGGTCACCATTTCGGTTACGGGGTGTTCGACCTGTATTCTTGCGTTCATCTCCATAAAGTAGAAGTTTAAATCCTTGTCTACAAGGAATTCTACCGTTCCTGCGTTTGCATAGCCGCAAGCCTTTGCCGCTCTTACTGCCGCTTCTCCCATTCTCCGACGGAGATCCTCTGTCATAATGGGGCTGGGGCTTTCTTCAAGCACCTTCTGATTACGGCGCTGTAACGAGCAGTCACGCTCGCCGAGATAAATTACATTTCCGTGCTCGTCCGCAAGGAGCTGTATCTCGACGTGTCGGGGATTTACAATGAACTTCTCGATATATATATCATCGTTTGCAAAGAACTGTTTAGCCTCCTGCTTTGCGGCGGTCATTGCCGCTTCAAGCTCTTCGGGCTTTTCAACAAGTCTTATGCCTCGTCCGCCGCCGCCTGCGCTCGCCTTTACCATTATCGGATAGCCGATCTTTGCGGCAATCTCCTGAGCCTCCTCAAGCGTCCCAACAACACCGTCGGAGCCGGGAACTACGGGAACGTTGTTTTCTATCATCGTCTTCTTTGCGTTTGCCTTATCACCCATAGCGTCCATAGCGTCAGCGCCCGGACCTATGAACTTTATTCCGCACTTGTCGCAAAGACGTACAAAGTGGCTGTTTTCGGAAAGAAAACCGAAGCCGGGGTGAATTGCCTGTGCGCCCGTTATCTCGCAGGCGGCAAGCAGTGCCTTTGAATTAAGATAGCTGTCCTTTGACGGAGCAGGTCCTATACATACCGCCTCGTCCGCTATCTGTGCGTGAAGCGCAGTCTTGTCGGCTGTCGAATATACTGCGACAGTCTTTACTCCAAGCTCTCTGCACGCACGGATTATTCTTATAGCAATCTCGCCTCTGTTGGCGATCAGAATCTTATTGAACATACAGCGTTTGCCTTCCGTTTACTTGATAGCAAAGGTGATCTCTGCGGATACCGCCTTTTCACCGTTTACTGTGGCAAGAGCCTTGCCGACACCGATAGGACCTTTTACCTTTATTATCTCGACTTCGAGCTTTAAAAGATCGCCGGGTACTACCTGTCTTCTGAACTTAGCGTCCTTGACACCGCCGAACAGCCCTATCTTGCCCTTGTTTTCGGGGAGTGCAAGCATTGCCACTGCGCCTGCCTGTGCAAGCATCTCAAGCATAAGTACGCCGGGTACTACGGGGTATCCGGGGAAGTGTCCCTTGAACCAGAACTCGTCCTCTTTCATATACTTTGTGGCAACCACACGCTGACCGGGTTCCATTTCTTCGATAGTATCAATAAGCAGGAACGGATCTCTGTGAGGGATTATCTCCATTATCTGCTCTTTATTCATAAGCGACATATACAGTCCTCCGTTATTCTATTATGATGAGCGGCTGACCGAATTCAACAGCCTCTCCGTCCTTTACGGCAATAGACTTTACAGTGCCGGAAATATCCGCCTGTATCTCGTTCATTACCTTCATACTCTCAACGATGCATACTGTGTCGCCCTCGTTTACCTTATCGCCGACCTTTACAAAGGGAGGCTTTGTGGGGGAGGGAGCAGAGTAGAATGTGCCGACAATGGGGCTTTTTATGCTCTTGCCGGTATCGGCAGGTGCCGCAGCAGGAGCCTGTGTCTGCGGTGCTGATGTCGGTGCTGCGGGAGCAGCCGCCATAGCCATAGGAGGCATTGCGGGCATCACAGGAGGTGCGGGAGGGGGATTCTTCTGACCAAGCTCAAGCTCGAACTTGTCGTTCTTTACATACATATAGGACAGACCGCTGTCCTTCATAATACCGATAAATTCCTTTACGGCATCGGTAAGCGAATTAGTTTCAAACTGCATATTGTGTCAACCTTTCTCTTAGTCCTCTACGGGAGCAAATGCTATACAAGCGTTATGACCGCCAAAGCCGAGCGAATTGCTGAGTGCGCCTGTAATCTTCATATCTCTCGTGCCGTCAGCCGCATAGTCAAGATCGCATTCGGGATCTGCCACCTTAAGACCTAATGTGCGGTGCACCTTGCTGTTCTTTATCTGAAGGGCGCAGGCTACCGCTTCTACACCGCCTGCCGCACCTAAGAGGTGACCTGTCATTGACTTTGTGGAGTTGATGACCATATTCTTTGCGTGTTCGCCGAATACCAGCTTTACAGCGGCTGTTTCGGTCTTATCGTTCATAGGTGTGGATGTGCCGTGTGCATTTACATAGTTGAAGGTTTCGGGCGCTCTGCCTGATTCCTTTACAGCGAACTCCATAGCCTTTGCGCCGCCCTTGCCCTCGGGGTCTGGGCTTGTTTCGTGGTAAGCGTCGCAGGTAGCACCGTAGCCGATGACCTCAGCATAGATGTTTGCTCCTCTTGCTTTTGCGTGCTCGTATTCTTCAAGAATTACGATACCGCTTCCGTCACCGAGAACGAAGCCGCTTCTCTCTGCGTCAAAGGGGATACTTGCTCTGTCAACATCGGTGGACTTTGTTACAGCGTGCATATTGTTGAAGCCGGCATAGGCAAAGCCTATCGAGCATTTCTCTGTGCCGCCTGCTATGGCAACGTCCATATAGCCGTTCTTTATAGCGTGGAATGCCTCGCCTATAGCGTGTGTACCGCTGGCGCAGGCAGATACTGTGCAGTAGTTTATGCCCTTGAAGCCTGTACGGATAGCAACCGTACCTGCCGCCATATTGCCTATCATCTTGGGGATAGTGAATACTGAAACTCTCTTGTTGCCCTTGTTGTGATATGCGAGAAGCTCTTCCTGCGTTGTTTCCATACCGCCTATACCTGAGCCGATTATTACGCCGCATCTGTAAGGATCGAGATCCTTGAAGTCACTTCCTGCATCCTTTATAGCCTTGTCAGCCGCATATACGGCATACTGTGTGATTATATCTGTACGGCGAAGCTCTTTCTTGTCAAAAAGACCGTCTGCGCTGAAATCCTTTACGGAAGCCTTTACGTTAAGCTCTTCGCTCTGACCGGGGAACCACTGCTCTAATGTAAAGCCGTGCTTACCCTCCATAAGACTGTTCCAGAATTCTTCCTTGGTGTTTCCTATGGGGCTTACTACGCCCACACCGGTAATTACAACTCTGCTCATTTTTGTATTTCCTTTCGTGGCTTGTCTTTACATTGATAAGCCGCCGCTTATCTCTATTACCTGACCTGTTACATAGCTTGCGTCCTTTGAAGCGAGGAATGATACAACGCCTGCTATCTCTTCAACTTCGCCGCATCTGCCCATAGCTATCTGCTTTACCATTGCCGCTCTCAGCTCTTCCGAAAGAGCGTCGGTCATTGCTGTGTGGATAAATCCGGGCGCTACTGCGTTACAGGTGATGTTTCTCGGGCCAAGCTCCTTTGCGGTGGTCTTTGTCATACCGATTATAGCCGCCTTTGTAGCGGAGTAGTTCATCTGACCGGGGTTGCCGTAAAGACCTGCTACGCTTGCAAGGTTGATAATCCTGCCGCTGCGCTGTTTCATCATAACAGAGCCTGCGAGCTTTGTCATATTGAATACGCTTTTCTGGTTTACCGCAACAACGAGGTCGTAGTTTTCTTCGCTCATTCTTACAAGCAGACCGTCACGGGTTATACCTGCGTTGTTAACGAGTACGTCAATACTGCCGAAATCGGCTTTTACGCTCTTTACGAATGCTTCACACTGATCGTACTTTGATACGTCAGCGATGTACTTTTCGCACTTTACGCCTTCTGCTTTTATCTTGTCGATTATATCGTTGTTTTCAAAGCAGCTCTCGGCGATGTCGTTTAATGCGATGTCATATCCGTCCTTTGCAAGACGGAGAGCTATTGCCGCACCTATTCCTCTTGCAGAGCCTGTGATGATTGCAGTTGCCATTGATTTTCTCCTTTTTTTATCATTTTATCGTTTTATAGTTTTATCTTACCTGTTCAGCAGTTTTTCAGCCTCTGCGAACATTTCTTCCACTATTTCCTTTGCAGGCTGTACCTTCTTTACCATACCTGCGATAGCGCCGCATAAGAACGAGCCTTCCTCAAGGTTGCCGTCCTGTACTGCCTTACGCAGTGAGCCGAGCGTTATCTGCTCGAATTCATCGGGTGTTATCGTTCCGTTCATCTCGCCGCTTGCGAGCTTCTTCGAGAACTTTGTCTTTACGTTACGGCAGGGGTGACCTGTCGTTCTGCCTGTTACTATGCTGTCTGTATCCTTTGCGTCAACAACGAGCTGTTTATATGTAGGATGAATCTGGCACTCCTCTGCGGCAAGGAATCTTGTTCCTACCTGTACGCCCTCTGCGCCGAGCATAAAGCTGGCGGCTATTCCTCTGCCGTCTGCGATACCGCCTGCGGCGATAACGGGGATGGATACAGCGTCAACTACCTGCGGAACAAGGCACATAGTGGTATTTTCGCCTATGTGACCGCCCGATTCTGTTCCCTCTGCGATTACTGCGGACGCACCGCTTCTTTCCATTCTCTTTGCGAGTGCAACACTGGGTACTACGGGGATAACCTTGATACCTGCGTTGTTCCACGCCTCCATAAACTTGCCGGGGTTACCCGCACCGGTCGTTATCATCGGAACCTTTTCATCTATAACGAGCTGTGCAAGATCCTCTGCGTTGGGGCTCATAAGCATTATATTAACGCCGAAGGGCTTATCTGTCAGCGACTTTGCTCTTCTTATCTGATCTCTCAGATAGTCAATAGGAGCAGAACCGCCTGCGATTATACCTACTCCGCCAGCGTTTGAAACAGCCGACGCAAGTGTGCTTTCGGCTATCCATGCCATACCGCCCTGGAATATGGGGTACTTTATACCGAGTAATTTTGTAATCCTTGTTTCCATTGTTTTTATCCTTTCAGCTGTGGATTAATATTCGAAAATAGTTGCGCCGTAGGTAAGTCCTGCACCGAAGCCGACAAGGCATATCTTCATGCCACGCTTAAGCCTGCCCTGGCGGTCAAGCTCCGCAAGGCACATAGGAATACACGAGCTTGATGTGTTGCCGTGTGTTTCAAGGTTTGTGAATACCTTGTCAAGATCAACGTTCATCTTCTTGAGTGCGGACTGGATTATTCTTATATTCGCCTGATGGGGAATAACAAGATCTATATCATCAAGAGATATGCCGGAATGTTCACATACATATTCTACCGCATTTGCCATAGCGTCAACGGCGAACTTGTATACCGCCTTTCCGTCCATCTGTAAATAACGCTCCTTGTTCGGAGTGTCTATTATATCCTTAAGGCAGTCGTCACCCTTGAAATAGGGGTTGTTCCTGTCGTAGAAATTCTTGCAGTAAAGGCTCTGGAGCATATCGCCCTCTGCGCCGGAGTGGCTGTAGTATTCCTTGCCCTCTCCTTTTTCGATAACTACCGCACCTGCGCCGTCACCGAAAAGTATGCAGCTTGCTCTGTCCGTATAGTCTATCTGACTTGTCAGACGCTCGCTGGCTACTATAAGCACCGTCTTGTAGGTATCGTTTGCAAGGAAGTTTCTTGCAATATCAACCGCTGTTATAAAGCCTGTGCAGGCGGTATTTACATCCATACAGGCACAGGGCTGTGCGCCGATCAGATTCTGCACAAGGCAGGCTGTGTTCGGATAATAGAAATCGGGCGAGCAGGTCGAAACGATGATGCAGTCTATATCCTTCGCCGTCTTTCCTGCGCTTGCAAGTGCGGCCTTGCCGCCTCGGCAGCCATCATGAAATTGGGCTTGTCGGGGCTCATACGTCTTTCACGGATACCAGTCCTTGTGGTTATCCATTCATCAGTAGTATCAATGAACTTTGTGAACATTTCATTGGTGACTACGGTTTCGGGAGTGTATTCTCCCGTACCCAGTATCGTTATACCGTTCATATCCTTTTCCTTCCGTGCGGCGTTCCTGACTGCCGTATATTATATATTAATTGTTGATTTTATTCTCTTTTTGTTGTATAATAAATCAGTAACTGCGGATTTTATCGTCCGCAAGGCATAGTTACCCCATAAGGCAAACGTGCTTATATTTCATTTTACTCTATTTCGGTACTGTTTGTCAACAATTATTTGCATAATTGTATCACAACAGAGTAAACAGTGACATTATATTTCAGAATTTCTGCAATATATGACAAATTATACCGTTAAAATAATTAAACTACAAGGAGAAACAGAAAAATGGCAGATAAGACAAAAACCATATTCCTTTTTTCAGGACAAGGCTCGCAGTACAAAGATATGGGTAAGGAATTTTACGATACCATACCCGAATGCAAAAAGGTAATCGAGCTTGGCAGTGACATTCTCGGCTTTGACCTTGCCGCTAAGATATTCGGCGGAGATGAAAAGGAGCTTTCACGCACGATAATCTCACAGCCTGCTATACTCGCAATGTCGCTTATGGCGCTTGAAGCGGCTAAATCAAAGGGCATTGAGGCATCGGCTGTTGCGGGACACTCTCTCGGAGAATATGCGGCAATGGCGGCAAGCGGTATGCTGACATACGAGAACGCATTCAAAGCAATCAAGTACCGTAGCGAAGCTATGGACAAGGCGGCTCAGGCTAACCCCGGAGGAATGGCGGCTGTTCTCGGTCTTAAGGCTGACGTTATAGAGCAGACTTGCAAGGAGATTGAGGACGGCGGAGAATATGTTACTCCCGTAAACTACAATTCGCCCGTACAGACCGTTATCGCCGGCACTGCGGCAGGTATTGAAAAGGCTAAGGAAGCGCTTTCGGCAAAGGGCGCAAAGCGTATAGTTCCTCTTGCCGTTTCCGCCGCCTTCCACTCAAGGCTCATGGCAGGCGCATCGGAGGAATTTGCGATAAAGGTAAAGGATATTCCGTTCAGCACACCCTCAATGAAGTTCTACTGCAACGTATACGGAAACGAACTTACGGACTTCTCGGATATGCCCGCTTATCTTGCAAAGCATATCTGCTCGCCCGTAAGATTTACCTCAGAGCTTGACGTTATCTCGAAGGACGGTTACGATACCTATATCGAGCTTGGTCCGGGCAAGGTGCTGACAGGTCTTGTAAAGAAAACTCTTGACGGCGTTACGGCTGTAAACGTTGAAAACATTGATACGCTTGAAAAGGCGGCGGCTCTCTGATGATCGAGAGTATAACGGCGCTTGACTTGTCGATACTCGACTTTATCCGTAACACGCTTTCAAGTCCGGTTGCGGATATTATAATGAAGTGCCTCACATACAGCATAGAGTACGGCGCAATGGCTATCCTCGTGTTCATCGTTATGATGTTTGTTAAGAAAATGCGTAAGACGGGCTTTGCGGTAATGGGAGCAACGCTCTCCGTACTGCTGTTCGGCGAGCTTATCCTGAAGCATATAGTCTGCCGCCCACGCCCGTTTGCCGTAAACAGTGCCATTGACATTATCATAAAAGCACCGTCGGGATTTTCGTTCCCGTCAAGCCACACGGCGACCTGCTTCGCTATGGCTACGGCAATATATCTGTTTCACAAAAGGCTCGGCATTATCGCATATATCTATGCATCGCTGGTCGCATTTTCGAGAATGTACCTTTATGTACACTATCCGTCGGACATTTTCGGCGGAGTAATACTCGGTATATGCTGTGGCATAGGTGCGACAGCGCTTGTAAAGCTGATATGCAAAAAGACAGAAAATCAAAGAGAATCCGAAGCAGAACAAAGTGGCTGTCCCTTCAGGGCAGAGCTAAGTTCGAAGCTTACGATCAGATCGATAAGGCTCCGGAAGAGAGAGAGCGTGGTATCACGATCAACACCGCTCACGTTGAGTATGAGACGGATAAGCGTCACTACGCTC
>OLQD01003516.1_pt1 | contig 10231 bp, 11 predicted proteins | sample 1672841 | NCBI WGS metagenome assembly OLQD01 (sample SAMEA3136729, study PRJEB25190) | human gut metagenome | biome: human gut; feature: human-associated habitat; material: faeces | place: Austria | collected 2013 | reverse complement strand
GCTCCTCCCCTCCGGCCACGGGGAACGGGCTATTGCCCGCGTTGCGGGCAAAGCGCTTGCTACGGACAGGCTGTCGCAGACAGCCGCTTCCGACGCGCTTTCGCCGAAGGCGAACAGCTCGTCAGTCTGCCTTCGGCGACTGACGTTTAACCCGACATAACTTCCGGGCTCCCGCCCTGCGGGTTCTCACGTTCGTCAGGCAGTTTCGTCGACTGAAGTTCTACATGCTACAGCCAAGCGTGCCCAACGGAGGGGGTTCTTAGGGGGAGCGTGCGGGCTTCGCAACTTTGAGCTCGCTCCCCCTAAGGGTTTTCTCAGCTTACAAACTGAAACAAAATCGCAACCAAAATCCAACACAAAAAAACATTCTACAGAGCTCTTACATCAAGAACGATAATCCGCATTGATCTTTATGTAATCATAGGTGAGGTCGCATCCCCACGCAGTTGCGGATGCATCTCCCATCTTCATATCCGCGATGGCTGTCACTGCCTCTTCTGAGAGGATCTTAGTTGCTTCCTCTTCGCTGTAGCCTGTAGAAACTCCATTTTCGATGATCTTGATCTTTCCTGCTTTGCTCTCAAAGTAGAGATCTACCTTTTCCGGATCGAACTGGACGCCGGAGTAGCCGAGGGCGCAGAGGATTCTTCCCCAGTTTGCGTCGTGGCCGTAAATGGCTGCCTTTGTTAAGGAAGAGGTTACTACGGATTTACTTAAGGTTACGGCTTCTGCCTTGGTGGCTGCGCCGATGACCTTGACCTCGAAGAGTGCAGTTGCACCTTCTCCGTCACCTGCGATCTTTTTGGCAAGGGTTGTGTTTACGTAGTTAAGAGCTTTTTTGAACTCTTCATAATCTGCGTTTTTCTCTGTGATCTTCGGATTGCCGGCCTGGCCGTTTGCAAGGAGGAGGACGGTGTCGTTTGTGGAGGTATCTCCGTCAACGGATACCATGTTGTAGGTGTCCTTGATATCCTCGCTGAGTGCCTCCTGAAGAAGCTCCTTGGAGATATCCACATCACTGGTGATAAATCCAAGCATCGTGCACATGTTGGGGTGGATCATTCCAGAGCCCTTGCACATACCGCCTACCGTTACGGTTTTTCCACCGATCTCGATCTCTACCGCTGCCTCTTTCTTCTCGGTATCTGTTGTCATGATGGCTTTTGCTGCCTCAAGGCCTGCCTCGCGGCTTCCCTCAAGCTTCGGTGCCATGGCTTTTACTCCGTTTGCGATACGGTCGATGGGAAGCTGCATTCCGATGACACCTGTGGATGCTACCAGTACGCTGTCTTCCGGGATTCCAAGGCTTTCGGATGCTGCCTTGGCGGTTTCCCTGCAATAGCCGAAGCCTTCCTCACCGGTACATGCGTTGGCGATTCCGCTGTTGCAGATCACAGCTCTTGCACCCGGGTGATTATATACAATGTCCTGATCCCATCTTACAGGAGCTGCTTTTACCACATTGGTCGTGAAGGTTCCTGCTGCCACACAGGGAACCTCACTGAATACCATGGCCATATCGGTACGGCCTTTATATTTGATCTCTGCTGCAGTTGACGCTGCCTTAAAACCTTTTGCGGCTGTAACGCCGCCGTCGATGATCTTCATATTATATATCTCCTCTCAATGGTGATGCCAGATCGAATATCGCCGTTCATTCGTTTAAAGTCCTTCGGCATCCTCCATATTTTATTTGTGATCTGTCTGTTTTACGGGCACATCGGGATCTGTTTCAGTCCTTCGTTCTCGTCAAATCCAAACATCAGGTTCATGTTCTGAACAGCCTGTCCTGCTGCACCCTTTACCAGGTTGTCGATAGCGCCCATCATGATGACTCTCTTTGTTCTCGGATCGATCTTGAAGTTCACGTCCACAAAATTGCTGCCTTCTACATTTCTTGTCTGCGGGCATACATCCTTGTTCAGGACACGTACAAAAAACTCGTCTTTATAATATTTGTCATAGGCTGCTTTTACTTCCTCGTAGGTAACATCCTTGGTCAGGGAGGCATATGCTGTTACCAGGATTCCACGGTTCATCGGAACAAGATGCGGGGTAAAGTTGATCATCACTTCCTGTCCGCATGCATATCCAAGCTGATCCTCGATCTCCGGTGTATGTCTGTGTGTGGCAACACCATAAGCTTTGATGCTTTCGTTTACCTCACAGTAGAGATTCGGAACCTTGGCTCCTCTTCCTGCTCCGGAGGTTCCGGACTTGGCATCAATGATAATGGTATTCGGATCAATGAGGCCTTCCTTTAACAGCGGATAAATAGACAGTGTGGAGCATGTCGGATAGCATCCCGGGTTGGCGATCAGCCTTGCATTCTTAATATCCTCACGGTTGATCTCGCAGAGGCCATAAACAGCTTCCTCGATAAACTGCGGAGCCTTATGCTCGATTCCGTACCACTTCTCATATTTTTTCACATCTTTAATACGGAAATCTGCGCTTAAGTCGATCACCTTACATTTGGAAAGGATTTCTTCATTAATAAGGGATGCACAAAGGCCCTGTGGTGTTGCTGTAAAGATCACATCCACCTCATCTGCAAGTGCAGCCATGTTGTCATCCATACATTTGGCATCCACCAGCCTGAAAAAATTCTGATAAATATCTGCATACTGCTGATCTATGTAGCTTCGGGAGCCGAACCATTTGATCTCAACGTCCTTGTGTCCAAGAAGAAGTCTTACGATCTCATTTCCTGCGTATCCTGTCGCACCGATAATTCCTGCTTTAATCATCTTTCACATTCCTCCTCTGCCGTTTTCCTACGGCTTAATACACCCTGCAGAAGCGCTTGCTATTCTTATTTATGCCTCTTTTTTATGTCTTCTGATATCTGAACCTTCTGCACAGGTCAGACGGACATCTTAAACCAGTCTGTACTGCCAGCTCGTATGTCCATCTTATCAATGGATAGATTATACATCTTCTCTGCATATTATGCAATAGTCATTTTCTTTGATTTTTCACTGTCTTTTCTGTTTTTATGTATTTTCTTATAATATCGCCCGTTTTTCGATGCATTTTTATGCAAAAAATTTTTCATATTTTTCAAATTATCTCTTGCATATTTATAAAATCTGGTGTATATTAAGCCATGTCGACAGGACAGCCGAAAATTTTGTTTTGTTGTACATGAATATTTATTCACTCTGGTAAAGTTATAAAACAGCATAATTTTTTTCCAGATAACGTAAAAAAATTCACCGTCCCGGAAATGTCCGGAGCGATACAAAATCAAAAAAATCCCAGGAGGACATATATTATGAAAGAAAAAGTTGTTTTAGCGTATTCCGGTGGTCTTGATACCACAGCCCTTATCCCGTGGCTGAAAGAAACCTTTGATTATGACGTTGTCTGCTGCTGTGTAAACTGCGGACAGGGAAACGAACTGGACGGTCTTGAAGAGAGAGCAAAAATGTCCGGTGCTTCCAAATTATATATCGAGGATATCGTCGATGAGTTCTGCGATGACTTCATCATGCCGTGTGTAGAGGCTGGTGCTGTATACGAGCATTCCTATCTTCTCGGAACTTCCATGGCTCGTCCGGTCATTGCCAAGAAGCTGGTTGAGATCGCACGTAAAGAGGGTGCCGTTGCTATCTGCCATGGTGCTACCGGTAAAGGAAATGATCAGATTCGTTTCGAGCTTGGCATCAAGGCTCTCGCTCCGGACATCAAGATCATTGCTCCATGGCGTATGACAGATCTGTGGACCATGCAGTCCCGTGAAGATGAGATCGAGTTCTGTAAGGCTCATGGCATCACTCTTCCATTTGATGCAAGTCACAGCTACAGCCGTGACAGAAACCTCTGGCACATCAGCCATGAGGGACTTGAGCTTGAGGATCCATCCCAGGCTCCGAACTATGATGACATGCTTGTATTAAGTGTAACACCTGAGAAGGCTCCGGATAAAGAAACTGAGATCACCATGACATTCGAGCAGGGTGTTCCGAAAACACTCAACGGAAAAGCAATGAAGGTTTCCGAGATCATCACAGAGCTGAACAAGCTTGGCGGTGAGAACGGCATCGGTATCGTTGACATTGTTGAGAACCGTGTTGTTGGTATGAAATCCCGTGGCGTTTATGAAACTCCTGGCGGAACGATCCTGATGGCAGCACATGACCAGCTTGAGGAGCTGATCCTTGACCGTGAGACAATGGAAGCCAAGAAAAAGCTTGGCAGCCAGTTTGCACAGGTTGTTTACGAAGGAAAATGGTACACACCTCTCCGTGAGGCTATCCAGGCATTTGTTGAGTCCACTCAGAAATATGTTACCGGTGAGGTTAAATTCAAGCTTTACAAAGGAAACATCATCAAGAATGGTACAACCTCTCCGTACAGCCTTTACAATGAGTCTCTTGCTTCCTTCACAACCGGTGATATGTATGATCATCATGATGCAGACGGATTCATCACTCTGTTCGGTCTGCCGCTGAAGGTTCGTGCCATGAAGCTTGCAGAAGTTAAGAATAACCAGAATCAGAACTAATTTTGTTGGACATTGTTCCGACAGATCATAAGAATGCCCCGGGAAGCTATATAAGTTCCCCGGGGTCTTTTGTTATATACTGCTTTGAGCACATAATACCTAATAAACGAAAGGATTTTTTATCATGAACTCACAGAAAATGCCTCTGAAAAATTCTCTCTGCCTGCTTCTGGCCGCTACCATCTGGGGAATCGCCTTTGTCGCCCAGAGTGTAGGCATGGAATATGTAGGTCCTTTTACTTTTAACGGCGTCCGTTCCCTGATCGGTGCTGCTGTTCTGGTGCCGGTGATCTTTCTCTTAAACCGCTCCAAAGATACAGCTTCTGCCGCAGCAGATCCCTCAACATCAACAACCACATCTTCTCCATACAAAACCCGCGATCTCTGGATCGGCGGTATCGCCTGCGGCATCGCACTTTTTGCAGCCAGCAACTTCCAGCAGTTCGGCATCAAATATACAACGGTAGGAAAAGCCGGCTTCATCACAGCCTGCTATATTGTCATTGTCCCGATTATCGGACTCTTTCTGAAAAAGAAATGCAGTCCCTTTATCTGGACAGCTGTTGTCATGGCACTGATCGGACTTTATCTTCTCTGCATCACGGACGGTTTTTCCATTGGTCTCGGAGACGTCCTGGTGCTGGTGTGTGCGTTCCTGTTTTCTCTGCACATTCTGGTCATTGACTATTTTTCCCCGAAAACGGACGGGGTAAAACTCTCCTGCATCCAGTTTCTGGTCTGCGGGATCCTGTCCATGATCCCGGCCCTTATCCTTGAACATCCGCAGATTTCCTCCATCCTCACCGCATGGCTTCCCATCCTATATGCCGGAATCATGTCCTGCGGCGTTGCCTACACTCTGCAGATCGTAGGCCAGAAAAATGTCAATCCAACGGTAGCTTCCCTGATTCTTTCCCTGGAATCCTGTATCTCCGTACTTGCAGGCTGGGTCATCCTTGGACAGAAGCTTTCCGCAAAAGAGCTTCTTGGATGCATCATCATGTTCGCGGCTATCATCCTAGCACAGCTGCCGGAGAAATCTTCTGCGAAATAGGCAGATAAACAATAAAGTGCATGAAAAGTTATCACGCTTCTCATGCACTTCTTTTTTATCTTTCATTGGCTTTCACTGCCGCCCCGTGTGGATACTGGCCGGTCACTTCATTTACTCCGCTGCTGCTTCGTCTCTCTTAATAAAGTTATTATAATGCGCCTTGATCTTCTCAAAGCTCTCCTGGCTGATATCGTGCTCCATCTTGCAGGCATCTTCCAGTGCAATCTCTGCCGGAACTCCAAGTCCCTCCAGCATCTTGGCAAGTACGGTGTGTCTCTCATAGATCTGGTTGGCGATCTCTGCGCCCTTCTCCAGAAGTGTCACAGTACCGTAACGGTCCATGGCAATATATCCGTCCTCACGGAGAAGCTTCATCGCATGGCTGACACTTGGCTTGGAAACGCCAAGTCTGGTAGCAATATCAATGGAACGAACCCCGCCGCCCTTCTTCGATAAAACCAGAATTGATTCCAGGTAATCCTCTGCTGACTGTCTGATTTCCATATAAAATCCTCCCTCACATAAATTCCAGCGGATAAAAATCCGCGTTCACTGCTTTTTTTATAACCGAATATCTGCTTTTCTCACTGTTTATTGCTTTTCGCAATCCCACAGGAACCTGTCTATATAGACCCTATAGCAGTTCCAGGGTTCATCGACTCTGCTGCAACAAGGGATCTGAATCACACATTATTTCCCTATTTTACAGGTGAATATTAACTTTTAATATACCGCTTAACCCGAATTATGTCAAGCTTTTCACACACATTTGTCTTGACATTAAAAATATTTTCCCTGATAATAATATCTGAACAATACATCTGTTCTGTAGCAGCTCTGATTTTTCAGAGGTGCTATCTTTCGGAACGCTGGAGCAAAGAAGGGCGCTTTGACGAGGAAAGAATGCCGGAAACTGCTGACGAATGGTGGATGAAAGAGGATTCTTTTTCGGTCAGCAAAGACGTTGAACAAAATCCGTTTGAAAAGAGCTGATAATTTCTTTTTCTGTTTTTGCCGCTTGAGGTTGGCAAAATTTCTGCTATATTCTGACAATAACAGTTCACTTTGGTTGAAAAGAATCGCAAAGACATGGAAGACACCCTTTTTTCGTCACAGGTTAAACGGCCGCTTGCCGACCGTCTGCGTCCGCAGACTTTGGCCGAAGTCGTCGGGCAGGACCACATCGTGGGAGAAGACGCGCCGCTGGGCAGAATGGTAAAGTCCGGAAAAATATCTTCGTTTATTCTCTGGGGGCCGCCGGGCTGCGGAAAAACCACGATTGCGCGTCTGATTGCCGAAAACACTAATCTTTATTTTGAACAGATTTCGGCGGTTTTTTCCGGCGTGGCCGATTTGAAGCGGGTTTTTCAATATGCGCAGGACCGCCGGGCGACACAAGGGAAGGGCACGCTGTTGTTTGTCGACGAAATCCATCGTTTTAACAAGTCGCAGCAGGACGGTTTTCTCCCCTATGTGGAAGACGGCACGATTATTCTGGTCGGTGCCACTACCGAGAATCCTTCTTTTGAGCTGAATGCGGCGCTGTTGTCCAGATGCCAGGTGTTTGTGCTGAACCGTCTGGATGCCGACGCTTTCGAGCAGCTTTTGCAGCGCGCCGAAAGGGAAACCGGCCGCAGACTGCCGGTTGACGAGGAAGCGCGCGCGTTTATGAAAGAGATTGCCGACGGCGACGGGCGCTATATTCTCAATCTCTGTGAAAGCGTGTTTGCCTATGCCAAGGAAGGAGAAACCTTTGACAAGGACAGCATTCTGAAAATCGTGCGGTCGCGGGCACCCATATATGACAAGGGGCGCGACGGGCATTATAATCTGATTTCGGCCGTGCACAAATCGCTGCGCGGTTCCGATGTGGACGCGGCTCTGTACTGGGCGGTGCGAATGATTGAGGCCGGCGAGGATCCCAAGTATCTGCTGCGGCGGCTGACCCGTTTTGCGGTTGAAGACGTTTCTCTGGCCGATCCGAACGCGGTAACGCAGGCGATTGCCTGCTGGGAAACTTATGAGCGGCTGGGTTCGCCGGAAGGCGATCTGGCGATTATGCAGCTGGTGGCTTATCTGGCGACGGCGCCGAAGTCGGTCGGCGTTTACAAGGCCATGTACAAGGCGCGGGAACTGGCGCGGAAAACCGGTTCGCTGATGCCGCCGAAAAACATTCTCAACGCGCCGACGAAACTGATGAAACAGCTTGGCTACAGCGAAGGTTACGAATATGATCCGGATTGTGAAGATGGTTTTTCGGGCGCCAACTACTTTCCGGACGGCATGAACCGGGTTAAGATTTATTTTCCGGTTGACCGCGGTTTTGAACGCGAGATTAAAAAACGGGTCGAATATTTTGACAATCTGCGCCGTGAGAAGCAAAAGGCCAAAAAGAAAGAGGGGCAGGAATGAGCGTGATTGCGGCAGTTTTTGTCGGCGGCGGCGTCGGGTCGGTGCTGCGGCATTTTCTGTCTTCGCAAATCGGCAGCCACTGGGGAATTATGCTGGTCAATGTTCTTGGGGCGATGCTGATCGGCATGGCGTGCGTATTTTGCCGACCGGGCCGACTTGCGTCCGGAAACCAAGGCTTTTGTCGTTACCGGGTTGTTGGGCGGTTTTACGACATTTTCGACTTACATGCTTGATTTTAACCTGTTGCTTGGCAGTCGGCGGATTTATGAGGCGCTGTTTTATCTGCTGGGTTCGGTGGCAGTCGGAATTGCATTTTTGGCTGTCGGAATAAAAATCGCCAAAATGTGTTTTTAAGCTTTGTTGACAATTTTGTCCAATTGCTCTATCCTTATATCAAAAGCAAGGGAGAGCAAAATGTTGGAATTGGCGGAAGACGAACAGCAGGCTTTTATCGAGGACAGCAAAAAAAGGGTTTTGGGCGGTTTGAAGGCCTCGAAACGACCGACGTTTACGTTGGTATTGGGTGCTCAGGGCGTCGGAAAGTCTTCGTTGACGGCGCTTTTTGAAAATGCGGCGGTCATTTCGCCGGACGCTTATGTTGCCGATTATTATGCCGCCGTCGGCATTGATCCGCGGGATAATCCGTATGACCTGGAAATCGGTGATTTTGCAATGAGAGTGACGCAGGAAATTTTGACCGAAGCGGTACGGCGGAAATATGACATCGTTTATGACGCGATGTCGATGTCCGACGCGGGCAGGCTGGTCGGCGGCGTGAAGTCGCTGGGATACGGCGTAGCGTTGAAAGCGGTTGTCAACGACATGTATGCCAGCGCCTTGAATGTCGAGGAACGTAAGCTCAGATATGACGAGGATTATACCGAATATGTGCGCGGGAAGGGCGCGTATCCGCAGGGAAACCCATTGGAGGTGGACAGCGGCGATTCAATTATCCGATCAATGGAAATGATGGATTTTCTGGAAAAAGCCGACAAAAAAGGTGTTAAAATAGAAGTTTATCGGACCGGCGAAAAGGAACCGGCGTTTGTGACCGGGCAGGGCGGAGATTTTGCCGCTTTCGCCAAAACGGTTGCTGTCGGTGACAAAAGCGGGAACATGGAACGCTGTTGCAAACTGGTCAGAAAGGCGATAAACGCCGGCAAAGAAGATGCGGTTATGCGTCTGAAAAGACTGGAAAGCGAGTTGAGCAGCCGTTGATGAAAAGTTTGAATTTAAGAATTTTGTTTATCATTAAAATTTGTGAAATATGAAAGAAAAAGCAAAGAAGGCTTTATTGAGGGCATCAGGAGCAGTTATGCTGAGAGAATTTGCCAAGGCTCTGGCAGAAATGAAAACTGCCGAAATAAACGATCTGGCTGCCGTTTTGAAAGAAGAGTACGGGATTGTGCCGGCAAAGTTGGAAATAAAGGAAGCTGCAGAAAACGTTTCCATAACGAAAAGCCCGAAACAGGTTTTGAAAAAGCAACAAAACCGGGATTATTTTGTGCCGAGGAAAATGGGCAAGGTGTGTTTGAAACCGAAAAAGAGGTTTTGAAATTGAGCGAGAAACTGCCGCGGATGGGAAAATCCGGGCAGTTTTTTTTATTCTAAATTAAGAAGTTTTGATATATACTGGCGCAAATTTGCGAAAGGAAACACAAATGCCGGGCGTGAGCTTAATTAAGGTAAGAGAATCAGATGACGGAATGCGTCTGAACCGTTGGTTTTTGAAATATTATCCCGGACTGCCGCTGGGACGGTTTCAAAAACTGTTGCGCACCAAGCAGATTAAGGTTGACGGCAAAAAAGCCGAGGCTAATCTGAAACTGGCGGCCGGGCAGGAAATCAGGGTGCCGCCGCTGGACGAGGAAAAGGCGGCGCCGCACCGCGAGACCGGCGTTTCGGTCAAAGACGCAGCTTTTATTCAGTCGCTGCTCCTTTATAAGGACGACAACATTCTGGTTTTAAATAAGCCTTCCGGTCTGGCAGTGCAAGGCGGGAGCAAGACAACCCGGCATGTCGACGGCATGCTGGACGCGTTGACATTCGGAACGGAAGAACGGCCGAAACTGGTGCACCGGATTGACAAAGACACCAGCGGGATTTTGGTTTTGGCGCGCAATCGCAAAACTGCCGATAATCTGACGCGGGCGTTTCGCGAGCATCGTCTGCAAAAAACGTATTTGGCGCTGGTTCGCGGCTGCCCCAAAAAACAGTCCGGGGAGATTAAGGCGCCGCTTGAAAAAGTCGGCGAA
>OLQD01003506.1_pt1 | contig 10260 bp, 7 predicted proteins | sample 1672841 | NCBI WGS metagenome assembly OLQD01 (sample SAMEA3136729, study PRJEB25190) | human gut metagenome | biome: human gut; feature: human-associated habitat; material: faeces | place: Austria | collected 2013 | reverse complement strand
CCGAGGAGGCAAACTTTGCCCGCACCATCGATGCCGGCATGAACATCCTGAACAACATGATCGACGGTCTGGAAAAGGCTCATGAGCACCTGCTGAAGGGTCTGGACGTCTTCAAGCTGAACGATACCTTCGGCTTCCCCCTCGACCTGACCAAGGAGATCGCTGCGGAGCAGGGCATCGAGATCGACGAGGAAGGCTTCCACGCCGAGATGACCAAGCAGAAGGAGCGCGCCCGTGCAGAGCGCCTCAAGAAGAACATCTCCGGTTGGAGCGAAGACCTGTTCGGCACTCTGACCGCTGAGCCCACCGAGTTCGTCGGCTACGACACCCTCAAGAGCGACAGCGTCGTTGTGGCTCTGAGCGACGAGGAGGCTCTGACCGACGCCATCGCCACCGACGAGCAGGCCAAGGAAGGCGTGCTGGTCGTTCTCGATAAGACCCCGTTCTACGCTGAGATGGGCGGTCAGGCCGCAGACCATGGCGTCATCACCGGCGCTGAGTGCGTGCTGCGCGTGCAGGACGTCAAGAAGACCCCCAAGGGCTACTACGTCCACACCTGCACCCTCGAGAGCGGCATCGTCCATGTCGGCGACCATCTGACCGCCCGCGTGGATAAGGAATACCGCATGGCCATCGCCCGCAACCACACCGCTACCCATCTGCTGCAGGCAGCTCTGCGCGAGGTCCTGGGCGACCATGTCCATCAGGCAGGCTCCTATCAGGACGCTTCCATCACCCACTTCGACTTCACCCACTTCAGCGCTGTCACTCCCGAGGAGCTGATCCGTGTGCAGAAGATCGTCAACGACAAGATCTTCGAGTCGATGAACGTCACTGTCAAGGAGATGCCCATCGAAGAGGCCAAGAAGCTGGGCGCTATGGCTCTGTTCGGCGAGAAGTACGGCAAGGTCGTCCGTGTTGTTGATATTGAGGGCTGGTCCACCGAGTTCTGCGGCGGCACCCACGTCAAGAACACCGCTCAGATCGGCGGCTTCAAGATCGTCAGCGAGAGCTCTGTTGCTGCTGGTATCCGCCGTATCGAGGCTGTCACCGGCCGCAATCTGCTGATTCGTGCCAATATGCAGGAAGCGATGCTGCACACTGTGGCTAACACCCTGAAGGCAAACAACGTCGCCGCTCTGCCCGCTCGTGCGGAGGCTGTCATGGCTGAGAACAAGGCCATGAGCAAGGAGCTGGAGGACATCAAGGCAAAGGTCGCCGCCTCCAAGGTCACCAGCCTGTTCGACAACGCTGAGACCGTCGGCGACGTCAAGATCGCTTCCGCTTACTTCACCGGTACCTCCGGCGACACCCTGCGCGGCATGTGCGACACCATCCGTGACAATGCCAAGGCTGCTGCTGTGGCTGTTCTGGTGGGCAAGTCTGACGACAAGATCACCATGGCTGTTACCGTGACCAAGGACGCTCAGGCAAAGGGTCTGAAGGCCGGCAATCTCGTCAAGGAGATCTCTGCCATCGCAGGCGGCAAGGGCGGCGGCAAGCCCGACTTCGCTATGGCTGGTCTGAAGGATGAGACCAAGATCGACGAGGCTCTGGCCGCTGTCAAGAGCATCGTGGAGAAGCAGCTGGGCTAATTCTGGAATAAACCTCTCCGTCACGCCTGACGGACAGGCAGAATGATAAAAAATCTGGAAGGAGCGATTCCCATGGAAGATTGTCTGTTTTGCAAAATTGCAGCGGGGGACATCCCCTCGAAGAAGCTCTATGAGGACGAGCAGGTGGTGGCATTCTATGACATCGCCCCGCAGGCCAAGGTGCATTTCCTGGTCATCCCCAAAAAGCACATCCCCTCGGCCGCTGCGCTGACCGAGGAAGACGGCGCTCTGCTGGGCCATGTGTTTGCGGTCATCGCAAAGCTCGCCAGGGAGCAGGGCCTCGACAACGGCTACCGCGTCATCTCCAATGTGGGCGAGGACGCCGGCCAGACCGTCAAGCATCTGCACTTCCATGTTCTGGGCGGCGAGAAGCTGCCTGTCTGATTCCGAAAAAGTAAGGGAGATCGTTGAATATGGCTAAGACTTATACGCTGAATGTCGCGGGCCTGACCCGTGAGCTGACCATCTGCAAGGTGAACGACCACATGGACATTGCGGCCTTCATCATGCTGGGCGATGCAGAGCTGACCGTGGCTGCTGCCACCGAGCTGCTGAAAAAGTGCCCCGAGTTTGATATCCTGCTGACCGCTGAGGCCAAGGGCATCCCTCTGGCACACGAGATGAGCCGCCAGAGCGGCAAGCCCTACGTCTGCGCACGCAAGGGCGTCAAGCTGTATATGCCCGACCCTGTTGTCGTCGAGGACCAGTCCATCACTACTGCTGGCAAGCAGAAGCTGGTCATCGACCGCAAGGAGCTGGACAAGATGAGCGGCAAGCGGGTGCTGGTCGTGGATGATGTCATCTCCACCGGCGGCTCTCTCAAGGCTCTGGACGAGCTGGCCGAGCAGACCCAGTGTACCATCGTGGGTCAGGCCGCCGTTCTGGCCGAGGGTGATGCTGCCCAGCGCAAGGACATCATCTTCCTCGAGCCGCTGCCTCTGTTCCTCCACTAAACCGATATGCGACGCCCGCTCTGCGCGTTCTGCCTGAGTGCGCTGGGTGTGTTAGCGTTGTGCTCATTTTTGCCGCAGATGGGGCTTTTGCTGCCGTCTGCGGCAATTTTTGTTGTCTTCTGCCTGCTGGTCTGGTGGAAAGGCGGGGCCGCGAGAGGGTATGCGGTCTGTCTGTTGTTGGGCGCAGTGCTGGGCGTCGGCATCATGGAGATGACCGGCGCACGGCTGGCAAAGATGCAGGACGCTTACGCCGGGAGAGACGTGACCCTCACCGCCGAAGTGGAGAGCACAGGCCGCGCTTACACGGCGGGCCGGGTGAGCGCTGTGCTAATGGTGGAAAAAGTGGACGGGGAAGCTGTCCACTTCCGGGTGGAGTGCGCCAGTCTGCCCAAATGTGAGGCCGGAGGCCGCATCCGGGGCCGCTTTTCGCTGGATGTGCCGGATGCCACCCAGCGTCTGGACGACTACGCCGACGGCATTGTCCTCAGCGCAGAATATCTGTCCGGGATGCTTCGTCTTGGGCAGAGCGAGAGCTTCCGCGCCCGGACGGCGCGGCTCCAGGCGGCGCTGAGCCGCGCCTTGCGAAAAGGCATGGCCGAAAACACCGGCGGCGTTCTGGCCGCGATGGTGGTGGGCGACCGGAGCCATCTGACTTCGACTCTCCGCAGTGCCTACCGGGGCGCAGGGCTTTCCCATGTGCTGGTGGTGAGCGGCCTCCACGTCACCATCTTCTGCGGCCTGCTGGATGCTCTGCCCCACAAGGAGCGGGAGCGGAGCCGGGCTTACCGGCGGGCGAGGTCGCTGCTCCGGGCCGGAACGGCCTTTCTGCTGGTGGGTATCACCGGCGCGACGCCCTCTGTCCTCCGGGCGGCGGTGGCGGTCTGGGTCAGCTCCCTCGGCGTCTGGGTGGGAGGCCCGGCGGATACGCTCACCTCGCTGGGCGCGGCAGGCGTCCTTATGTGTCTGGGCAACGGGTACGCGGTCTATGACGTGGGCTTCGAGCTGTCGTTTGCGGCAGTGATGGGAACACTGGCCGGTGCTGAGTGCGCAGGGCGTGGGCGGGAACACTATTGCGACAGAAAGAAGAAACGGAAAAGCCGTCGGGAGAAACCATCCCGCGCAGTGCTCCTCTTCCGGCGCTTTGCGGGCGGCGTGTGGGACTCGCTCTGCGTCTCCCTCTGTGCCTCGGCGGCGACCTTCCCGGTGCTGGTGCTGCGGGGGATGAGCACGACAGTCTGGGCTGTGGCGTCGGGCGTGGCCGTCCTCTGGCTGGTGGGGCCGATGCTGAGCTTCGGCCTCGGTGCAGCTCTGCTGGGTCTGGCCGCGGAGGGCTTGCCTTTGTTTGAAATCATCCGCCGCCCGGTGGCCTTCTGTGCCGAAGGGCTGGCATGGCTGATGAACGAGTGGGCTTTCCGGGTGTCCGTTCTGCCAGGAGCGTCCCTCTGGTTTGATGGGACCTATGCCGCACTGGTGTGTCTTGCGCTGATCCTGCTCTGCGTAATGGCAATGCGGCGGCACATCCGACTCCGGGTAGCTCTGCCGACGGTCATTCTGCTGGCGGCGCTGGCTATCGGGCTGGAAACGGCTCTGAGCTGGAACGTGGTGAACATCGAGCTGGTGGGGACCAGGGCTGCGCCTGCCGTCGTCATCACCCAGAGGGAGAAGGCAGTCGTCCTCTTCCGGGGCAGCAGCATCACCCAGCGGGCGGTGGAAAATCAGCTGGAAAAGCGGGGCGTGAGGACGGTGGAACTTCTGGTTGACCTGCGGATGCAGCCGGAAGAACCCTGCCGTATCGAGGCCCAAAAGCGCATCAATGCCGCTGCTTTGGCCGAGAATACTACCCGCTGTGCTTCCTGCGGCGAAGTGGATCTGGAACTTTTCTGCACCCGGCAGGGCTGCATTCTGCGGATGCGTGTCGGCGGGCAGAGGTTCATCACCCTTAGCGGCACGGTCCGGCCTGCAAAGCCCATCCGGGCCGAGTGGCTGCTGGCCTCGATGGCAAGGCCGGACAATATCCAGTACACCGACTGCCTGACCCTGAGCAGCAAATACCGCTGGATGGAAGAGGACGCAGAGCCTGTCTCGAGGCTGCGCCTCCGTGAGCACTTTTCAAAGCGGGCAGAGTATGATAGAATAAAATAATCCAAATACAAAGGAGCCGATCATTTGGCAACGGAAACGAAACTCCGGCAGCTGGCCCAGGGAGGCTGTCCGGTCTACTATTTTTATTCCAGCGAGCGCTATCTTGTCCGGCAGGCTGTGGCCCGGGCGGCAAAGCTTCTGGCCGAGGGTGAGGACGAAGAGACGACCGTTCTGGACGGTGCTGCGCCCGAAATCGAGCAGCTCATCATGGCAGCAGGCACCATCTCCTTCTTCGGGACGCGGCGCGTGGTGCTTCTGCCCGAGGTGGACCCCGCCGCCTACAGCGACAAAGACCTCGACGAGCTGTGCGCCACGCTGGCCAGCCTCGAGAATGCCGTGGTGGTGCTGGGCAGCGTGTTCGAGATGGAGCGCAATAAGCTCAAGCTGGGCAAGCGGGCGCAGAAGCTCATCGCCCAGTGTACTAAGGTCGGCTTTGCCGAAGAGCTGGCCAAGCCCAAGCCCTACGAGCTGAAGGTCATGGTGATGGACCGCGCCAAGGCGCAGGACACCACCCTCTCCGAGGGTACGGCGACGGCCCTGCTGGAACGCTGCGGCGAAGACCCGTTCCTTCTCGAGAACGAGGTGGACAAGCTCTGCGCCCTCTCCGGCTACCAGACCGTGACCACGGCCATGGTGGCCGAGATGGGGACTGTGAGCCTCGAGGCCGACGTCTTCGAGATGATACGGATGATAACGGCGAAAAACGCCACCGGTGCCTGCAAAAAGCTGCAAACGCTTCTCCGCCTGCAGCAGGAGCCCATCCCCATCACGGCGGCCATGATCGGCAGCTATGTAGATCTCTATCGGGTCAAACTGGGCGCAGCCAAGCGGAAGAGCTACAGCACCGTGTTCAAGGATTTCGGTTACAAGGGCAGCGACTACCGGCTCAAGCGCTCTGCCGAGACAGCCAGCCACTACACGCTGCCCCAGCTGGAAGCCTGTATGCAGATTTTGCTTGAGCTGGACAAGAGTCTGAAAAGCCAGCCCGTGAGCGCGCAGACCTTGCTGGAAACGGCGCTCTGCCGCCTGGCAATGGCGGGAGGAAGAAGATGAGCGAGAAACTGGAACTGCTGCACACCGACCGTGTGCTCATCGTGGAGGGCAAATACGATGCGGCCCGTCTCTCCCACCTGACCGACGCCATGATCCTGCTGACGGACGGCTTCGGCATCTATAAGGATAAGAAGCGTCAGCAGCTCTTCAAACAGCTGGCCCACAAAAACGGCCTTATCCTCCTGACGGACTCCGACGCGGCGGGCTTCCGCATCCGCACCTACATCACGAATCTGGTGGGGGAGAAGAACGTGGTGCAAGCCTACGTTCCGGCCATCCACGGCAAGGAAAAGCGGAAGGCTCAGCCCGGCAAAGAGGGGCTTCTGGGGGTCGAGGGCGTGGACGATGCCCTCGTTTTGCAGGCGCTCCGGGACGCTCTGGGCGAAGAAGCTGGCATTGCCCCTGCAAAGCCGGAGGGGAGGCAAATTACTTATACCGACCTCTATGAGTGGGGGCTTTCGGGTACGGCGGGTTCGGCTGAGCGGAAAACAAAGCTGCTCTGCGCTCTCGGCCTGCCGCCCCGGCTCTCGAAAAAAGAGCTGGTGGAAGCCCTCAACCGCCTTTACAGCTACGAGCAGCTGGACGAAATGCAGTCGGAACTGCTCGAAACATGAAAATACAGCAAACTCTCCTGAAGAAAACATGAAAAAGATTCAAGCGGGACTTCTGGGAGATTTGCCATAAGCTGTGATATAATCAATATACTGTGCGCCCGTCGTGGACGAAACGACGGGCGCAGATTTTTGCAAGGTGCAATAAAGGAGACAATCAATGGAACGCGAAAAACTCAAATCGAGACTCGGGTTCATCCTCCTTTCCGCCGGCTGCGCGATCGGCATCGGAAATGTGTGGAAGTTCCCTTACATGGCAGGTCAGGGCGGCGGCGGCGCTTTCGTGCTGTTCTACCTGCTGTTCCTCGTCATTCTGGGTCTGCCCATCATGACCATGGAGTTCGCCGTGGGCCGTGCCAGCCACAAGAGCCCGGTGCGCGCCTATCAGGCCCTCGAAAAGCCCGGCCAGAAGTGGCACATCCACGGCTACTTCACCCTCATCGGCTGCTACCTGTTGATGATGTTCTACACCACGGTGGCCGGCTGGATGCTCCACTACTTCTACATGACCGCTGCCGGTAAGCTGGTGGGCCTTGACGCCGACCAGGTGGCTGGCAAGTTCACCGAGATGCTGGCAAGCCCGCTGACCATGGGCTTCTGGATGGTGGTCGTTGTGGCCATCGGTATCTTCGTCTGCGCCCGCGGTTTGCAGAACGGCCTCGAGAAAGTCACGAAAGTCATGATGATCGCTCTGCTGGTCATCATGGTGGTGCTGGCAGTCAACAGCATGTTCATGCCCGGCGCAAAGGAGGGCCTGACCTTCTTCCTCGTACCCGACTTTGAGCGGATGAAGGAAGTGGGCATCGTCAACACGCTGGTGGGGGCCATGAATCAGGCGTTCTTCACCCTGAGCCTCGGCATCGGTGCAATGGCCATCTTCGGCAGCTACATCGGCAAAGAGCACGCCCTGCTGGGCGAGAGCGTCCGCGTCGTGGTGCTGGATACCTTCGTCGCCATCACCGCCGGCCTCATCATCTTCCCGGCCTGCTTCACTTACGGTGTGGACCAGACCAGCGGCCCCAGCCTCATCTTCATCACCCTGCCCAACATCTTCGCCAATATGGCGATGGGCCGTCTGTGGGGCAGCCTGTTCTTCCTGTTCATGGCCTTTGCGGCGCTTTCCACCGTGCTGGCCGTCTTCGAGAACATCATCTGCTGCGGCATGGAGCTGACCGGCTGGAACCGTCAGAAGTCCAGCCTTGTCAACTTCTTCCTCATCATCGCCCTCTCTCTGCCCTGTGTGCTGGGCTACAACGTCTGGGCCTGGGACGGTTTCGCCATCTTCGGCGGCGCGGTGCTGGATGTGGAGGATTTCCTTGTCAGCAACCTCTTTCTGCCGCTGGGCTCCCTCGTCTACCTGCTGTTCTGCGTCACCCGCTACGGCTGGGGCTGGGACAACTACAAGAAGGAAGTTAACACCGGCGACGGCCTCAAGATGCACGACTGGATGCGCGGCTACCTGACCTATGGTCTGCCCCTCATCGTCCTGTTCATCTTCGTGTTCGGCCTGTACGATAAGTTCATCGCCTGATAAAACAAAAATACGGGATGCTGCATTTTACAGCATCCCGTATTTTTTATCGCTTTATTTCACATACCGGCCTTCGCAGATATTCTTGCAGCAGGCGCTGATGGGGAACCAGCAGCAGTCGCGGCAGATGTCGGCGAGGATCTCTGGCGTGGCCTTGGCGTCGATCTCGCGAATGAGGTCCTGGTAGACGTAATCCTTTTCCTCGAGACCGAAGTATTCCACCGTCTTTGCATCGTAGCGCTTGACCTTTTCCTGCGTGTCGCAGAGGTCAGTCCCCAGCTTGTTGGGGCAGCAGGAGCAGAGGGTGTCAGTGGAGAAGGTGAGGTGGATGGTGGTGCCGGGAACATCCCGCAGCTGATGCACCACGTCGGTCATGTGGGCCACGAAATCGTTGTCATAGCCTTTGCCGGAATAGCCCTGCGTGCAGAGCAGATGATGGGGACGAAGTACGATGCTCATGCTTTCAGCCCCGGAATGCGCTTCCGCAGATTCAGGCCGATGGCGCAGGCCAGAACTGCCTTGATGATGGCAGTGGGGATGAAGGGCAGGACGCAGGCGGTGATACCCACGGCGATGGTGCTGTGGGCGACGACCACGAACATTGCAACGCCCACCACATAGTTGACCACCGTGCCGACGATGACAGCGGTGACGAAAGCGCCCTTGAAAGCGTCACGGTGTTCCACGCCGAGGCCGATGATGTAGGCCATCAGGGGGAAAGAGATGAGGAAGCCGCCGGTGGGGCCGACGAACTTATCGAAACCGCCGGAGAAGTTTGCCAGCACCGGCACGCCCACAGCGCCCAGTGCCAGATATACCAGCGTAGCGATGGCGGAAAGCTTGGAACCCAGCACCACAGCAGCCAGCGTGATGGCGAAGGTCTGCATGGTCATGGGGACGCCCAGAGGCATCGGGATGGAGATCTGGGCCATGACGGCGATGACGGCGGCGAACAGACCTGCATAGCAGATGTCCCGCACAGAGAACTTGGACTTGGCGGCCGCAGCGGCCTGGGTGTTCTGACTCATAAGAATTGTTCCTCCTATACATTCTGGCCCAAAGCGGCCATGCTCCCAGTATGGCAGACTGCAAACGCTGCGTCAACTTTTGATTTGCGAAAGGGTTTACAATTCAAAACGAAAAACAAAACAGAAAAATACACAAAAGATGTCGCTTTTGGTTGTGAAATGTGCTATACTAAATCTTAGCTATAAGAAGCACACCAGTGATATATAGAGAGGAGAACATCATGCAGCATGAAACCGTGATCGTGCTGGACTTTGGCGGCCAGTACAATCAGCTCATCGCGCGCCGCGTCCGCGAGAATAATGTCTACTGTGAGATCTATTCCTATAAGACGGACCTGTCCGTCATCAAGGCGAAGAACCCCAAGGGCATCATCTTCACCGGCGGCCCCAACAGCGTCTATCTGGAGGATTCGCCCACCGTCGACCCCGAGATCTTCAGCTGGGGCGTGCCTGTGCTGGGCATCTGCTACGGCAGCCAGCTCATGATGCATCTGCTGGGTGGCCACGTCTGCCGCGCCCCCGAGCGTGAGTACGGCAAGACCGAGGTCTTCGTGGACAACAGCAGCAAGATGTTCACCGATGTGCAGCCCTCCACCGTCTGCTGGATGAGCCACAACGACTATATCGAGCAGGCTGCGCCCGGTTTCAAAATCACTGCCCACACCGTCAACTGCCCGGTGGCCGCAGCTGAGAACGAGGAAAAGGGGCTGTACGCCGTCCAGTTCCACCCCGAGGTGCTCCACACCGCTGAGGGCAAGAAGATGCTGCACAACTTCGTGTACAATGTTTGCGGCTGCACCGGCGACTGGAAGATGGACTCCTTCGTGGAGAACAACGTCGAGGCCCTGCGGAAGCGCATCGGCAGCGGCAAGGTGCTCTGCGCCCTGTCCGGCGGCGTCGATTCCTCCGTGCTGGCTGCTATGCTGGCCAAGGCCATCGGCAAGCAGCTGACCTGCGTCTTTGTTGACCACGGCCTGCTGCGCAAGAACGAGAAGGAAGAGGTCTGCTCTGTCTTCGGCCCCGGCAACGCCAACGGCTTTGACATCAACTTCATCTGCGTGGACGCCCGTGACCGCTACTTTGCAAAGCTGGCCGGTGTCACCGAGCCGGAGCGCAAGCGCAAGATCATCGGTGAGGAGTTCATCCGCGTCTTTGAGGAACAGGCAAAGCAGATCGGCAAGGTCGATTTCCTCGCACAGGGTACCATTTACCCCGATGTCGTCGAGAGCGGTCTGGGCGGTGAGTCCACCGTTATCAAGAGCCACCATAACGTCGGCGGCCTGCCTGACACCGTGGACTTCAAGGAGCTGGTCGAGCCGCTGCGCA
>OLQD01003504.1_pt1 | contig 10265 bp, 12 predicted proteins | sample 1672841 | NCBI WGS metagenome assembly OLQD01 (sample SAMEA3136729, study PRJEB25190) | human gut metagenome | biome: human gut; feature: human-associated habitat; material: faeces | place: Austria | collected 2013 | reverse complement strand
TTCCCTTGGGACCCGGGCCCTGTCCTGTTTTTTGACGCCTCACCTACTCGCCAAGGCTGCGGGAGAACCCCCCATCCTCACAGGATGGAGAGCTGTCCCGGATCCTCGTCACCCTCTGGGCCAGTCCAGATCCCTGGGCAGCCCCAGAATGTAGTCGGCGCTGACGTGATAATACCGGCACAGCTTCTCCAGCTTTTCGATGCCCATTTCGCTGGTACCGTCCCGCCAGCGCCGGATCTGCTTGGTGCTGACGCCGATGACCTTCGCCAGATCCTGCACCTTGGTGTCGCTGTCCTCAATAATGGCATCAATGTTTGGATATTGCTTCATGCGCGACCTCCCTATGGTTCATTACTATGCTCCATCGGCGATTTTTGTCGAATCATGTTGGAAATCTTACACGCATAATGGCACGTTCGTCTTGACTTTGGACATATATGTCGTTTATAATGTGTATAGACATATATGTCTCCACCTGTCCGCTTATCCTCTCTGCCCCATCACCGTCATTGTTTGACATTCCCCACGCAATATGACTGGAAATTTTAGGACAGTTGCTCTGTTTCGACGTTCTACACAAGCAAAAGATGCTTTAATAGTCCTGCACCCACCAAGTGCTCCAAGCTATCTCCGGGAGGAACCCCCTATGACCGCAAAAAAGCTCTTACAGATCATCAGCACCATTCTGGTGGCGCTGGTAGTACTTCTGGCCGTGGCGCTGGTCGGCGTCCGACTGGCCGGCATCCGCACCTTCACCGTCCTGTCCGGGTCCATGGAGCCCACTTACCATGTGGGTTCCCTCATCTACGTAAAAAAGGTGGACTCCGCCGCCATCCGGCCGGGGCAGGTCATCACCTTCATGCTGGATGAGAACACCGTGGCCACCCACCGGGTGGTGGAGGTGGTCCCCGACGAGGACGATCCCTCTACCCTGCGCTTCCGCACCAAGGGCGACGCAAACGAAGCAGAAGACGCTCGGCTTGTTCATTATAAAAACGTCATTGGTACGCCGGTTTTCTCCATCCCATATCTGGGCTATGCGACAAATTACATTCAGCACCCGCCCGGAATGTACGTTGCGATTTCCGCAGGCGCGATACTTCTGCTGCTGATGTTCCTCCCCGACATGTTTCCGGATGACCGGGACGAGGAAATAAAGCTCTCCCGGCCCGGCAAAGGCAGACATACGGCAGAATACAAAGCCGCTGCCTCCAAAGCAGCATCGGAGAAAACGATCGGCGAAAACCGGACGGATTAAACTTACCGCAAAAAGAATTGCGGCAGGCAGACGATCCCAATGGAAACGTTTTGCCTGTTGAAATAAAACCAATCGCAAATAACCGAGGGAAGGAGGAAAAAGAAAAATGAAACACCGTGCAAACCGCCGCCGCATGAGCAACAAAAAGTTCATTGCGATACTGTCCGTTTTCGTAATGCTGGCATTGACGATGGTGGTCGGCTGTGCTGTAGACGGAACGGTCGCCTGGCTCGTCAGCGAGTCGGAGTCTTCTGTCAGTACGTTCACCCTCGGAGACATCAATATCAAATTGACCGGGGAATCGGAGAGTCAGCCGCTCAAAATCATCCCCGGCGTTGAAATCAGGAGATCCCTGAAGGTGACGGTCGAGCCGAACTCCGAAGCCTGCTGGCTGTTTGTGAAGGTAGAGGGAACGAACTGGTCGCACTTCCCGGACGCGAACGGTACGGCGAAGGTTTCCTACTCCGTTGCCGGGGGAACCAGCGGCTGGACACCTCTCAGCAGCTATCCCGGCGTTTACTATCGCGAAGTCAGCGCGGAAGATGCCCAAACAGGTGTTGTGTACGATGTGAACGGCGTTGTTGCGGTCAGCGAGGAGCTGACCAAGGCAGAAGTTAACAGCATTGCTTCTGGAACCCAGCCCCAGCTGTCGTTCACGGCCTACGCTGTCCAACGCTACAGTTTTGAAGATGCAGCTAAGGCTTGGGAAGCTGCTAACCCCGCCCCCGCTAACCCCTGAACATTTCCTTACATGCAGCGCAAAAAATAAAAAATAGAAAGAGTAAAGCACATGAAAAAGAAACTCACCGCGCTTTGCCTCTGCGTCGCCCTGCTGGCGGTCGCCGTTGTGGGCGCATCTCTTGCTTACTTCACCGACACCAAGTCTGCCACCAATACGTTTACCGTGGGAAACGTCAAGATTGACCTGATCGAGTCCAGATACCACCGTCAGGGCTCCGGCAGCTCCGGCGATACCTCTATCCCCGCCCCCACCCAGACCGCGAACGGCATGAAGTATGTCTCCGACGGCGCTACGATTTTCACCGATGAAGAGATCAAGACGGATGCTGCGAATTACTCCGCCTACATCGGTGAGCGTGGTAAAAACATGGTTCCCGGCAAGAATATTGCCAAGTCCCCTTATGTCATCAACACCGGCGCGAATGACGCTTACGTCCGTATTCGCGTCATGATCCCCTCCGATGCGAACCGTGATTACTGGCAGGCTCGCAGCGGCGGCGTGATCGAAAGCCAGTTCTGCACCACTGCCATCACCAGCGGCGAGTTTATGCACAACGACAAAACGACCTACAACCCGTTTATTGATGCCAGCGGCAGAGGCTATGTGGATGAGAACGGCGTAAAGTACGATGTTTACACCTTCATCCGCAACGAGCCCCTGAAGCCCGGTGAGATGACCGAATGGAACGTCTGGAACTACATCGGTATTGCGGATGAAGCTACCAGCGCAAACATCCAGAAGGCTGTCGATAAGAAAGCTATCCTTGTATCGGAGGACGGCACGATGACCGTAAACGTTCTGGTGCAGGCCGACGCTATCCAGTCCGAGGGCTTTGCGGATGCCAAGGCGGCCTTCGCCGCATTCGACGCGCAGGCGTAATTGTCCTGTAAGTCACGCGGTCTTTCCAAAGAGCTGCGTCAATGAGTACCCACCTGCGCACGGGCGCAGAAATGATACATAAAAGGAGAAACAACCACATGAAAAAGAAAATCACCGCATTGTGCCTCTGCGTCGCCCTGCTGGCGGTCGCCGTAGTGGGCGCATCCCTCGCTTACTTCACCGACACGAAGACTGCCACCAATACGTTTACCGTGGGAAATGTCAAGATCGACCTGATCGAGTCCAGGTTCCACCGCGAAGGCAACGACAACTCCGGCGATACCTCCATCCCCGACCCCACGCATAAGGTAGTCGCTGATGATGGCATGAAGTATGTCACCACGGGTCACACCATGTTCACCAATGACGAGATCAAGGCAGACGCTGCGCAATATTCCGACTACATCGGCAAGCATGGCAGCAACATGGTCCCCGGCCGTAATTTTGCCAAGTGCCCCTATGTTATCAATACCGGCGCGAACGACGCTTACATCCGTATCCGTGTGATGATCCCCCACGATGGCGATGTGGACAACGGCGGCATCATCAACGCTATGTTCTGCTCTACCGCCACGAGTTCCGGTGAGTTCCAGCAGGGAGCAAACGGAGTGAACTGGCCTGTCGTTGAAGCGAACGGCTACACCGATGAGAATGGCTTGAAATACGATGTTTACACCTTCACCCGCACCGAGCCTCTCAAGGCCGGCGCTATGACTGAGTGGAACGTCTGGAATTACGTCGGCATTGGCAAGAATGTCACCAATGCGGACATCGAAAAGGCTATCGAGAATGGCGTCATCACCAAGACTGAGACCGGCGCGCTGAGCCTGAACGTTCTAGTGCAGGCCGATGCCATCCAGGCCGAGGGCTTTGCCGATGCTACGGCGGCTTTCGCTGCATTTGATAATAAGTAAATCTTTCCAACGCGGCTATTCAATGAGCTGCGCCAACTCCCTATCGCCGTGGTCTGTACCCTTCGGGGTACAGACCATATGAGAGCACCCGGGAAACGCGGGTGTTCTCATATGGTCAAACATGGCCATGCGGTTTTGTTTTCGATCCGGGGAAGGTCTTCCCAATTATAGCTTGATAGGAGAAGAACTGTGAAGCGAAAATTTTTAATTCTGTCGGTGCTGGCCCTCTGTTTCTCCCTGTTTGCCGCCGAAACCATTGCATATTTCACCGCGGACAGCAAGGCGCACAACGTCATCACAACCGGCGGCGTGCAGATTGCGGTGCAGGAATGGGCGGACGAGGAGAGAACAAAGCCCTTTGAAGATGTGACCGGCGTGATGCCCGAAACCACCGTTACCAAAATCGTGGAGATCAAAAACACCGGCGTATCCGACGCGTGGGTGCGGGTGATGGTGGATAAGAAGATCGTTCTTCCGACCGGGAGCATCACACCGGATGCTTCTCTGGTGGAGCTGGCGTGCAACACTGCCGACTGGACGGAGAAGGACGGCTACTATTATTACAACAAAGTCTTAAAGCCCGGAGAGGTCACAGCGCCGGTTTGCACTGCCGTGAGCTTTCATGCCGATATGAGCAACGCGTATCAGAATGCAACGGCAACGATTGATATTTTCGCACAGGCCACGCAGAGCGCCAACAACGGGAATACTGCCATGGACGCGCAGGGCTGGCCAAAAGTGTAAGGGGGGAGCTATATGACGCGCAAAAAAGGAATCGCACTAATCATTTGTCTGACCCTGATTATCAGCATGGTACTTCCCGGCACGCTGGCGTTTTCCGGCGATCCGTCTGCCGCGAATGAAAATTTGACACTCGCGGAAGATACTCCGGTCCCCACGCCGGAGAACTCTGTGGAAGAAAAGGGCTGCACCTGCGACCCAAAGCCCGCCGAGGGCGGGCCACACGGGGAGGGCTGTCCTTTCTATACGTCGGTTATGGGAACTGCTGCGGCGGCTGAGGGAACCGACAGCCCTGTCACAGAGCCTGCGGCGGGACAGATCCGCATTAAAATCAACGTCTTTTGCGTAGACGATAGCAATGAAGCAATACCGCAGCCGGGTGTGCCTGTTGAGGTGCGGCGCGATCTTTACTCTCCGTATTACGGAGAAAATGACCCGTTGCCTGAGTGGAGCGACGGACTGGTCATGTTTACCGGAACATCGGACGCGAGCGGCGTCGTGTATATTGACGTGCCGTACACCGTTGTAAAGGATCCGGATGATAATGCGTATGACACTGCATATCTGGGCGACAGTTGCGATAATAACCATGTCATTCTTCAGCGTAAAGCAGATGATCCGGGGTATCCGATCCGCTTTACGATTGAGCCTGCCGGAAATAGTGGGTATAAGTTGAATGATGTGTCCGAGAAAATCCGAAACTGGAACAATGGTCAAAACGTAATAAACGTACATTCAAGCGATGAATATGGTTATATCTACGATGACTTTGCCTTCACAAGCGGAATCCTGGATGGCAATGGGCAGGAGAACGTCGGCGCATCTGTTGAGTTTGATCTGTATGTGAAGAAGACCGTGTCGACGGAAGAACCGACTACGGAAGAACCGACTACGGAAGAACCGACTACGGAAGAACCGACTAAAGAGACCGTGAATATCAACTATGTGCCTGTCGGCCCTGCGGGCGCGACGAACTTCGGCTCCGTTGCCCCGGTGAACGAAACCGTGATGGTAGAGAGCGGCCCAGCGGTCGGCTCCACGCCGACGCCAGGAACCGGCTTCAAATTTGTCGGCTGGTTCAAGGATCAAGCATGCACGCAGCCGGTAGACGCGACATGGATCGAGAACAACAAGATCATCCCGCAAAAGACTACCGAGGCCTATGAAGCCGCGACGTACTACGCCAAGTTTGACTACGCCGTGGCCGATCTCACCATCAAGCAGGTCGGCGAGATTGCGGATGTGAATCAGACATTCATCTATGTTGTTACCGGCGGAGACTTGCCGGAAAGCGGGATAAAAGTAGCGGTTAACGGAAACAGCTCTGTGACAATAAAGAATTTAAAAATCGGCTACTATACTGTCACAGAAGGAACCAATTGGAACTGGCGGTGCGGCACAACCGGCGGCTCTCAGAGTATAACCTTGCAGGGTGCGCAGACCAATGAGGTCAGATTTACAAACACCGTCAGCAATTCCAAATGGCTGAGCGGCAATGCGTACAGCGTGCTCTGAAAATCGAGAAAGGAGACGGCGATTATGTATCCGGGAGCACATAGCAGAAAAGACAGCAAGCCCCGATTCCCCACGAACAGAACAGCAGTTTTGCTCTTATCCATGATTCTTTTGATCGGCATAGCAGTTGGTACGACCGTTGCCTTTCTGGTCGCCCGTACGGAGCCGATGAAAAGCACGTTCGAGTACGCCAAGGTTTCCTGCGAGGTAACAGGCTCGAAGGAAAATGTGCAGATCAAAAACACCGGCAATACTGCCGCCTATATCCGCGCCACCTATGTTGTAACGTGGCGCGATGGGAACAGAAATGTTGCCGTCTCTGTTCCCGATGGCTACTCCTATACTCTAACAGAAAATTTGGGCAGCTACTGGAATAAAGGCACGGACGGATATTTCTACTATTCGCTGCCGGTTTCCCCCGGCAGTTCAACAGAAGAGCGTCCTCTGGATTGTGCGGTTACATACCCGGAAAATCCGGAATATACGCTTTCCGTTGAAGTTTTGGCAGAAGCTATCCAGAGCGAACCCGCCGAAGCCGTTCAGCAGGCATGGGGTGCGACTATCGTCGATGGCAAGCTAACACCCGCCCTCGGGAACTAAGGAGGAGCTGGAACGTGAAAAAAATGACAAACAGGCTCCTTTCTCTCGGGCTGGTTCTCATAGCCGTTGCAGTGCTGACTATTCCGGCTCTTGCCGCCGATGCGGTCGTCCGCCGCGACGGAACCAGCGGGCTTGTGATCGAGACCACCGGCAGCGGCTACACGGACACCGACCTCTTTAATAATTTTAAAGACGTCATGCCCGGTGACGAGCGCACCGAGACCATCACAATCAAAAACAGTGTCAACGGCTTTGACTATGTGAAGCTCTACATCCGCGCCGTGCCGCACGATGAGCAGGGCAACCCGCTCACCTACGACGAGGCGTATGAGAACACGGACGGCAAGGATCAGCAGAACGTAGACGGTGAGCGCGACGAGACCGTCGCCACCATGGCGGACTTTCTCTCCGAGCTCTCGATGGAAATTTATCTCGTGAATGCGGACGGCACGAAGCAGAGTATTTTCTCCGCTTCGCCCGATAAGAGCGCGCAGCTCACCGATAGTGTCCTTCTCGGCACCTTCGCCAAGGGCAAGAGCGCAACGCTCGAAGCCGTGCTCCATGTTCCCGCGGAGCTCGGCAACGAGTACGCCTACCGTGTTGGTGAAGTGGACTGGCTCTTTACGGTTGAGGGCTTCAACAACAAGGATCCTTTGATTTCTACTGGCCAACTCAACTGGCCGATCGCCGTTTTCGGCGCGTTGGGAGCGGCGTTGATTGTTTGCGGTCTCGTAGTCATTTCCAAGAAAAAGAAGAATGAAAAGGCTTGACAAAACAGGGCTCATCTTATTGACAGCGGGAGTAGTGCTGGTGTTTGCCGCACTACTCCTTTTTTTTCATAACCGTATAGAAGATAAAAAGGCTGGGGAAAACGCGGAAAAAACGCTTCAACAGCTGGAAGACGCCATGACTGAGCGCAAAGCAAAGGATGAGACCAATGTGACTCCCGCACCTGACGTCTCGTCGTCTCCCGGAATGCCGTCCCCCGCCGGAACGGGGAGCGGCTCGAACGGCCTGCCCGCGCCTCCGGCGCTCGATATGCCGACGGTGCACTCCGGCGCTTACGACTACATCGGCTATCTCGATTTTCCGGGCTACGGTCTCACGATGCCCGTCGCGGCAACGTGGAGCTTTTCTGCCTTGGAGATTTCCCCCTGTCGGCACACCGGCAGCGTGTACAATGACAATCTCGTTGTGGCGGGGCATAACTACAATACGCATTTTGGCGTTCTGTTCGAGCTTCAACTGGGCGACATCGTTACATTTACGGATGTGGACGGGAACACGTTCACCTATGCCGTACGGGAACTGACAAGCGTTTCCCCGGACAATTCGGATGCCGTGATGAACAGAGGTTACGCACTTACGCTCTACACCTGCAACTGGGACACGACGGAGCGCGTCACCGTCTTCTGTGAGCGCACCAACGGGGAGGTGTGAATACTTGGTATGAAGAAAATAGAGTATGGATTTAATCCCGGACAGCGTTTCGGACGCTGGACCATTCTGGACAGATATGTTTTTTCAGCGCGGGGCGAAAAGAAATATCTTTGCCGCTGCGACTGCGGTACGGAAAGGTATGTACTGGAGCGTTCATTGAAATATGGCGGCTCCCAGAGCTGCGGCTGCCTGCGCAAAGAACGGGCTTACCAGGCAACGGCTTACAATTTACTTGGGCAGACCTTCGGCGAATTGCGTGTGATCGGCCGCAGCAGAAAGCGTACCGAGATGGGGGCGTACTGGACGTGCCTGTGCAGCTGCGGCTACACCTGCGAGGCCACGGCAGCGGAGCTCGTGTCCGGGCGCAAGACCCATTGCGGCTGCAAAAGTGTGAGGAGCTATGCTACTTCCAATATTACCGGGCAGCGCTTCGGCCGGCTGACCGCGATGTACCCAACGAAAAAGCGTGACGCAAAAGGCTTCGTGATCTGGCATTGCCGCTGTGATTGCGGCAACGAGCCGGATGTTTCCTACAATAACCTGATGTATTGCGGCCAGCAGAGCTGCGGCTGCCGGAAGAAGGAGCACGATCAGGAGCTTGGTACTCTTCTGACCCATGTAGGCGGGACAAGCCTGGAGATGATCCAAAGTCAAAAGCCCCCCCGCGACAACACCACCGGCTATAAAGGCGTTTATCTGGTGCGGGGCAAGTATCTGGCGAAGATCGTATTTCAGAAAAAGCAATATTTTCTCGGCTCATACGACAGCATTGAGGAAGCCGCGGCGGCCAGAAAGAGCGCGGAGGCGCTGCTTTTCGGAGAAACGGCGGCGTTTATCCAAAAGTGGAAGGAAAGCGCTGCGAAGAATCCGGAATGGGCCGGAAATAATCCAGTGGAGATTCAGGTGTCCCGGGATAGGGACGGACGGCTGGCCGTCTCCTACTCTCCCCAGATCCTGTGATGCGAAAAATCAATTTGCGTAACCAACGAAAAGGAATTAACCCACGTGCGAGAATTGTTCTATGACCGCTGCGTCCATACGGGAAATACAGAGCTGCTGGGACAATGGGACGAAATTGGAAATGCCGGTGCGACTGCGGCAAGGAAACCATTGTAGGGTAACCCCTGCCACAAACCGGAAAGACAAAAAGCTGCGGCTGTCTTGATATGTACCCCCAATACTGGACACCCAGTATTGGGGGTACATATCACCGAAAGGGTGCTTTTTGTTTATCTCGCGCTGGCAATGCTGGATCGCTGCATACCCGTAGCCCCCCCGATTGTTTCCCCGCCAAAAAACAATCGGAGGTACATACAATGCACGATAGGAAAAGCCTGTATTCACGAAACAAGCGGAACAGCCGCGCCATCCTCTGCCCGGACGCCTTTGAGCAGGATCATCCGCTCACGCCCGAGCAGTTTTCGTATGAGGAGGAGTTTCGGTTCTGGAAAATGTGGTCAGACGAGAATTACCACGGCTGGGAACTCGCAGATCATATGCTTCTTACTCGTCCATTGTACAAAAAATTGTTGTTCCCTATTTTGAGAAGAAGGCGATCCCACTCGCCGAACTGAAAGCCATCGACATTCAAGCATTCTATTTGAAGCAAAGGTGGATCGCCCGAAAGCCGCCCCATTCGTCGGCGGTTTTTACGACAGTGCCGAAGTCCAGAAACTCTTTGAAGCCGCAAAAGGGAGTAAGCTTGAAATCTCCATCTTTCTCGGAGCGTTTTATGGTCTGCGCAGAAGCGAGGCCATCGGCCTGAAATGGGATGCCATCGACTTCCAGAATGACACGATCACCATCCGGCATACGGTTGTATCCTGTTACATTGACGGAAAGCAAGTACAGAAGGCTCAGGACATAACCAAAACGAAATCCAGCATGAGAACGCTGCCCCTGATCCCGGCTTTCAAGGAGCTTTTGCAGCATAAGAAGAAACAGCAGAACGAATTTCAGCGTATGTGCGGCAAAAACTATAACAAGGACTATCTGGGTTGCATCTGTGTGGATGAAATGGGATGGCTGCTCTCCCCGCATTATCTCACCGAAGCCTTTGCAAAGCTGCTGAAGAAGCATGGCCTGCGGAAAATTCGCTATCACGATCTTCGTCACAGCTGTGCCAGTTTGCTGCTGGCCAATGGCGTCCCCCTCAAGCACATTCAGGAGTGGCTGG
>OLQD01003495.1_pt1 | contig 10280 bp, 7 predicted proteins | sample 1672841 | NCBI WGS metagenome assembly OLQD01 (sample SAMEA3136729, study PRJEB25190) | human gut metagenome | biome: human gut; feature: human-associated habitat; material: faeces | place: Austria | collected 2013 | reverse complement strand
TTGACATATGTTGCGTTGCCCGAGATGACACCGCCGGAGAGATCCAACGTGACACCGCTGTTGGCAAAAATGCCACCACCGGAAGCAGCCTTATTCGCTGCAATCACGCCGCCAGTCATATTGAGTGAACCCTTTGCCATGCACAGGCCACCGCCCCAGCCGCCGCCGTTGCCGTTGGTGACGTAACCGCCCGCGATTTTGACCGTACCCTCGGAATAAATCACATGGCCGTCGGGTCTCAGGTTGGCAGCCGTGGTAATCATGCCGCCCTTGAGATTGAGTATGCCGCCCGCTTCAACGTTGACCACATACTTTACGGAACCGCTGTCCGATGCTGCATCGATAGCGCCAAAGCCCGTAACGAAATGCTTGGTCGTAGTCTCGGTGGTCCCGAGTCCATCTTGATCGGGAGTGCTCGTAGTCTCATAGTAAGTAAGGCTCTTGGGTGCACCGCCATTAGAGCTAGATCCGTTTCCCTTTTCCCACGTCATAATCGCAGACTGACCTGCCGTCGTTTCGACCTGAGACTGTTTATCTATTGTTTTACCTGAAGTTTTACCTGAGTCCTCGATGGTGAGCGTGGCTCCCTTTTCGACCACAAAGAAGGAGTCCAAGCCGCCGGAACGGTTGTAGAGCATGTTTCCCGCAAGATTAATGGTGGTGTTTTTTTTGATGGCAATCTGCTGATTCGAATAGGCAGAATCCGTCAGTCGGAACTTGCCGCCATTGGTAAATGCCTCAGCAACATTGCCGCTTACCTCGGTATAGTCATCGGCACCGACGGTGGCGGGAGCGTTTTCATCGTTATTTTCATCATCCGCAGGCTGTGCGTCGGAAGGCTGCGTGTCACCCTCGACCTTCGTGTCGTCGGACGGCAGGCCTGCGGCAGCGGCGTCTTCGCTCGCGCCGTCCTCGAAATCGTCGCTAATCTGGTTTTTGGTATCCCCATTGTTGGTGTTGCCCACATCAGTGGGCTCACTTGAGGAATCCCCCGTCACAGTTTTCTCGATAGAAACCGCCTGGGCATCGTTGGCAATGGCCTGCGAGATCGGAGGCATGACGAGCGACAGCACCAAGCACAAAACGGAGGCTCCGCACAAAACGCCTGCTAGCACACGATGCATCGCTTTATTGCTCTGCTTAGATTTGTCTGAATTTGCTTTCATCGATGTCTCCTCCCCAAGAGACCGCGATCTTGCTCTTTCACTATCAAACGTATCTGCGCAATCTGTAATTGCGCACGTTTATTGTAAAAAATGTAGCGATTGTTTAGACATCTGAGCAACAAAACCGGCATTTTTGTAGCGGATTCTCAATTCTCTTGAAATTTGCTCAGATTTACCTTCGTTTATTCGCTATCTATTTTTTGTTTCTACTGGTAATTTAGTTGCACATCATTTTTTAATGGCATTAGATTTTTTTGCACAAATTTTTGCTAAAGAGCAAACATCCTGCTCACGGTCGAAAATCGACCGTGAGCAGTAGGTCATCAACCGGAAGGAATATCCTACCAAACTGATGAGAATATCTTTAACTCATCGGCGGTTAGAAGCGTAATGCTCAGACAACCTTATTTGAATTTGCGCGCAGATTTTCGGTATCAATTCGTCCAAATCGCCTGAGGCCACCACAAAGGCGCCTGTCCCCATTGTGGTGATTCTGCCTCAGCGCTACAGCAGATGTTCCTCGATAAAGATCGCGATGCCGTCTTTGTCGTTGCTCGCGGTTACAAAGTCGGCGGCGGCACGGGTGGCGTCGCTGCCGTTTGCCATGGCCACGCCCACGCCGGCGTCGGCCACCATGCAGGTGTCGTTATCGGCATCGCCAAACACGCAGATGTCCTGGAGCTCCATGTCGTTGAGCTCCGCCACGCGCACAAGGCCGCGCGTCTTGGACACGCGCGGATCCATGAACTCGTAGAGCCGCTGCGTGGTTTGCAGAGCCGCCGCCTTAACAGTGTTATCGGCAAACGTCGACGCCCGCTCAATCACCCGCGGCATTACCTCGGGCGCCATGGTAAACATCACCTTGGGCTGCGGCTCGCGCAAAAACTCGGCAAAATCGACCACCTTGTAGGGCACGCCGTCGACGCGCGACAGGTGCTCGACGCACGCGTTGCTCTCGGGCACGTAGAACACGCCGTCTCGGGGGCAGACGGGCGTTGCCGGAAGCTCCGCCATGTGCTTGCAGATGCGGGCGATGGTCTCGCCCGGCAGCGGATAGCTCAGCTCGTTGATGTCGTGCGCGCGGTCGATGACCTCGGCGCCACCGCAGCCCACCATCACGTCTACCAGGCCTTCGATACCCCAGAGCCCAAACATGGCCTCGGTCGCCTGGGCGTCGCGCCCGGTGCACAGGCCAAAGAGCACGCCGCGCTCGCGCAGAGCGCGAATCGCCGCCACGGTGCGCGGGGACACCGTGTGCTGGCTCGTGAGCAGCGTGCCGTCGATATCGCAGAACACGGCTTTGATGTGGCTGAAGGTGGTGTCCATGGGGGCCTTTCTGGGTTGTGCGGCGATTTGGGGTGTATCTGGAAGTGGCGTTCATGGTATACCAAAGCGCACACGGGGCGCTTTGGCCGTTGGGGCCCGATCGCCACAAAGGTGCCTGTCCCCTCTGTGGTGGCCGAACCCGAAGGGTGGCCTGGCCCGGAGCGCAAACCATCACAACATTCGACGTTTTTCGGCAAAATCGCGATTTTCATCGAATGTTGTGATGGTTTTTACTGCTTTGCGGCACGATCCAAATGCCGGCGTCCAAACAGCAGCAGCGCCGCGGGAACCGCCGTCACGACCGTGCCCGCCCCTACGAGCGTCTGCTGCACGCCAAACGTCGCCGCCAGCCACGGGGCAATCGCCAGCGGGGCCACGCCGGCGAACATGTTGCCAAAACCCATGACCGAGTTCACGCGACCGAGCTGCTCGAGCGGGGCCGTCGTTTGCACGATCGTGTTGTGGAGCGGGTTGACGACGCCCCAGGCCACGCCAAGGACAATCTGGCCGACAAGGGCTACGCCCACGTACGGCGTCCCCACATAGAGCAGACTTCCCAGGCCCACGGACATAAGTGCCACGAGCAGCGTTTTAAGGTTAACCAAGTGCGGCGGCAAACGGAGCGCGGCCACGGCGCCCAGCACCGCGCCAACACCGCTGGCCGACGAGAGCCAGCCCATCCACTCAACACCGACGCGCAGGACATCGCGGTAGAAGAACGACTCCAGCGGATCGAAGGCACCGTAGCCAAAGTTCGAAAGGAAAATGATGCTGAACAGCAGGGCGAGGACGCTGTTGGTAAAGACCGTCTTGATGCTGGTCGCAAAGGTGACGCGGGAAGACGTGTTGGGGTCGGGGCTTTGGCTGGCCTTATCCGATGTGATGTCGCCGACCGCGGGTTTGCCTTCGTGTGTGGCGGCCTGGCCTGCACTTTGCCTAAAGCCCCAGCCGGCAATGAACGCCAGTACGGTAAAAATCATCATGAGCACGAACACCGCGCGCGACGACGCAGCCGCCGCGACAAAGCCGCCCAGCGTGGGGCCAACGATGATACTCACGTTAGAGAACATGGCGATGGCGGAGTTGATGTCTTTGAGCTCGACAGGATCGTCGGTGAGGTAGGCTGGATAGGATGTGGCGATGGGCTGGGCAAACCCCATCACAAAGCCCAGGAGCACCGCGCCGAGCAGGACGATGCCGGTCGCGCTGCCAAAAACGAGGATCGCCGCGCCGGTTGCCAGCGTACCCACAATGCTCAGCAAGAAATGGCGACGTGGGCCCCAGGCGTCGAGCGCCGCGCCGCCCGCAAAGGACCCCAAGATTACGAAGACGTTCATAAACAGAACGGCCAGCGATGTCGCCACGACCGAGGCATCGTCCGCATAGGTAAGCGTTCCGATGACGCCGATAAAGTAGCTGGTCTGAAAACCGGTGTAGATGAGAAAACGCATCGCCACCAGGCGCTTGGCCTGCACGGACAGCGATGATTGAGGCTTTGAGAAAAGAGAGGCGAGCATGGAGACTCCTTGTTTCATACGAATGCGGACGGCGGGCATTCGCCACCGTCTGTCAAATCAATCTATCCGCATGAAACATTAAGGACGCATCAAGCCCCTTCTCTCCGTTTTTCGCCCGTCATGAACTACTTGGTAGATTGTAAGGCATGCCCTACACATCTACCAAAGCAAAAACCACCACAAAGGTGCCTGGCCCCTTTGTGGTGGAAGTGACGTTTGCCCAGGTAAAACCTACCAAAATAACCCTGTTCCTATTTGGCAGGTTATGGCAGCGCAGCGAGCCGGCGCAGCGCCAAGCCTTAAAGGTGGTCTTGGATCAGGTCGCAGATGGCTCGGGCGTCGTTGATGTTGATGGCTCGGGTCGCAAAGCCGGCGTCGAATGCCTGGCGTGCTAGGGCTTCGTTGCAGGCAAGGGCCAGCGTGTGACCGTCGACCAGGTCGAGCGAGCTCTTGCCGCGCAGACGGTCGACACCGGAGCGCGCGACTACGATGTTGTCGAAGCCCTCGGTCTTGTAGCCCTCAATGATCACCACGTCGACATCGTTGTAGCGCGACAGCAGCTCGCGCGCAGGCATCTCGTCCTCCTCGCGCGTGTCAGCGTACTCCGCCCAGCGCGTGGCGCAGATGAGTCCCACGTGCTTGGATCCGGCCTGGTGATGGCGCCAGGTGTCCTTAGCGGGTACATCGATATCAAAGCCATGATGCCCATGATGCTTGAGCGAACCCACGCGCAGGCCGCGGCGGGTGAGCTCAGCGATAACCTTCTCGACGAGCGTGGTCTTGCCCGAGTTTTGGTAGCCGATAAACGCGATCGCGGGGACGGCCGGGGCCGGAGCTGCGGGCGCGACGGCGACGGGTGCGCTTGCGAGCGCGGCACCATCAGCGGCCACGGCTTCGACAGCAGCAGCCTGGCGCTCTGCGCGATCCCACACACCCGAGCGGCCGCCTTCCTTGTGCAGCAGGCGAACGTCGACGATCTCCATGCCGCGATCGACGGCCTTGCACATGTCATAGATCGTTAGACACGCGGCACTCGCGCCGGTCAACGCCTCCATCTCGATACCCGTCTTGCCCGTCACGCCCGCCGTAACCAGCACGTGAAAGCCAACCTGCCCGTCCGCGCGCGCCGGCGACCAGCCCTCGGGCACGTCCTCGGCCGGCGTCCCCGCCGGAGCGATGGGCTCGATATCGCACTTACTCTTGGTAATGAGCAACGGATGGCACATGGGGATGATGTCACTCGTGCGCTTGATGGCCATAATGCCCGCCACGCGCGCGCAGGCAAGCACGTCACCCTTCTTGGCGCGGTCCTGCAGCACCATAGCCTGCGTCTCAGGGTGCATGAGGATGGTGCCCTCAGCGATGGCAATGCGATGGGTCTCGGCCTTGTCGGACACGTCGACCATGCGCACCTCGCCCTTGGCGTCCACATGCGTCAGCTCATCGCGACGGGCGTCACGGGCGGGCTCGACGACAGCGCTGGCAGACGGCTGCACGGACGTGTCGGCATCGCTTGCCGCGGCCGCGTCTTTGTGGGCAGACATCGCGGCCCTGCGAGCGGCCTTGGTGGCATCGGCGTACCTGCTCTTGGCCATATGATCATCCTCCGATTTGGGACATAAATCGTTGCGTGCCCTCAATTATCGCGTGTTCCTGCGGTTTGTGGGCCACGGCATCGCGCCAAATCGAAAGTACCTGCATATCATCACCACGGCGCAGGGCGTCGCGCACCGAATACTCGGCATCGCTGAACAGGCACGGACGCACGTTGCCATCGGCCGTCAGGCGCAGACGGTTGCAATTCGCGCAAAAATGGTTGGACATGGCGCTGATGAAACCGACCGTTCCCGCCGCGCCCGGAAAGTGCCAGTAGCGCGCAGGGCCCGCGCCGGCAGGAGCGTCGTTGATGTCGAGCGGCTCGAGCTCGCCCAGCCCCGCCGCGGCGGCCCCGGCATTGATGCGCGCCCGCAGCTCATCACTCGGCACGGTATCGCTCGCGTCCCACAGCTCGGGATTGAGCGCGGGCGCATGCGGGTCCACAGCGCAATGCGAGCTCGTGCGCTCGTCACCGATGGGCATGTATTCGATAAAGCGCAGGTGGATGGGACGATCGAGCGTGAGCCGCGCGAGGGCCGCCACATCCTGGTTGAGCCGGCGCACAACAACGCAGTTGACCTTAACGGGCTCAAAGCCCCAAGCCAGCGCCGCGTCGATGCCAGACATGGTCTGCTCGAGTCGACCCAAGCGCGTGATCTTTCCAAAGAGCGTAGGGTCAAGCGTATCGAGCGAGATGTTGACGCGGTTAAGTCCGGCATCTTTGAGCTGCGGCGCCAACTTGGGAAGCAGGGCGCCGTTGGTGGTGAGCGAGATGTCCTCGATCTGCGGAATCGCGCGAATGTCGCGGATGAGCGGAATAATACGGCGGCTGACCAGCGGCTCGCCACCCGTCAGGCGCACGCGGCGAATGCCCTCTCCCGCCACCAAGCGCACAAAGCGGGCGATTTCCTCGGCGTTGAGCAGCTCGTCGTGTGCACGGGGCGCCACGCCATCGGCCGGCATGCAGTAAATGCAGCGGAAATTGCACTTGTCGGTAACGGCAATGCGCAGGTAGTTGATATCGCGGCCAAAGCCGTCATGTTGCACGTACCCGTCCACGCAGCCCTCCCCTCGCGCCAGTCTTTATTTTTCAGGGAATATAGTACCGCACGGAAAGAATGGGTCGACATGCGTACGACACGAAAGGCCTTTGCGAGCAAGACCGGCTTCCCAAGCCCATCCTCAACACGCAAACCATCACAACATTCGATGCTTTTCCCGTTTTTGGCAAAAAACGTCGAATGTTGTGATGGTTTGCCTGCCCACAGCACCCCGTAGAAGGACCAAAGCTTCCCTAAAGGCCGCCGTCCCAGTGCCGAATCACGAATTCTCGCAGGTCGTTTTGACGTTTCTGGAACGCTTCGCTTCGGTCGCACTTAAGGCCCATCGCAAGTGCGATGGCGTTCATCGCCCGGTGCAATTGCAGCTGATGGGCAAACTGGGTCCCGGTGAGGACGATCGTCCTAAAGCCCAGCGCGCTCAGCACGGTCATACGCTCCGCATCCGACGCGCTGCGCTGTTTGTCAAGATGGTCCGAGCCGTTGTATTCAATCCCTGTACCGCTCGCAGGCGCATATACGTCGATCTCGAAATACCCGGCCTTTGCGAGATACTTGAACTCGTTGGGAACATCGACCCGATGGTTGAGCTCGATCTTGGCGTATCCCAGCCCTCCCTGGGAACGTTTTGCTACGACCATGATTGCGGTGGCCGTCTCCATGGGCGACCGCGCGCCATCGTGCACGCGCTTGAGCACGGCGGCTGCGCGTATGGCCCCCTGACGAGATCGGTTCTCATTGCAATAAGCAATCAAATCGGCGACGGTATACCTCTGCCCCATCTCGATATAATCGCCTGTCGACAGATGATTCAAATGGTATCGGGCGCAGATTTCATACCCATATTCCAGCTGCTCGGGCTCACTCATCCACGAACCCGCTTGGACAAAGCACATGGCCTCATCAACCACTAGAAGGCCCTCTGTCACCTCGATAAGATGGTCTGGAGGTATCGGCGCTCCAAACACGTGGCACCTAAATCCAGCCGGCGTCGAGCGCTCAAAATCGAAGTTGACGAGCGTGTCGATATGATCGAGCTCTTCTCGTGGAATACCAAGAGAAACCAGATAGTCGGCAACGATCCCAACTGCCGTTGAAGCCCTCAGCCCCTTGGCATCGAGTCCCAATTTGGGCAGGCTCGCGGTCGGTTCCGCCTCGCTAGCAAGCGAGTCCTCATCGTATAGGCTGCTTGCTCGCGAGAGCGGCTCGGACGGGCGCGCCACGTTGTGGTACAGCCAGGCAGTCTTATGGGACAGGACAATCGGCAGGTCCATGAGCCCTCCAATGGAGTCGGATAACCAACCTTATTCCCCTGCCCACGGGTCCGCACACCTTCGTGCGCAAGAAAGCGATTCCACCCGGTCGAGCGGCAGAAAAACCATCACAACATTCGATGCTTTTCCCGATTTTGGCAAAAACCGTCGAATGTTGTGATGGTTTGAGGCGAGGTGAGGAGCACAGAGGGCCAAAGCATCGTGCTTGGAGCGTGACTTTTTTCTCCCCACTGCCAACATAAACCTTGACTCTACAATCGTTATAGGGTTTTCACTACACTGGTAGCTAAACGAACCAAGCCAGAAAGCCCCGCCCATGGAACACGACCTCACACGCGGCAATGTCCTTAAGACCATCGCGGTCTTTGCCCTGCCCTATATGCTCTCGTACTTTTTGCAGATGCTCTACGGCATGGCCGACCTGTACATGATGGGGCAGTTTAGCGGTGCCGCCGGCATCACCGCCGTGGGCAATGGCGCGCAGACGCTCTACATCATTACCGTGACGCTCGTGGGCCTGGCCATGGGAACGACGGTCATCGTCGGCCACGCCGTTGGCTCGCGTCGCTTCGATCGCGCCGAGACCGCTATCGGCAACACCATTACGCTGTTTATGGGCGTCTCGGTGGTACTGGCCGTCATCTTGTTTGCACTATGCCCGCAGGTTGTGGCGCTCATTGGCACGCCGCCCGAGGCAGTCGAAGGCACCGCCGCCTACCTGCGCATTTGTTTTATGGGCATTCCCTTTATCGCCGCGTACAACATCCTCTCGGCCATCTTTCGCGGCCTGGGCGATTCGCGCTCGCCCATGTACGTGATCGGCGTGGCATGCATCATTAACATCGCGCTCGATTTTCTGTTTATCGGCCACATGGGGCTCGGCCCCGTGGGCGCAGCGCTCGGCACAGTAACCGCCCAGACGGCAAGCGTTGCCCTCGCGCTCGTGTGGCTTAAGAGCCGCCGCACGAACATCCACGTTAAGCGCAGCGACCTGCGTCGCCAGCCCGAGGTGCTCGGCAGCATCCTTAAGATCGGCGTGCCCGTGGCTGTGCAGGACGGCTGCATCCAGGTGGCGTTTATGTTCATCACCGTCATCGCCAACCACCGAGGGCTCGTCGACGCCGCCGCCGTAGGCCTGGTCGAAAAGATGATCAGTTTCTTGTTCATTGTGCCGAGTTCCATGGGTGCCACCGTCAGTGCGCTCACAGCGCAAAACGCCGGCGCGGGCAAGGGCGACCGCGCACGTCAGGTACTCAAGGACGCCATGACGATCTCGGTGGTGTACGGCTGCCTGATTACGGTGCTGATGTGGCTGGTGGCACCGGCGTTTATTGGCTTTTTTGCCAAGGACCCCGCGGTGGTCGCGGCCGGCACCGGCTATATGCACAGTTATATTTTCGACGTAATCTTTGCCGGCATCCACATTTGCTTTAGCGGCTTTTTCGCTGCATACGGCAAGAGCTACATCGGCTTTGCGCACAACGTGCTGGCCGTAGCGCTCATTCGCGTGCCCGGCGCCTGGCTGCTGTCGAACGCCTATTCCGATACGTTGTTTCCCATGGGCATCGCTTCGCCGTGCGGATCAATTCTATCGGCGGTTATTTGCGTGATGGCATTTACCGTGCTCAACCGCCGCGGAGCTTTTGACAAACTGATGGCGTAGCGGGGCGACGCAGGCCTGGCACCTCTCCCCTGCTTTTTACCGAAAGGAGCGGTCCCATGACCGACTCGCCAACTGAACATACCGAGGGCCTGCTCCGCATTGGCGAGGTGGCGCGCTTGTTCAACCTGAGTGTGGGCACGTTGCGCCATTACGAGCAGATGGGCTTGCTGGACCCGGCGCACATCGATTCGGCGAGTGGATACCGCTACTACGGATCTCGGCAGCTCTCCACCCTCAACACCATCAGCCACCTGCGTGTTCTCGACTTGCCGCTCGCACAAATCCGCGAGTTTGTGACCACGCGCGATGTGGACCTCATGCAGCGACAGCTGGCTCAGCAGCAGGAGCTCATCGAGCACAAGCGCCACGAGCTCGAACGTGTGTCGCGCAAGATCGATAACCGGCTTACCCTGCTGCATGACGCCTTGAACACCGAGCTCGATACCATTTGCATAATCGATGCGCCCGAGCTTCGCTGCACCGTGTTGCGCGAACGCGTCAACCCTACCGACGCCTATGCGCTGGAGTGGCAGATTCGTCAACTGCAGAAGGGCCAGCACGAGACCTTTGTCTTTCTGGGCAACTTGGGCGTTGGGATTAGCGCCGAGCGCCTCGCCGCCGGCGACTTTGATGGCTACGACGAGGTCTTTATGCTGCTCGATGACACCGATGATTACATG
>OLQD01003492.1_pt1 | contig 10286 bp, 5 predicted proteins | sample 1672841 | NCBI WGS metagenome assembly OLQD01 (sample SAMEA3136729, study PRJEB25190) | human gut metagenome | biome: human gut; feature: human-associated habitat; material: faeces | place: Austria | collected 2013 | reverse complement strand
GTACGTGGTTGATAAAGAGAACAGGATCCTTCCGGACGGAGAGACAGGAGAGCTTGTAATTGCAGGTCTTGGTGTAGGTCGGGGCTATATCAATCTGCCGGAGAAAACAGCGGAGGTTTTCATCACTCTCAACGGAGAAAGAGCCTATAAAACAGGCGATCTTGCAAAGATCACTCCAGATGGCGAGATCGAATTTTTCGGAAGAATTGACAATCAGATCAAGCTTCGCGGTCTCAGAATCGAGCTTGGTGAGATCGAGGAGGTTGTTAACAGCTTCGAAGGAATTATCACCAGTATTACAGTACCGGTGGATAATAAATATCTTTGCTGCTACTTTATGGCAGACCGTGAGATCGATGTTGAAGCGCTTACCGCTTATGCGTCAGAATCCCTGGCTCATTACATGGTTCCGGATGTTTTCATCCAGCTGGAAAAAATGCCTTTAACCCAGAATGGCAAAATTGACAAAAAAGCATTGCCCAAGCCGGTGGCGCAACCCAGAAACCTGAAAGAGCCGGAAAATCCAATGCAGAAGAAGATTTTTGACATTGTGGCAAAAGTAGTAGAAAACGACTTCTTCGGAATCGACACCAGCTTTTATAAGGCCGGCCTTTCCTCCATCAGTGCAATGAAGCTCTGTGTTCTGATCTCAGAGGAATTTGGTGTTACCGTAAAAACAAGCGATATCCACGAAAACAATACCGTGGAGAAGCTGGAAAAATATGTCATGCTGGCGCCGAAGCTCAGAACCTACGAAAAGAGAGAGGTTTATCCTCTTACCGGTTCCCAGAAGGGTATTTTTGCAGAATGCAGCAAAAATCCTGAGAGTACCGTATACAATATCCCCTTCCTTTTTGAACTGGATCCTGCAGTGGATACCCGGAAATTATCCGATGCAATTGCCAGAATGGTAAGCGCCCATTCCTACCTGCTCACACAGGTATATCTTGACGATAATGGGGAGATGGTACAGCGCCCTGGAAATGAGACATTTGCGCCGGAAGTGATCGAGACCACAAATGAGAAATTTGCCAGCCAGAAGGAAAGCCTTGTACGTCCGTTTAAGCTGGAAAAAGGACGTCTCCTTCGTGTGGCAATTTATGTGACAGAAGATAAGAAATACCTCTTTACTGATTTCCACCATATTATTGCTGACGGCAACTCCTATGATATCATTTTCGAAGATATCAATAAGGCCTATATGGGTGAAAAACTGGAAAAAGAGTCCTATACCGGATTTGATGCGGCCCTTGACGAAGAACAGCAGATGAAAGAGGGCAAATACAAAAAAGCTGAGAAATATTATGACAGTATTTTTGAAGGAATTGAAACGGAATCCCTCCCTATGCCAGACCTGAATGGAAAAGCTCCTGAAAAAGGTTATCTGGAGAAGACCATGGGCCTGAAAGAAGAGGCCATTCTTTCCTATTGCGAGAAGCTGGGTGTTACCCCGAATATTTTATTTACAGGTCTGTTCGGCATCCTTATGGCAAAATACTCCAATGCAGAGGACAGCCTGTTTTCCACTATTTATAATGGACGAAACGATTCCAGGCTTGAAAACACAGTCTGCATGCTGGTAAAAACCCTTCCTGTTTATTGCAAATTCGACCCGAAGACCACCGTACAGGCGTATATGGCAGAGCTTTCCGAGCAGATGCTGTCCTCCATGGCAAACGATATTTTCCCATTTTCCGATATTTGTGCAAAATACGGGCTGAATTCGGATCTTACCTTTGCATACCAGGCAGAGTTAAGCGACGATTATCCAATTGGAGACACCATTGCCAGAGGCCACGACCTTTCCCTGGATATGGCCAAAATGCCTCTGCTGATCCAGGTAAGAGAGTACAACCACACTTATGTGCTTACAGCAGAATACCGCAGCGACATGTACAGCCAGGCCTTTATTGACGGAATCCTGGATTCCTATGAAGCTGCCATGAGCTCCATGCTGAAAACAAAATATGTTTCTGAAATCTCTGTGATCTCTCAGAGTGGGGTAAACAAGATCGCAGAATTCAATCATACAGAAAACGAATTTGACAGAAGCAAAACCATTTCTGACATGTTCGCTGAACTGGCAGAGACCATTCCGGACCACACAGCAGTGGTATTTAAAGACCGGAAATATACATACAAAGAACTGGACGAGCTCAGCGACAGACTTGGAAAATATATTGCATCCCAGGGAATCGGCAGGGAGGATGTAGTCTCCATTCTGATCCCCCGCTGCGAATACATGGCCATCGCACCAATGGGCGTGATCAAAGCCGGTGCGGCATACCAGCCTCTTGACCCTACTTACCCGAAAGACCGCCTGATGTACATGCTGGAGGATTCTGCTGCGAAGCTTTTGATCGCAGACAGAGAGCTTCTGCCACTGGTAGACGGCTATCAGGGACCTGTTTTATTTACAGATGAGATCCCACAGCTGGAAGACCGTGATGTGGAACTTAAGAAGCCAGAGCTTCATGATCTGTTTATTTTACTGTACACCTCCGGCTCCACCGGCGTGCCGAAAGGCTGTATGCTGGAATATGGAAATATCACTGCATTCTGCCACTGGTACAAAAAGTATTACCAGGTAGATCACAGCTCCAAAATAGCAGCTTATGCGTCCTTTGGATTTGATGCTTCCATGATGGATATTTACGGAGCAATTGCAAACGGTGCAGAGCTTCACATTATTCCGGAAGAAATCCGTCTTGATTTTATTGCACTTCAGCGTTATTTTGAAGAGAATGGCGTTACCCATTCCTTTATGACTACACAGGTGGGAAGACAGTTTGCGATGGAAATGAGCTGCGAGAGTCTGCAATATCTTTCCATAGGTGGAGAGAAGCTTGTTCCTATGGAACCGCCGAAGGATTATAAATTCTTTAATGCGTATGGTCCTACAGAGTGCACAATTTTTACAACTGTATTTGAAGTGGATAAATATTATCCAAACATTCCAATCGGAAAAGCGCTTGACAATTTCAAACTTTATATAACCGATAAGTTCGGCCACCTGCTTCCATATGGAGCTTGCGGTGAGCTGATGATCTCCGGATGGCAGGTTTCCAGAGGCTATCTGAATAAACCGGAGAAAACCGCGGAAGTTTATACCAGAAATATTTATGATGACACCGAAGGCTATGAAGTCCTGTATCATTCTGGTGACGTTGCCAGATATCTTCCGGATGGAAATATCCAGATCATTGGAAGAAAAGACTCCCAGGTTAAGGTCAGAGGCTTTCGAATTGAGCTTTCCGAGGTTGAGGAAGTGATCAGAAGATACGAAGGCATAAAGGATGCAACCGTAGTGGCTTTTGACGATCCAAATGGCGGCGGAAAATATATTGCAGCTTACGTGGTATCCGACAGACAGGTTGACATAAGTAAACTGAATGATTTCATCAAAGAAACCAAGCCTCCATACATGGTTCCGGCAGTTACCATGCAGATCGACAAGATTCCGCTGAACCAGAATCAGAAGGTAAACAAAAAAGCCCTTCCACTGCCAGAGCGAAAAGTGGAAGAGATCGTGAAACCGGAGAATGAGACCCAGCAGAAGCTGTTTGACTGTATTGCTGAGGTTCTTGGCTATACCGAATTCGGCATTACCACAGATATTTACGAGGCAGGACTGACCTCTATCACTGCTATTAAGCTGAATATCCTTATTTCCAAAGCTTTTGACATTGTGATAAAAACATCTGACATCAAGGATCACCCAACTATTCAGATGTTAGAGGGCTTTGTGAAGACTGCCGGAAAAGAAACCAAGAGGGAAATCCAGGAAAATTATCCTCTCACCAATACCCAGGAAGGAATTTTCATCGAGTGTACAGCAAATATGGGATCCACCATCTACAACATCCCATATCTTCTGAAGCTTGACAAAAAGGTTGACCTGGATAAGCTGGCAGAAGCAATTGACAGCACCGTTGCAGCTCATCCTTACCTGAAAACCCGTCTCTTTATGAGCGATGAGGGAGAAGTTCTTCAGAAACGTGATGATGCTTTAACCTATAAGACGCAGATTATAAATGGAATGAACCGGGAAACTCTGGTTCGTCCGTACATGCTGTTTAATGAACAGCTTTTCCGCTTTGAGATTCACAGAACCTGTGATGGAAATTATCTGTTCCTTGACATTCATCATATTGTTGCAGACGGCACCTCCCTGGGCATTATCCTGAATGACATTAACAGGGCTTACAGCGGTGAAAAGCTGGAAGTGGAAGAGTATACTTCCTATGATCTGGCCCTTGATAACAGGGATGCTCTGGCAAGTGATGCTTATAAGAATGCAGAGAACTACTATAAATCCATTTTTGAAAATGCAGGCGGAAGCATCAACTTCTATCCGGACAAGAGCGGAGCAGCTCCAACAGCAGAGATGTATCATCGTGAGACCAGTGAGTTCTCCGTACAGGACGTGAAGGCATTCTGTAAGAAGCACGGAATTACAGAGAATGTATTCTTTATCTCTGCTTTTGGTATTACTCTTGGAAAATACAATTTCAGGAAGGATGCGGTATTTACCACTATTTACCACGGCAGAAACGATTCCAGACTTTCCGATACCGTGGGTATGCTGGTAAAGACTCTTCCCGTTTACTGTGATTTCTCAGGAAGCACTGCGGATTGCCTGAATGCTGTCCAGCAGCAGCTGATTAATTCCATGAACAACGATATTTATCCGTTCTCCCAGATCAGCCATGAGTTCAACATCAAGGCAGATGCTATGGTGATCTATCAGGGCGATAACTTCGCCTTTGATAATATCGGCGGGGAATATGCGCAGGAAGAACCTGTTCAGCTGAATGCGGCAAAGGCACCTGTTTCCATCAGTATTTCAATTGAGAGAAATAAGTTTGTCTTTGAGATTGAGTACAGAGGCGACATGTACAACGAGGAAACCATCAAATACCTTGCAGATAACCTGGAAACAACGGCAGATGGAATCCTGAGAGAATACGAGCCGGCAGACATCAGACTGATGTTTGAGGAAGAAACCAAAATGGAAGATGATCCTTCCCATGCCGGAAAGACCTTTGTAGACCTGTTCAGGGAAGCTGTTGCAAAATATCCGGACAGACCGGCGGTAAGAGATGGAATGGGCGAGCTTACCTATAAAGAACTGGATCATATGTCAGATTATGTTGCCCAGAAACTGACCGAAAACGGATTCGGAAGAGAGAAAGTAGCAGGTATTTTGTGCGGAAGAACAAAGGAATATGCGGTGGCCTATATCGGTGTTATGAAAGCCGGCGGTGCGTATGTTCCATTGGATCCGGAATATCCGCAGAGTAGAATTGAGTACATGCTGAAGGATTCCGAGGCAGAAAACCTGCTTGTAATAGACCGTTACCGCAGTCTGGTAGGTTTCTATGACCAGAATGTGATCAGCCTGGATGACGTGGCAGCAGAATCCAAAGACTTTGCACTTTCTGTAGAGCTTACAGCTCCGAAACCAGAGAACCTGGCTTATATGATCTACACATCCGGTTCCACCGGAAAACCAAAAGGTGTTATGCTTGAACAGCGGAACCTGCTGAACCTGATCGAGTATATCCTTATGACAAGAAAACTGACACCAGATGATATTGTGGCAGAGTTTGCAAGCTTCTGCTTCGATGCATCCGTGATCGACCTGTTTGCTCCGCTTACTGCAGGCGCAGTACTGTACATTTTGCCAGAGAGCATACGAAAAGATGCGGTTGCTGTTGGAAAATTCATAAAAGAAGAAAAAATTACCACAGCTACCTTCCCAACTCAGATGGGCGAGTTGGTTGCAGAGCTTCTTGACGATGCTCCGAGCCTGAAATTTGTCACCCTGGGTGGTGAGAAGTTCAAATATTACCGGGATAGAACTTACCAGATGATCAATGGCTACGGTCCAACGGAGAATACTGTTTCCTCCACAGAGTTCTGGGTTGACAAACAGTACGACAACATCCCGATCGGTAAGTCACAGCGGAATATCCGCAGCTACATTGTGGACGAAAATATGAAACGGCTTCCAGTGGGCGCATCTGGTGAGCTTTGCCATGCCGGACGTCAGATCGCAAGAGGATATCACAATCTTCCTGAGAAGACGGCTTCCGTATTTGTGGAAAATCCGTTCTCCGTATGCGAAGAGGACAAACGTCTTTACAGAACCGGTGATATGGTCCGCATGAAAGGTGACGGAAATATTGAATATATCGGAAGAATCGATTCTCAGGTAAAAATCAGAGGATATCGTATCGAGCTTGGTGAGATCGAGGGTGCCCTTCTGAAGCATGATCTGGTGAAGAATGCGGCTGTTATTGTAATTGAAAAAGGTGGAAACAAATATATCACAGCTTATTATACTGGTGAAACCATTCCGGAAGATGAGCTGAAGCTGTTCCTGAACCCGCTGATTCCGGATTACATGATGCCGTCCTTCTTTGTCCATCTTGAGAAAATGCCGGTGACTCCTGGCGGAAAGATAGACAAAAAGGCGCTTCCGGTACCAGAAGTAACCACCACAGCAAGCACAGCCTATGTGGAGCCTGTTACCGCTGTCCAGATTAAACTTTGCGAGATATTTGAAAAAGCACTTGGCATTGAAAAAGTAGGAATTGAGGATAACTTCTTCGAACTTGGAGGCTCCTCACTTACTGCATCAAAAGTTGCTGTTATGTGCCTTTCCAAGAATATTTCCATTGTATATGCGGACATTTTCAAATATCCGACCATCCGTGAGCTTTCTGCAATCGTGGATAACAGTGAGGCATTTGAAAATCCGCAGAGTGAGAATGAATTCTCCAGCTACAATTATAACCGGATCCAGAGCGTGATCAGCGGAAATGTGGAAGAAAACGTAAACCAGGTGACAAAGGAAGAAATTGGTGATATCATGATCACAGGTGCAACCGGCTTCCTGGGAATTCATGTTCTGAAGGCTTACCTGGATAATTATGACGGTAAGGTTTACTGTCTGGTACGTAAGGGTAAATATGAGTCCATGGAGAAACGAATGATGCATATGTTGATGTATTACTTCGATAATCCATGCCAGGAACTGTTTGGCGAGCGTATTATCTGTGTGGACGGCGATATTACCTCGAAAGAACAGGTGGAGAAATTTGCAGATTACAAATTTAACACCATTATTAACTGTGCAGCCTGCGTAAAGCATTTTGCTGCTGGTGATGTACTGGAGAAGATAAATGTACACGGAGTGGAAAATCTGATTGAATTCTGTAAAAATAACGGACGCAGACTGATCCAGATTTCTACTGTTTCTGTTGCCGGAGAAGGTTCCGATGGTGTTCCGCCAATGTCCAGAGTCTTTAATGAAAACGATCTGTATATTGGACAGAACATCACAAATGAATACATCCGCACAAAATTTCTTGCAGAGAGAGCTGTACTGGAAGCTGTTTCCAGTGGGCTTGACGGAAAGGTTATCCGTGTAGGAAATCTGATGAGCCGAAATTCAGATGGTGAATTCCAGATCAACTTTATTACAAACGGATTCCTGCGAAGTCTGAGAGGATATGAGGCAGTTGGTAAATTCCCAATTGGGGCTATGCACGAAGTTACAGAATTTTCACCAATTGATTCTACTGCACTTGCAGTGTTGAGACTGGTACAGACAGACCGGAGATTTACCGTATTCCACGCCTGCAACAGCCACCATATCTATATGGCGGATCTGATCTATGCAATGCGGAGCCATGGATTTGACATTGACATTGTAAGTGATGAAGAGTTTGAGGCTGCAGTAAAAGAATTTGCAAAGAACAGTGATGATTCGGATGTTGTTTCCGGACTGATCGCGTATACGGCTCATAATGAAAATGAGATCTATACCCTGGATTACAGCAACCGGTTTACAGCACAGGTTCTGTACAGGCTGGATTATAAATGGCCGGTTACAGATGACAGATATCTGGAAAGCGCTATTGAGGCACTTGACAGACTTGCATTCTTTGACTAATTTACGCAACTTAAAGGAGGAAATTGTAATGGAAATTGTAAGTAAGACAGAGGGCAGCAAGGTAACTATGGAGATCACAGGATGGCTTGACACCCAGACTGCACCGCAGCTGGAAAAGGAGCTGTCAGCACTTGATCCTGGTACAACCAGCCTGGTATTTGACTTTGCAAACCTGGAATATATCTCTTCCGCCGGACTTCGTCTGGTAATCGCCGCTTATAAGAAGATGGCAGGCAAGGAAGGCTTCAGGATTGTAAATGTTTCTGATGAAGTGTACGATGTTTTCAGCCTTACCGGATTTGACCAGAAGATTAATATTGAGAAAAAGTAAGGGCTGAATTCGTACATGGCGAAGCGCGTTGCTGTGAGCGAAGTGAACAGCAACCTGTCTGGAGCAGGCATGGGGAATCCACGGTTACTACCCGATGCTTTTTATAGTAAAAATGATAAAATTATATAGAATCAATATCAATACTCTTGAGGATCCCTTGCAGAATGAAAACGTTTTGGAACAAGTTGGACCAGAGAGAAGAAAGAAGGTCATCCGGTATCTTCAGCCGGATGACCGAAAAAGGAGTCTGGGCGCAGGAATTATGATCCGGAAGATCCTGAAAGGAAACGGACTTTCCGAAAGCAGTCTGAAATATTCCGAAAACGGGAAGCCGTTAGTGGACCATCTCCATTTTAATATCTCCCATGCTGGAGACTATGTGGTAGGAGTAGTGTCGGATGGTGAAGTGGGATGCGACATTGAGCGGAATGTCAATGCGCCTCTGGAAATTGCGGAGCATTATTTCTATTCGGCAGAGCGGAAATATATAGAAGCTGCTTCAGATCCGGGCAAAGCTTTTTTTACACTTTGGACGTTAAAAGAGAGCTATATGAAAATGACAGGCAGGGGAATGAGCCTTCCGCTTGATTCTTTCGAGATCATTCGAAAAGATCAGGGCTTTGTTCTGGGAAAATCACCGAAAAGACCAGGCTTTTTCAGGACAATGGAATTTGAGAATTATATTTTCTCAGTGTGCATGGAAAGTGATTTTTCTTTGCCGCCCAAGGGCTTTACAGAGCTTCTGTGACACTACTGCCTTTTGCTGCTATCCAGCATGGATTGGAGCTTATTTTTAGTCAAAAAATCCTTAAGAATTATATGCAAAAGACTTGACGGATATGTCTGCTGTGTGGTAAACTGTACAAGCGACATGGAAGTTAGGTCTTTTTTTTATGCCGAAAAACGGTGGCGGATACACCGAAAAGGCTGATTTAAGACCATGCAAATGAAAACACTGGAGGTGGAAGTTGTGCGCGTTAGGATTACATTAGCATGTACAGAGTGCAAGCAGCGTAACTACAATATGACCAAGGAGAAAAAGAACCATCCTGAGAGAATGGAAACCAAGAAATATTGTAAGTTCTGCCAGAGACACACAATGCACAAGGAAACAAAATAGTCACTTTAGATTGTGAGGTTAGGCTATGCAAGAAAAAGAGAAATCTGCAGGCAAGACCGCCAAGGCTAAGGAGCCGAAGAAATCCTGGTTCCAGGGGCTGAAGGCAGAGTTCAACAAAATTGTCTGGACAGACCGCGATACACTGATGAAACAGTCAGTTGTTGTTATTGTCATAACCGTAATTCTCGGTGTGATCATCAGTGTGATGGATGCAGGCATTCTGGAATGCATTAATCTTTTAATCAAATAAGGACAAAGGTGATTGTATGTCAGAAGCAAAATGGTACGTTGTCCATACCTATTCCGGTTATGAGAACAAGGTAAAGGCCAACATTGAGAAGACAATTGAAAACCGACATCTTGAGGATCAGATTCTGGAAGTACGGGTTCCTCTGGAAGACGTTGTGGAGATGCGTAATGGTGTTTCCAAGCAGGTCCAGAGAAAAATGTTCCCAAGCTATGTTCTTATCAACATGGTCATGAACGACGATACCTGGTATGTTGTCCGGAATACCCGTGGAGTGACTGGGTTTGTTGGTCCGGGATCCAAGCCTGTACCGCTCACAGAAGAGGAAATGAAGCCGCTGGGCATCAAAGATGAGACTGTCCGCGTTGATTTCGCTGAGGGCGATACCGTAGTAGTAACAGGCGGAGCCTGGAAAGAGACTACAGGTGTTGTGACTGCCATCAATCCGCAGAAACAGCTTGTAACGATCAATGTAGAGATGTTTGGACGCGAAACACCGGTTGTGATCAGTTTCGCAGAAGTTCAGAAAATGTAACAGACAAAGGTAACACAATATCGTGGGAGGGACATACCCCCGCCAATACCACATAGGAGGTGCCGAAAATGGCAAAGAAAGTAACAGGAT
>OLQD01003468.1_pt1 | contig 10333 bp, 7 predicted proteins | sample 1672841 | NCBI WGS metagenome assembly OLQD01 (sample SAMEA3136729, study PRJEB25190) | human gut metagenome | biome: human gut; feature: human-associated habitat; material: faeces | place: Austria | collected 2013 | reverse complement strand
GCAACTGAATTCGGGCAAAATATACCGCAAAGTGGGGCGTGCAGATTGCGGGAATAATTTTTCAAACAGATTACTATTCACTCCGTTCATAGCAACACGCTTCGCGATACACAGGAATCATGCTTTCGCATGGTTTCGCGCCGCAATTCTCAGGTTTTCTGTGAATTACTTATTGACAAATACCCCGCCAGGGTATATATTGGTTTCATCAAATACATACCCCTAAGGGGTATATAAGGAAAGGAGTCCGCCTATGACAGCTGATTATAAATCCGAATCCTGCTGCAGCCACACCGCAGCCGATCCTGCAACTCTTTCCAGCCAGGAACCTACCAAGAAGGTCTGTTCCTGCTGTTGTACCAAGCACACCGATCGTTCCGAAGCAGAGCGCAGGAAGCTGGTAAACCGTCTGAAACGTATTGAAGGCCAGATAAGGGGTATTATAGGAATGCTGGAGAATGACGCTTACTGCAACGATATTCTTATTCAGTCAGCAGCTGTAAATGCCGCTGTGAATGCATTTAATAAGGAACTTCTCGCCAATCATATCCGAACCTGTGTGGCAAGAGATATCCGTGATGGTAAAGACGAAACCATTGATGAGCTGGTTGCAACTTTGCAGAAGCTAATGAAGTGAGATACCAGCGCATTCCGAATGTGTACCTGCCTGCGGAGGTACGAATGCGCAGAGCAGTCCGTTGGTATCGAAACACTGTATTCGAAGGAGGAATTTATTATGGAACAATACAACGTCACCGGCATGAGCTGTGCAGCCTGCAGCGCCCGTGTGGAAAAAGCGGTAAACAAGGTTCCGGGAGTTACTTCCTGCTCCGTAAGCCTGCTTACCAATTCCATGGGAGTGGAAGGAACTGCCTCAGCCTCTGCCATTGTCTCAGCTGTAGAAGAAGCCGGATACGGCTGCAGCCTGAAGGGTGCTTCCGGTCAGACGGAATCCGTTTCCGATGCTGAGAAAGCCTTGGAAGATCACGAAACGCCACTCCTCAGGAAACGGCTTATTGCCTCAGTAGGTTTTCTTCTGGTGCTGATGTACTTTTCCATGGGACACATGATGTGGGGATGGCCGCTGCCAGCCTGGTTTGATGGCAACCATATCGCCATGGGACTTGTACAGCTGCTTCTTGCAGGAATCGTCATGGTCATCAATCAGAAATTTTTCATCAGTGGCTTCAGGAGTCTGTGGCACCGCTCTCCGAACATGGATACCCTGGTAGCTCTCGGCTCCATGGCCTCCTTTGTATGGAGTGTCTACGCCCTGTTCGCCATGACCAGAGCCCAGGTTGACGGCAATTCCGAACTTGTCATGCACTACATGATGGAATTCTATTTCGAATCTGCCGCTATGATCCTGACCCTGATCACCGTTGGAAAAATGCTGGAAGCCCGTTCCAAGGGCAAGACCACGGATGCCTTAAAAGGTCTTATGAAGCTTGCTCCCAAGACTGCCGTTGTCATCCGAAACGGCCAGGAAGCCACCGTTCCCATTGACCAGGTTGTAAAAGGTGATACCTTTGTTGTTCGCCCTGGTGAAAACATCCCGGTGGATGGTGTGATTATCGAAGGCTCCAGTGCAGTCAACGAATCTGCCCTTACAGGTGAGAGTATCCCTGTTGACAAAGCTGCCGGAGATCTTGTCTCCGCAGCCACAGTCAACCAGTCTGGTTTCATCAAATGTGAAGCTACCCGCGTTGGCGAAGACACCACCCTCTCCCAGATCATCAAAATGGTCAGTGATGCTGCAGCCACCAAAGCTCCTATTGCAAAAATCGCAGACCGTGTTTCCGGTGTTTTCGTACCTGCTGTTATCACCATTGCAATTATAACTACTATTGTCTGGCTGCTTACCGGTCATGAGGCTGGCTACGCCCTGGCAAGAGGAATTTCCGTTCTGGTCATCAGCTGCCCATGCGCCCTTGGTCTTGCCACTCCGGTTGCCATTATGGTTGGAAACGGAATGGGTGCCAAAAACGGTATCCTTTTCAAAACAGCCGTCTCCCTTGAGGAAGCCGGAAAGGTTCAGATCGTAACCCTTGACAAAACCGGAACCATCACAAGCGGTCAGCCGGAGGTTACCGACATTCTCCCTGCAGATGGTGTGTCTGAGAACGATCTTCTCACCCTTGCCTACGCCCTTGAGAAAAAGAGCGAGCACCCTCTTGCGAAAGCCATTCTGGAAAAAGCTGCAAGCCTTGGTCTTACAGCCCAGGAAGTCACAGAATTCCAGGCTCTTCCCGGCAATGGACTTTCTGCGAAGCTTGGCGCTTCCACGCTTATCGGCGGAAGCATGAAATACATCAGCACACTGGTTCCAGTCTCCAAAGCTCTTATGTCTCAGGCAGAAAAGCTTGCTGAGGCGGGCAAAACTCCCCTGCTTTTTGCCCGTAATAACCAGCTTCTTGGAATCATTGCTGTAGCAGACGTAATCAAGCCAGACAGCCCACAGGCTGTAAAAGAGCTTCAGAGCATGGGCATTCATGTGGTTATGCTTACCGGAGACAATGAGCGCACTGCCAGGGCGATCGGTGCACAGGCAGGGGTAGATCAGGTAATCGCAGGGGTTCTTCCTGATGGAAAAGAAAGCGTGATCCGCTCCCTGAAGGAAAAAGGCAAGGTTGCCATGGTTGGCGACGGAATCAACGACGCACCAGCCCTTACCAGAGCAGATATTGGTATTGCCATCGGTGCCGGAACGGATATAGCCATCGACGCAGCAGATATTGTCCTTATGAAAAGCCAGCTTTCCGACGTGCCAGCTGCTATCCGTATGAGCCGCGCTACTCTTCGCAACATCCACGAGAATCTCTTCTGGGCGTTCTTCTACAATGTAATTGGTATTCCGCTGGCTGCCGGCGTATGGATTCCAATTTTCGGATGGACCTTGAACCCGATGTTCGGCGCTGCTGCCATGAGCCTTTCCAGCTTCTGTGTAGTTACCAACGCGTTGAGGCTAAACCTGTTTAAAATTCATGACGCAGTTAAAGATAAAAAAGTCAAGAATCCGGTTTCCATAGAATCCAATTCTGGAAATATTGCTGATTTCTCTGAAGTATCATCTGCTGTTTTCTCAAAATCATTCAATGCAGATAAAACTTCAGACGCAGAACAGACGATTAATAACAGCTGCAAGCTTTTGAACGAATGCAGCGATATTAATAACAATACTAACAAAAAGGAGAATAATACCATGGTAAAAGTGACAGTTAATGTAACAGGAATGATGTGCGGACATTGCGAAGCACACGTAAACAAAGCAATCCAGGAAGCATTTGGGGTACAGGATGTTGTATCCTCCCATGATGCCGGAACTACTATTTTCTCAGCACCAGAGAAAGTGGACGAGGACAAAATCCGCCAGGTAATCAAAGACGCTGGCTATGAAGTAACCGGAATTACACAGGAATAAAAGGAAGCTATGAACAACACACAGGATAAAAAAAAACCAGAAGAAATCCATAACCTGCACTATTATATCGATCACATTCGATATGATATAACCAATCTTATTAAATGGCTGGTTCTGGCAATACTGACCGGACTGAGCGTAGGCTTCATCAGCAGCCTTTTTGCCAGAGTACTGAAATTCGTAACCAACTATCGTACAGAGCATTTCTGGATATTCTTCTTGCTTCCTGTTTCCGGTCTGATCATTGTTTTTCTGTATCAGAAATTCGGTCAGGAAGATGGCGGAACCAATCAGGTTTTATCAACGATCCGTTCTCAGGATGATGTGCCTTTTCGTTCTGCTCCGCTGATTTTCGTTTCTACGATCCTGACTCACTTTGCCGGTGGATCTGCCGGTCGTGAAGGTGCTGCAATTCAGCTCGGCGGAAGCATCGGCAATCAGCTTGGAAGCTGGTTTCACCTCGATGAAGAAGACCGTCATGTCATGGTCATGTGCGGTATGAGTGCTGCTTTCTCCGCAGTTTTCGGAACACCGATGGCAGCGGCAGTCTTTTCTATGGAGGTCGTGAGCGTTGGCATTATGTATTATGCCGCACTGGTTCCATGTGTGATTGCATCCATTATTGCCTCAAAGTTTGCGGCGGGCTTTGGCATCAATCCGGAATCTTTTCATGTAGTCAATATCCCGGAACTTACCATCGAAACAGGACTCAAGATGGTTCTTGTTGCCGTTGCCTGTGCTGCCATCAGTATTATTTTCTGTATAGCACTTCAGGGTGTCAGCAAACTTTATGCGAAATTTTTAAAAAATCCATATATCCGTATCGTCGCAGCCAGTGCCATCATTATTGTGATCACACTCTTTTTGCGCACCTCTGATTATATGGGTGCCGGAAATAACCTGATCGAGCTTGCTGTCGAGAATGGTCAGGCTCGCCCGCTGGACTTTTTCTGGAAGCTCGTACTCACTGCCCTGACCATGCGCGCCGGTTTCCGTGGCGGTGAGATTGTTCCTTCCTTCTGCATCGGAGCAACATTCGGATGTATTATGGGACACCTGATCGGTCTTTCCCCATCCATCTGTGCAGCCGCCGGAATGGCAGCCCTTTTCTGTGGCGTTACCAACTGCCCGATCACTTCCATCCTGATCGCATTTGAGCTGTTTGGCTTCCGTGGTGCGTCCTATTACCTGATTGCTGTATCTATCAGTTATGCCGTATCCGGTTACTATGGTCTGTACAAGGATCAGACGATCGTATACTCTAAATATAAAGCCAAGTACATCAATCGTCATACTCGTTTCTGAATTACAGCGATTCTCGCGAAATTAAATTTTACATATTCCGATGTCTGCTACTCTTTAACATAAATAGTTTCAGGCATCGGAATTTTTCTTTTATTTTACTTTCGATTCCCATATATTTTTCTCACAATAACGTAAAAAATGTTAGAAATTTAACGTGTATTTTATCAAAAACTTTACTTGTGCATTGAAAATAATGTGTTAGAATAAAGGTGTATTTTTTAGGAAAAGTAGGAGGAATTTGAATGCGCAAAACAAAAATTATCTGTACCCTTGGTCCGTCTACTGATAAGGACGGTGTTCTGGAAGAACTCGTTAAAGAAGGAATGAACGTAGCACGTTTTAACTTCTCTCATGGTTTACATGATGAACAAAAAGGCCGTATTGATAAATTAAAAGAAATTCGTACAAGACTCAATAAACCGGTAGCTGCGCTTCTCGACACAAAAGGGCCTGAAATTCGTATCCGCGAATTTGAAAATGGAAAGGTCACACTGAAGGAAGGTCAAGAATTTACCTTAACTACAGAAGAAATCGTAGGAAACGAAAAAATCGTTTCTGTTACCTATAAAGATTTATATAAAGATGTCAAACCAGGCAACAGCATTCTGATCGATGATGGTCTGATCGGACTTGAAGTCAAGAAGATCAAAGGTCAGGACATCGTCTGTAAAGTCGTAAACGGTGGTGTTCTCGGCAATAAGAAGGGCGTCAACCTCCCTGGTGTAGAAGTAAACATGCCGTTTATCAGCCCAAAAGATCACGATGATATCCTGTTTGGTATTAAAGAAGGCTATGATTTTATTGCGGCTTCCTTTACCAGAACTGCTGCCGATGTCAAAGAAATCCGTGATATCCTTGAGAAAAACGGCGGACATGACATCAAGATCATCGCAAAGATCGAGAACCAGCAGGGTGTTGACAACATCGACAGCATCATTGAAGCTGCTGACGGTATCATGATCGCCCGTGGTGACATGGGTGTTGAGATCCCGCTTGAGGATGTTCCGGTTATCCAGAAGGATATCATTGCAAAGGTATACAGTGCCGGCAAACAGGTTATCACAGCTACTCAGATGTTGGATTCCATGATCAAAAATCCGCGTCCGACACGTGCTGAGACCACTGACGTTGCCAATGCAATCTATCAGGGAACAAGTGCGATCATGCTTTCCGGTGAGACTGCTGCCGGTAAATACCCAATTGAAGCACTTAAAACAATGGTTAAAATTGCAGTTCGTACAGAAGCTGATGTTGACTACAATAAACAGTTCAGCACTTCTTCAAAAGATCATGCTACAAATGTAACTACCGCTATTTCTCATGCTACCTGCATGACAGCAATCGACCTGAACGCAAAAGCGATCATCGCAGTTACCCGTTCCGGAAATACTGCACGCATGGTTTCCAAATATCGTCCGGGATGCCAGATCATTGCATGTACTCCGGATGAGCGTACCTGGCGTCAGATGAACCTGATCTGGGGTGTAACGCCACTCCTGACCAAAGAAGAATACAGCATGGAGATTCTTCTTCTTCACGCTACAGAAGCAGCTGAGGAACACGGTTATGTCAAAGAAGGAGATATCGTTGTTCTTACAGTTGGTGTTCCTCTTGGACATCCTGGCAACACAAATCTGCTCAAAGCAACCGTTGTTGGTAAGTATTAATCTGCTTATTGCATCAGAATTAACCATTCTGTAAAATCGTATGCAAAAAAACAAGGTCATTATCTCCTGTTTTGGACGATAATGACCTGTTTTTTTATTCACATAAAAAATCCAGACATATCTGTTGTAAAAACACTTTTATTTCTTATAAACTGTGATTACGATCGGTTCCTGGTTTTCCTCCCCATATGGCTGAATCCAGTATAATTCTTCATCCGGATCTTTCTGTTTCTCCGCTTCAGCACCTTTGGATTCAGAATCTCCTGCTTTGGTATTTTTAGTTTCCAAATTTCTTGCAGCATCTTCGTCTTTTTCAGATGCAGATGTCGTTGCAACCTCGTCTTTCACATACTCAAGTTCCAGATATGGAGCACTTCCATTTACATCATTCAGAATGATCTGGTTCTTTCTGCCCAGAGTTTTCTTATCTGAATATTTCCCATCTTTATCCACCGAAATATTCTGAACCGCCTTATTGATCACACAGGTTCCATCGGTGGAAGTCGTCAAAATCACATCTTTCTCTGTGTCAGAAACCTTGATGATATTCAATGGTTTCTCATTTTCCGTAAGTGTTATAATAATTTTATTATTTCCATTGCGGAGACGGATTCCCAGCTCAGTGGCAGATTCTTTGGCACTCAGCGTGATCCAATGATCTTTCGGATTTTTCTTATCACTAATAGAAATCGAATGAAGTTTCTTATTCTCACTTGTCAGAGAAAATCCGTTTTTAACCTCATCAATAGCTGTAGAAACTGCCAGATCCGTGATGTTTCCATCGGCATCTTTCTTGATTTCTGTCGTTCCCGCTGGAACTGTCATACCGGTAACTTCCTCTGTTTCTGTCGGATCATCCGAATCTTTCTTTGCAACACGAATCGTACCAACTGCAGTTTCCGGATCATACTCCGTTACAATGTCTGTAGAAGTTGAAGACGCATAAGAAGCATATTCTTCATCAATATCTTCCTCTGACAGGTCTTCCTCTGGCAGGTCTTTCTCTGCACCTTCATTTTTACTATCGGCAGAAGTATCTGAATCAGTGGGTTCTGTTTTTCCGGAAGTACTGTCTTTATCTACGGAAGCATTTTCTGTATTAGAATTCTTATTTTCTTCTGAAGCATCTGTTTTGCCATCTTCTGATTTGCCGTCAGCATCTGTTCCCGGCTTCTCATCCGTCTTTGTATCTGCATCATCTGTTTTACCATCAACAGCATTCGTATTTTTGACCGGAATCTCCGACAGTTCTGTATAATCGCATCCCTGTCTCTGACATTTATATGTGATCACACCTGGTTTATCTGCTGTCGCCTCCTGAATAGAAACTTCTTTCAGTTCATGACCAAGTGCAGCTGTCTCATCTCTCTTTTCTTCGTAGGTGCAGCCATCCACTTTACATTTGTAGATCGTATAACCTCTTTCTGTGCAGGTTGGCAGAACAACTTTGCTTTCTATAAGCTCATGTTCGCCTTCATTGCATGGAGCAGGTTCATTCTCTGCTGCTCTCGTGTCTTCCTTTTCATTATCATCCGTTTCAGCTGTTTTCGCAGAAGAATTCTCCTCAGCATATACTGCGGAACTTCCTGCCAGTGTCATCGCCATGACCACAGCCAGTATCGCTGCACTTTTACTTTTCTTTCTCATACACATTCTCTCCTTTGTACAAAATATGGAGTCAATAAAACAGATTTATCTTATCATTGATTCTATGCTTTGTGGATCTCACATGACTAAAGTCACATGCTCCTCAGTCGCTTTAAGCGACAAGGCTAAATATCGGCGGATACGCCTGTAGCTTAGGATATGCACAGTCATGCGCTTTTTCCATGCCAGATATGGCAGGTTCCCACACTGCAGGTAATCCGCTGTATATCTGCCTGTGTTTATGCTGCTCTTAAGAGTTCCATTTCTGAAAATAGTTCTCTTAAGTCCGCATATACACATGAGATCCTACGCTTTACTGAAGGGACTTTTGCCTCCAGCAAAGACCTTTCCGTTGCCGGAAGGGGTTTTAAGAGTTCCCGGATAAAATATCTTGCTCCAATATTATAGGACGCCGAAAGATCACAGTTATATCTTTTTCCATTCTGGAATGTACATAAACTGTGATTGCCTGGATCACGGACAACTGTTCCCGACCCATCACAGGCAAGCCTGCTGGTATTCCATGCACAGATCCTGGATATCCGCATCCCTCTGCGATGCGCCTGATGTTCACATCTTATCTGGATATCCCTTTTTCTCCACAAATGCAGCTTCTGTTTCTTTCTTCCGGATATCTTTCCTTTTGTTTCCAGATACTCAAACACGATCACATCCGCGTGGTTTTCTTCCGCATATCCTGCAACTGCTCCTGCGATCTTTCTTCCAAGTTCTGTGTTAAGACGCTTCGCATAAGCCCATCTGCTTTTCACCTGTACAGGACCATGTTCCCGCTGGAACCTGCGTATCCGTCCCAGCACACGGTACATCCGGTCTTTTTCACTGGGAAAATCAATAAATTTTCTTCCCAGGACAGTTCCATCTGACCGCATAATAGTGCAGACTGCATCCGTATTGATCCCTAAATCCACACTGCAGATGATCTGTTCTTTTACAGGTGCCTTTGTAAGCGGCACCTCTTCTGTATAAGAAAAACGCAGGAAGTATTTACGATGCCTTTTTTCCAGCACGGGAGCTGCTGTTCTTTTTCCCGCCCAGTATTTCCTCAGATATTCCATATCTGTATGGCTGAAGCTGACACGGAACCATTTCCAGTCATGACCGTCAAAAAGTTTCAAGTACGCTCTGTCTTTTTCTTCTGTATCCTCACGGTACATCACATCACGATAAAATACCGGCATAGCATGATCACCACACCCCAGCTTCGGCCTGCCGCCTTTCTGATCCGTTTTTTCCCACAGTTCCAGCCTTGTCTTATATGATAATACGCTTCCCAGGGCATGCTGGATAGCTGCCCTTCTGAGATAAGAAGGCATCTTTGGAAAACGAAGGTCAAAAGCAAACTTTGCCTGGTTCTTTTTAGTGGTATGCACCAGATGTTCTGCCGTATTGAAACGTTTTTTAGGTTCCGTGATCACTGCCAGTTCATCCCATATCTGCGCATAGATCTCCGTCAGGCAGCTGACCGCAGTGCGATAAATATCCAGTGTCTGGCGGATCGGAATATTCTGTTTTCGCAATCCTACGCCATAACTGGATACTGTCCTCATCTTTTCTCCTCTTTCTTACAAATATAAAAACGTGTTCATTCAGATTACTGTTTTTCTTTTTGCCCTTCGATGTAAGAACATACCTGTTCCCTGCTCCTGTCACTTACCGTCACTGCACAATAAGATGGATTCCACAGATGCCCTCCCCAAAGCTCCTTCTTCAGTTCTGGATGCACAAGAAACATCTGCCTGGCAATGTTCCCCTTCATGATCTTGATCATATCCGAGATATAAAACTGTGGTCTGCAATCTACAAGCAGATGGATATAATCCGGCATAACCTCCATTGCCAGAATCTGAAATTTATATTCTTCTGCAAGATCACAGAGCATTTCTTTGCATTCTGCATCAATACCATCTTTTAAAACCTTTTTCCGATATTTCGTACACCATACCAGATGGTACTGCAGTGAATACACATATCCTCTACCATATGAAAGTCCATTATTATTGATATTAAATATATTTTTCTCCATGTTTTTATTATACCATACGCAAGAAGAGTTTGCAAACATTTGTTCTGTTCATTTTCAAAAATAGTGCGTCTAACTCATCACTACTGAAGTAACGAGAATGCGACGCACAGTTATTCAATAATCTTCGTAGTTTCTCAGAATCCTCACCTATTATATGCGCCGACTCCTCGTATCTCATTACATAAAACGGAAGTAACATCAGTAAATTCTTCTCAAAAATGCTATCCTTTGTATAACGCTCCACCTTCA
>OLQD01003467.1_pt1 | contig 10334 bp, 5 predicted proteins | sample 1672841 | NCBI WGS metagenome assembly OLQD01 (sample SAMEA3136729, study PRJEB25190) | human gut metagenome | biome: human gut; feature: human-associated habitat; material: faeces | place: Austria | collected 2013 | reverse complement strand
GAAGGCACCCAGGATGGCGAAGAAAACGGTAAGCGCCATCGGACGGAACATCTTGCCCTCGATGCCCACAAGCGTCATCAGCGGAATGTAAACTATCATGATGATGATTTCGCCAAATGCTGCACTCTTGCGGATGCGCGAAGCGGAATCATGAACCTCCTCATCCATCTCTGCCTGAGAGAAACGGATGGGAGTATCGGAAGAATTTCTCGCTCTCCGCTCTATACTCTTCACGCCCAGATGGGTAGATGGTGTTATCATGGAGGACGTAACTGAGGTTGATGCTGATGATTTGTCTTCTGGTAACGCTGAGACCCTTATTTCTTCAGCCATAGCAGGTCTGAATGCTGATGATATTGAAAGTTTCCAGATTTTGAAGGATGGTGCCGCTACTTCTATCTACGGTGCGCGTGCAATGGCTGGTGTGATCGTTGTTACTACCAAGAAAGGTAAAGCCGGTTCAACTCGTGTGAGCTATACAGGTGAGTTGACAACTCGTATGAAGCCAAGCTACCGTGAGTTTAACATCAGCAACTCTCAGGAACAGATGGGTATCTATAAGGAAATGGAAGAAAAAGGATGGTTGGAATTCGCTTCAATCGCCAAGGCTTCTACTTCTGGTGTGTACGGTAAAATGTATCAGTTGATTGACTCTTATGACCCAACCACTGGTTTTGGTTTGGAACATACTCAGTCAGCGATGAACGCTTACCTTCGTGAAGCAGAATACCGCAATACTGACTGGTTCGACTTGTTGTTTAGCAATGCAGTTATGCAGAACCACTCTGTAAGTATTGCCGGTGGTACTGACAAAGGTAACTTCTATACTTCATTGTCTGTAATGAACGACCCGGGATGGACAGCATCCAGCAACGTTCGTCGTTACACTTTCAATGCTAATGCTTCCTATAATCTTTCTGAAACTTTGCGTTTCACAGTTTTGACTTCTGACTCTTATCGTCAGCAAAAAGCTCCTGGGACATTGAGCCAGAATGTTGACCCGGTTAACGGTACTGTACAACGTGACTTCGATATCAACCCGTATAGCTACGCTATCAACGCGTCTCGTGCGCTTGACCCGAATGAATTCTATACTCGTAACTATACTGACTTCAATATCTTCCACGAATTGGACAACAACTACATTGATATCAATGTAACTGACTTGAAATTCCAGGCTGAATTGAACTGGAAACCTATCCAAGAGTTGGAATTCAATGCATTGGGTGCTTATCGTTATCAAAGTTCTGTTCAACAGCACTATGTGAAGGACCACTCTAACCAGGCTAACGCTTACCGTGCCGGTGTTGATCCTGAAGATGCTACTATCCGTGACTTGAACAAGTTCTTGTACCGTGACCCGGATGATCCATACGCATTGCCGGAAACTGTATTGCCGCAAGGTGGTATTTACTATAACGATACATATACTATTTCTCAATATGACTTCCGTGGTACTGGAACATTCAACAAGGTTTGGAACAATACTCACATCTTTAACTTCCTTGCCGGTTTGGAAGTCAGCTCAACTGACCGTAAGCAGATTTCTTGGGAAGGCTGGGGCTTCGTTTACGACAACGGCGGTCTTCCGTTTATCGACTACAACTTGTTTAAACAACAAGTAGAAGAAGGTCACACTTATTATGGTATTTATCCTTCTTTCCGTCGTAGTTTCGCATCATTTGCTAATGCTACTTATTCTTATGAAGGACGTTATACTTTGAACGGTACAATCCGTTATGAAGGTACTAACAAGTTGGGTATGGCTCGTACATCTCGCTGGTTGCCGACTTGGAACATTTCAGCTGGTTGGAATGCTCACGAAGAAGCATTCTTTAAAGAAAAAGTAGATCCGAAGATCTTGTCACACGCTACAGCTCGTGTATCTTACTCTTTGACTGCCGATGCAGGTCCGTCAAGCGTATCAAACGCTACTCCGATTTATGTTCCTTCTACTATCTGGCGTCCGGGTGCATCTGACCAGGAAATGGCATTGCTTCTTGAAAGCCTTGGTAACTCAGCGTTGACTTATGAAAAGAAACATGAGTTCAACGTTGGTTTGGACCTCGGTTTCTTGCACAACCGTATCAATACTGTTGTCGATGTGTATACTCGTAACAACTTTGACTTGATTGGTCTTACTTATACTCAGGGTGTCGGTGGTGAATCAATGAAATATGCCAACGTTGCTTCCATGAAGTCAAGTGGTGTGGAATTTACGATTTCTACTGTCAACATCACTAATAAGGATTTCGAATGGACAACTGACTTGACTTTCTCAAAAACTAAGAATGAGATTACTGAGTTGAATACTAGAACTCAGTCAATGGCTCTTGTTAGCGGTGCAGGTTATGCTAAGGAAGGTTATCCAGTACGTGCATTGTTCTCTTATCAGTTTGCTGGTTTGACTGAAGACGGTCTTCCTCAGGTAATCAACGAAAAGGGTCAGGTGACAACTACAGATGTAAACTTCCAGGAATTCGACAACCCATATTTGGTATATGAAGGACCGACAGATCCGACAATCACTGGTGGTTTCGGTAATACATTGACTTGGAAAAACTTCCGTTTGAATGTGTTCATGACTTATTCGTTCGGTAACAAGATTCGTCTGGACCCGATCTTCTCAAATCAATATGATGACATGCAGGCTCTTCCACGTGACTTCAAGAACCGTTGGACTATGCCGGGCGATGAATTGTATACAACTATTCCTGCTATATCAAGTAAACGTCAAAATGAGCAAGATGCTTATTTGGCAATGGCATACAATGCATATAACTATTCTACAGAACGTATTGCGGACGGTGGCTTTATTCGTTTGAAGGAAGTTTCTTTGACTTATGACCTTCCAAAGAGTTTCTTGGAAAAAATCAAATTTACATCTGCCTCTTTGAAGCTCCAGGCTACGAACCTTTGTCTGCTTTATGCTGACAAGAAGTTGAACGGTCAGGATCCTGAATTCTTCAACACCGGTGGTGTTGCTGTTCCGAACCCGAAACAGTTTACATTCACATTGAGATTTAGCTTGTAAAAGTCATTCACAACATTAATGAATTGAAAAATATGAAACTGAATAAATTTTTATATATCGGCGTTGCTGCAATGTTGTCGTTGACTTCTTGTAACGACTTCCTTGACAAATTGCCGGATAACCGAATTGACCCGAATTCACCAGAGCAGTTGCGTTTGGTGTTGGCCGGCGGATATGCAGAGGCCAACTACGCACTCCTTTGTGAATTGAGCTCTGATAACGCTATTGATAACCATGCGCCGGATGAAAAAGGCCTTAGTTATCCAAACTTGGGTGCTTTCAGCCAAATGGACGATCAGGCATTTGCTTGGGAGGATGTTAATAAAGAAAGCATGCAGGACTCTCCGACATATTTGTGGTCGAGCTATTATAAATCAGTAGCAGTTGCTAACCATGTTTTAGCAAAGGTGGATGAGTTTCGTGCTGAAGGCCGTTATACAGATGGTCGTGATTCGGAACTTTTGGATGCTGTCTATGGTGAGGCTCTTTTGATCCGTGCATATTATCATTTTGTTTTGGTAAACTTGTTTGCTCCTCAATATCGTGGTGAAGCAAGTGCCAATGACCAAGGTATTCCTTACTGTCTGACACCTGAAGATAAAGTGTTTGTCGACTATCAGCGTGAATCTGTGAAGGCTGTATATGACAAGATTGAACAGGATTTGCTTGAAGGTTTGAAACATATTAATGATCAGTTCCACAAGAATCCGAAGTTCCATTTCAATGCACAAGCCGCTAAGGCATTTGCCGCTCGCTTCTATCTATATAAGAGAGACTATGCGAATGCTGAAAAATATGCTACAGAAGCATTGGGTGCAAGCCCAGAACAAATGCTCCGCACTAATTTCTGGGGTTCAGACTTCGGTACCAACTTTGATGCTTGTTCGGCTGCATATTTCTCTTCATCCTCAGCTAACAACCTATTGTTGGTTCCTGCTGTTTCTAATGTGTTTAATCACTTTGCCGGTGGCGCACGTTACGCAATCAGCCGTGATGCTCGTGTGGCAACCATGACAGGTAGTGCTCCGACTTGGTCTCAGAGACGTCCGGGCATTAATTATGCCTTCGTTAACGGTAGCAATGAGTACGGTTCAATTCCATTTTGGATGGCTCCGTTCTTCCAGTACACTGACAAAGTTGCTGGTATCGGCTATTACAGATCTATGATAGCTGAATTTACTGGAGAAGAATGTTTGTTGATACGTGCTGAAGCTCGTATCTTCCAAAACAACTTGCCGGGAGCAGTAAGTGACTTGGCTATGTGGGATAACTCTCAATATGGTGGAAATCGTGGTAAGGCGCCTGTGTTGACTGCCCAATTGATTGAATCTTACTACAACAAGGCAAATTCAACTACTGGACAATTTGACCCGCGTCCGTTCATCCTTCAGGACTTGCACATCGATGACTTGTATCCGGTTGATAATGCACAGGTAACAGCGCAAAATCTTCCATATTTGTGGTGCGTGCTTCATTTCCGTCGCATCGAACAGGTGTTCACCGGTATGCGTTGGTTCGATGTTAAACGTTTCGGTATCGAAATTACACATAAAATTGGTGAAACTCGTGTCGAAACTCTTCCGTACAATGATTTGCGTAGAGCTTTCCAAGTTCCGATCGAAGCGTTGTCATCAGGTATGGAACCGACAGTGAGAGCTGGAAAGTTGCCGGATCCTTCCGAAATGGGAAGCTGGGTAAAACCAATCAGGTAGTGTAGTTTTTTAATAAGAATTTGTTATGATGAAGAATTTAATTTTCAAAATATCGTTTATCGTCTGTGCGATGTTTGTCTTTTCTTCTTGTGTTGAAGATGATTTGAATCCGCAGAGCATTTTTACAGATACGGAGGAATTGGATCCGACTTCTCCTACTTATCAGCTCGATAAGTTTTGTGAGGACAATTATTTGAAGAAGTACAACATTCAGTTCCGCTATAAATTGCAGGACGTTGGAACAGACATGGAATACAACCTGATTCCTGCCAAGTATGAAAATTCTGTCGATTTGGCAGTACTGACCAAATATCTTTGGTTTGATGTGTATGACAAGATTGTGACTTCCGACCCTAACTTTATGAAGAAGTACGGTCCGCGTATTCTTCACCTTATCGGTTCTGCTGCTGTGAATCCGGCAAACGGAACAATCGTATTAGGTTTGGCAGAAGGCGGTTTGAAGGTGTCTCTTTTCTATGTCAATCAAATGGATGTGTCAAGTTTTGAAAGCTTGAATGAATTCTATTTCTTGACAATGCACCACGAGTTCGCTCACATCCTTCACCAGACGAAAACGTATCCAGTATCTTTTGACCAGTTGTCAACTGGACACTATGACCCTACTTCTTGGCAGGATCGTATTCACAATGTGACAGCTTCTTTGGGCTTTGTTTCTACTTACGCCAGCAGCGAGTATCGTGAAGACTTTGCAGAAACAATTGCGCACTATATTACGGATACTCAAGAGGAATGGGACAAGCTTCTTGATACCGCATCTAAAGGTTGGGAAGTGCAGGGTCAGTCTCTTGTAGAGGTAGCTGATAATGATGGTGTAGATGGTAAGTCTATTATTCTCCAGAAGGTGGAAATAGCTCGTCAGTGGTTCCGTGATTCTTGGCAGATGGATCTTGACGCTTTGCGTGCAGAAGTACAGGAACGTCAGAATACCTATAGCCTTGAAGTTCTTGATGAGTTAAGAAAACAGGTTTACGATATACCGGTAGGTACTGAATCTCAAAATTAATTCACCCTTTGATTTTTATGAAAATGAAAAAAACATTTGCAATTATATTGTCTTCTTCTCTTCTTTTGGGAGCAAGCTCTTGTAGAATGACTGAAGAGGATATTTGGGAAGATTCGTCAGCTGAACGAATGAACAAGACTCTGGTTGAGTACAAGAATGACTTATGTGCGGAGACTGAAGGCTGGGTGCTGCAATATTTTGCTAATGAAAGCGAACCGGCTTATCCGATTCTCATGAAGTTCAGCCCGAATTCAGCAGTTATCATGGCTGCAAAAAATAGTGTCGCAACTAATAATGTTTATGTGGAAGATGAGGAACCGACTGCTTATACATTGATTGGCGATATGGGACCTGTATTAAGTTTTAATACTTATAATCCGCTGCTCCACTGCTTTTCTGACCCACAACAGGATGGTAAGGGACATCTTGGTGATTATGAATTTGTGATCAACGGCAAGAATACTGATGGATCCTTTGATCTTCGTGGTAAAAAGCATGGAGTTGGTATGAAGATGATCAAGTTCCCTAAAGGTGCGACTTATACCGTTGGTGGTGAAACTAAGACAATTGAAAAGTGGGAGGATTACTATACTGCCTACAATGCAGTTAAAAATCAGCTTTTCCCGTCAAAAGCTAAAGCTATGTACCTTACAGCAGGTGAAGAAAGCTATAAAGTGACAGGAATGGGAGGCGGTGTACTTTCGATCGTTAATACTGAAGTTTCAGCTGAATCCTATACTTTCACTTGCTCTTATGTTATTGGGGTTGATGCTACTGTAAGTCTTTCTTCTCCTTTTACTGGAGATAACAATAAATTCAAGGTACAGAACTTTAAGTTGAATGAGGCTGGAATTCTCGAATGTACCGATGAAGGCCAGGATGCTACTATTTCTGCCGGTACAGTTGCTGAATATTTCTTGGCTGATGGAATGGTATGGCGTCTTGACCGCAATCAGATGAGCGACCAGTATAAGACTTTGTTCAACCAGATGCAGTCTGATTGCCAGAAGGCTGGTTACGGTAGCTTGCAGTATTTGCAGTACGGATGGAATGCGACAGAAAACAAGATGGCGTTTACGTTCAAGACTAACAAATTTGAAGGTGAGTACTATCTTGATTCTACTGTTGAAGGCGACAATGCCGTAACTCTTGCATTCAATCAGGAAGCTACAGAAGCTTCTTCATCAAGCAAGGCAAGCAATGCTATGGTATTCTACCGTCAGTTTGAATCATTCAAAAATATGCTTTCGTTGATCTCAACGAAACTCACTTTGGAAGGTAATTCACCGTTGGCAGTTACTTCTATTACAATGACTGATGGCGCTGGCAATTCAGTTGTAGTCAGCTTGAACTAATAGAGCTTGACATACATAAAGCCTGTTTGTAAAGGATGTATATTGATACGCTTTTGCAAACAGGCTTTTTCCTTTTGATTTATTCGGTTTTGGCGTTTATTTTTGAAACATGGTAATAAAATTGCTTGTTTCGGTAATATTTTTTAGCCAGATGTTTGAAAATTTCAAAAAACTTCTTTACTTTTGCCATATGCAATGTAAGGTTGTATGTAAAGTAAAAGCAACTTAATCTTTTAAATTTATATCAAATGAAACGAACATTACTTTTTTCAGCCACAATGTTGGCGGTTGCAGGGATGTCGGTGAATGCTGATAATGTATATCAGAAAGCGGCCTTTCCTGTTCAGCGATTGAATGTGATGCCGAGTGCATCAAAAGCAAACATGAAGGCGGTCGCTTTTTCTGCAGAACAAAATGTTGTTGCCCAAAAGGGTGCTGTGTCTGTTGTGCGTGCTAAAGACGGTAGCTTGAAGCGTGTGGCAAACGTAGTTTCTAATAAAGTTAATACTTCTCGTTTTGTAAAACCGGTTGTAGTTGCAGCGGAAAATTCAACACTTTTTGAAGGTTTTGAAGGTTGGGACGGAACATCGGAAGATTGGATCCCTTCAGGTTGGGTAGACGAATCAAAGGTAGGGACTGACCCTAACGGTGCTGACGGAAACTGGACTTGGGAGGCAAGTGGAGCCAGCTATTACTCCGCTCCTTTTGATGGTAAGGTGCAAATGCATATTGCGACAGCTCTTACATTTGATATGGAAACATTCCAGATCACATTCCCGGAACAGGATGAATGGTTGATTACTCCAGCAGTCACACCGAAGGCTGGCGATAAACTCAACTTTATGTTGAGCTATTCACCGGGTTGGTGTCTTGTGAATTCCGATAAAGCTTTCCAACAGCCGCCGGTGTATGAATTTACAGCACGCAATACTAATCTTGAGGTGTTGGTTTCAACTGATAATGGTGCAAACTGGACAGAACTTTGGAATGCTATTGATGACGATGCCCTTGTAAATTATACAACTGCAGAGTTGGACTATACATTGAGTGTTTGTCCTTGGAAATGCTTCGTTTTAAATATTGACGAGTATGCTGGCAAGTCAGTGAAATTTGCATTCCGTTATGTTGGTAAGGCTGGCCAGGATATGGCTCTTGACAATGTTACTGTTGGTGCCGTAACTCCGGATGCTTCTTATGCTCACATGAACTTGTATTTTGGTCCATCGTCATCTACTGGTGGCTCTTATCCTAACGCTTCTTTGACTGGTGCTTACCAGCCGACAACATTTTCCAATACTTCAATCATTCCTGGTGAGAGCGAATGGGAATATGAAACATATGATGGTGAAGAGGCTGTTACATTGTATTCTTCTGACAAAAATTTGGTTGTTGAATATCCTTTGTGCCAGGTTTATTATCCGACTTTGAATCAAACTTATGATGGCCAGACCACAAGCTATCAGTTCGGTCCGTGGAGCATTAGTGGACAAGAAGGAAAAGGTTTTATTCAGGCTGGTGGATGTCCTGAAGATTTCATGGATGGCACAGACTTCTACGGAACTCAAGGCACAAACTATATCAATCGAGCTGGTTGGGGTATTCTTGCTTCGAATGCACCTGGTGAAGATACTGAATTCTGGCAGGGCTTTGCAAATACAGAAGCTGCAGTAACTGGTTTCGGTACATATATTCCTTTCACTGGTGCTAAATATGCATTGTCTGGTGTGTATTTTGCGGCTGCAGATATAACAGGTGATCTCAGTTCAGCAGTTAAGGTTAATGTAAAGAAAGTGGAAGCTGACGGAACGCTTGGTGAAATAATAGCATCAGGTGAATCGATACTCGCTGATAATACATTCGACTATTTTGTAAGCACGGAAACTGGTTATACAAAACTTATTCAATTCAATTTCACAGAAAAAGTTGGCGAATTGGTGCAAAATATCATTCCGACAATTGATACTGATATCTTTATCGAATTGGTTATTCCTGATGGTGTAGCAATCACTCCATTGTGTCAGATGTCTTTCGTATCACCAGATTATGCTAACATTTATACTGTATTTGCTGATGGTAAACTCTACTCTGCGAATAATCTTGGATACTCAACAGGAGAAAGTGTTTATGGTGGTACATTCACATTCGATATCACTTACACTTGGATGAAGACAACTGACGGTGACTACAGATTTGATGCTCCGGTAGAAGGTGGTTCTAAGACATTCGACATCGATGCTTACTATGTTCCGGATGCTTGGACAGTCGAAGATTCTGAAGGTGCTTTGTATGATTGGGTGAACTACACAACAAACTATGACCAATCTGCTGGTACTTTGTCTTTGACATTCGACGTTGCTGAACTTCCTTCTGAAGTTAAAGACCGTTACACTTATGTGACAGTTTCTAACCCGGGTTCATCTGCACGCTTTACAATTGCTCAGGGTGACGGCTCAAGCGTAGAAGGTGTTGAAACTTCTGCAGTAGTTGTTTCAGTGGTTAACGGCAACTTCGTAGTGAAGGGTTCTAATGCTTCTATGGTTGACGTTTACAACGTAGCAGGTCAAAAGGTTGCTTCAGTAGCTGTTGACGGTGAAACAGTAGTAAACGGTCAGGACTTGGCTAAGGGTATGTATATCCTCAAGTTCAACGACAATACAGCAATCAAGGTTGTAAAATAATAACAGCCCTATATGGAAAATGAAAGCCACGAAGCGCTGGTTCAAAAGCTGAATCGGATCAACGCGGCGGGTATTCCCGTATTCGTCCTGCCGGGCAATCACGATTTGAACAACCGAAGCGCCGTCCGCTTTGAGGGCGACGCTTATGAACACGTCAGCAGCGTGACCGGCGAGGAATTTGCGGCGCTCTATCATGCGCACGGCTATGACCGTGCACTCGCCAAAGACGACCGTTCTCTGAGCTATGTCGCCGCGCTTTCCGATCGTCTTTGGCTTCTGATGATTGACGTCAATGCCGTCGCGCAGCCCGGCTCCGTGCCTTCGGAAACCCTTGCGTGGATCGCCGACCAGCTTGAGCAGGCCAAGCGGAGCGGCTGCCGGGTCATCGCCGTCAGTCATCAGAATCTGCTCGATCACAGCAGCCTGATTTCAACGGGTTTCACCATCGACAACGCCGAAGCGCTGCTCGCTCTGGAAACAGAATGGCCGGTTTTGTGCCATTTGAGCGGACATATCCATATGCAGCATATG
>OLQD01003457.1_pt1 | contig 10370 bp, 9 predicted proteins | sample 1672841 | NCBI WGS metagenome assembly OLQD01 (sample SAMEA3136729, study PRJEB25190) | human gut metagenome | biome: human gut; feature: human-associated habitat; material: faeces | place: Austria | collected 2013 | reverse complement strand
CATTTACGACGGAGACTCGGCGGGTATCCACGCTTCGCTGCGCGGTATCGACATGATCCTCAAGGAGGGCATGAACGTGCGCGTGGTGCTGCTGCCCGAACCCGAAGACCCCGACTCCTTCGCCCGGACGCATACGGCCGCCGAGCTGCAGGAGTATATCCGCGCCAACGAGCAGGATTTTCTGGAATTCAAGGCCAAACTGCTGCTGAAGGACGCGCAGGGCGACCCGATCAAAAAGGCTGCGCTGATCGCCGACATGGTGCAGTCGGTGTCGCAGATACCCGACCCGATCCAGCGTTCGGTCTACATCAAGGAGTGCGCGCGCATCATGGACATCGACGAGCAGATTCTGATCTCGGAGGTGGCGCGCAAGCGCATGACCACGTCGGGCGACCGCGAGACGGACGACTTCCTGCGCCGGCAGACGACGCTGAGGCAGAGGGAGGCGCCACAGCCCGAGGTGGAGTTCGTCAAACAGGTCGAGGCCGGGAGCAGTTTCGAGGCTTTGGAGCGCGAGATCGTGAAATACCTCCTGAAATACGGCCATTGCTCGTTCGACTTCAAGGAGGGGCGGACGATGGTGGCGTGCAACGTCGCGGAGGTGATCTTCGCGGAGCTGAGCGACGACAACATCGAGTTCCGCAATCCGGTCTACGCCAAGATCATGAATGTTTACCGCGAACAGTGGACGCAGTTGGGGACCGGCGTGGAGGTCCCGGCGCACGTTTTCCTGAACCACATCGACCCGGAGGTGTGCAACATGTCGGTGGACATCCTCACGGCGGACGACAACTATGTGCTTAGCGAGCTGTGGCGGCGCAAGGAAATACACCTGGAAACCGACGCCGAGATGCTGGCCGTGGGGGTCCCGAAGGCCGTGACGCTCTACAAATCGAAAGTCGTCGAGGCGCTGATCAAGGAGTTGCAGGCGAAGTTGGACGACGAACTTCCCGACGACGAACAAAAGGATATCATGCAGCGGTTGGCGGCTTACAATCAGGTTAAAAAGACGATAGCCAATAAGATAGGACGACCGATTTTATAAGAAAAAAAGGGGCGGGTCTCGGGTCGTACACGCATCACTGCGCATACCGTGTGCAAACAGAAAATAAACAGAAAGATGTGTAAAACATATCAAAGATAAAAGAATTAGTTACCTTGACCGATTCCCACCCCTGCGAATTAAAATTGCAATTCGTGTGCCGTTATTGAATATATGAGCGAACAAAAGAAGATAAACATTCGGAACAAGCGTGCGACGTTCGACTATGAGATTCTGGAAGAATACGTTGCGGGCGTCGTGCTGGTCGGAACGGAGATCAAGTCGATCCGCGCCGGAAAGGCCTCGATGGTCGATACGTTCTGTTATTTCGACAAGGGCGAACTGTGGGTGCGCGGCGTCAACATCGCCGAATACGCCTGGGGAACGTGCAACAACCACGTGCCGCGCCGCGACCGCAAGCTGCTGCTCACGGCCCGCGAACTGGACAAGTTGCAGCGCGCTTCGCAGGACAAGGGCCTGACGATCGTGGGCCTGCGGCTGTTCCTGAACGAGCGCGGCCTGGCGAAGGTCGTCGTGGGGCTGGCCCGCGGCCGCAAGTCGTACGACAAGCGCGAATACCTCAAGGAGAACGACGCCCGGCGCGAGATGGACAAGGCGATGAAAAACTACCGGTAATGATAAAGGCTATATTTTTGGACGTCGACGGAACGCTGATCAGCTTCAAGACCCACCGGGTGCCCGCTTCGGCGCTCGATGCGTTGCGTGAGGCCCATGCGCGCGGCGTGCAGCTGTTCATCGCCACGGGGCGCGCGGCGGCCGATCTGGCCGATCTGGAGGCGATTCCTTACGACGGCGTGGCGGCGCTCAACGGTGCCGACTGCCTGATGCGTGACGGCCGCGTCGTGGCCCGGCATCCGATTCCGCGCGCCGACTTCGAGAAGTCGCTCGCCTTGTCGGCGGAGCTGGATTTTCCGGTCGGGTTGGAGTTGAACGACGGAGTTTTCGTCAACCGCGTGACGCCCGAAGTGGTGCGTCTGGCGGAGATGGTGGCGCATCCGGTCCCCGAACAGGTCGATCTGCGGGCGCTTTTCGACCGGGGAGACTGCTGCCAGATGTGCTTTTATTTCGATCCCGAACTCGAAAAGAGGGTGATGGCCGAACTGCCGTCGCTCGTGGCGTCGCGCTGGTGCCCGATCTTCGCGGACGTCAATGTCCGGGGTGTCGACAAGGCGACGGGCATGGCCGAGTTCGCTGCGCGTTTCGGCTTTGCGAACGGCGAGACGATGGCTTTCGGCGACGGCGGCAACGACGTGGCGATGCTGCGGGCCGCAGGCGCGGGCGTGGCGATGGGCAACGCATGCGACGAGGCGCTCGCCGCCGCGGACTATGTGACGGCTTCGGTCGACGACGACGGAATCCGGCGCGCATTGGAGCATTTCGGGGTGATATAGCGTCTGCGTTCCGGCGGATAATCCGGGTTGCGTCGCGACGAGTCCCTCCCGAGGGAGGGCAGATTTGCAAACGACGCCGGAGGCGGCGACAACCGCCGATGGTGGCGAGAAAACGATAGGATAACTTATGAGTTTAATACTTGCTATTGAGACCGGAACGGACATCTGTTCCGTGGGCATCGCCAAGGACGGCGAACTGCTGTCGCTGCGCGAGAGCGACGAGGGGCGCGACCACGCCCGCAAGGTCGGCGTGTTCGTCGACGAACTGCTGCGCGAGACGGACATTGCGCCCGACGAACTCGACGCCGTGGCTGTGGGTAAGGGACCCGGATCGTATACGGGACTGCGCATCGGCGTGTCGTTCGCCAAGGGATTGTGTTACGGGTTGCAGAAGCCGCTGGTGGCCGTCGGGTCGCTGGATGCGCTGGCCGAGGTGGCCCGCGAGGACTACGAGGCGGGGATTCTCGCCGTAGATGACTGGTCGAACGCCTTGTTGTGTCCGATGGTCGACGCCCGGCGCATGGAGGTCTATGCGCAGGTTTTCGACGCCGAAGGGCGTCCGCAGAGCGAAGTTTCGGCCGAGGTGGTCGACGCCGGGAGTTTTGCCGCCTTCCGCGGTCAGGGGCGTCCGTTCGTGATCTTCGGCAGCGGGGCGCGCAAATGCGCCGGCATCCTTTCCGACGCGGTGTGCGTGGAGGTGACCCCGTCGGCCCGCGGGCTTGCCCGGCTCGCCCAGCAGGCCCTCGACGAAGGCCGCACGGAGGACATCGCCTATTTCGAGCCGTTCTATCTGAAGGATTTCGTCGTTACGACATCCCGCAAGAAGTTGTTTTGAGCGGTTGCCGGCAGTATGACCGAGGCTGACCTGATACGGCTCCTGTCGGAGCGGTTCCACGGCAATTTCGCCGACGAGACGGCCCGGAGGGTGCGCGATGCCGGGGCTGTGGATCTGTTGTACGCGGTGGCGACCGCGCCGCATCCGGAGCTGCCGGGACCTGTCCGGCAAAAGGTGCTGTTCCGCGGCGCCTATGTGCTCGAACGGATCTATTTCGACGCCCCCGAGGCGTTCATGCCCCGTGCCGAATCCTTTTGCCGGGTCGATTTCGCGGCGTGCGCCAACGCCAGCGCGCAGCGTCATTTCGGGAAGATCATGGCCGACCTGCTGGGGCGTTATGCGCCCGAGTCCGGCGATCTGGAGCGGATCGCCGAAACGGCCGCCGGATGGGCCGTGTCGCCGGAGGCGAAAGTCGCCGTGAAGGTCTGGGCCGTGGAGGTCCTGAAACGCTGCCGGGAGCGTGTCGGCTGGGTCGCCGAGTCGTGGGACGACATCGTGGAGACGGTGGCCCTCGACGCTACGCCGGGCATCGAAAGCCGGATGCGCAAAAGCTGGAAAACGAGGTCGTAACTGGGTCGGAGCAAAATAAAAACCCCGCTGATGTCAGCGGGGTTTTTCGTTCGGAGCGGGCGGCTATTTCACGCCGCCGATCTGCGCGCGCAGTCGTTTTTTGAAATTTTCACCGATGATGGTCATTTTGTCCGTGGTCTCGAACAGCGCGGCCTTGTTCTTCTCGTAGGCAGCCAGGTAGCCGGCGATGCGACCCGGGTCTTCGAGAATGAAATTGGGGCACTGCGAGACGTTGAGGTACTCCTTGGGCAGCATGAGGTAGGGTTCCGTCTTGCCCTGTTCGGTCTTGAATTCGACGGTCAGGTCGATGCAGCGTTTGAAGACTCCGCTTTTGCCGTAGAGGTCGGCCTGGTGCGCCGCGGCGTGGTCGTCGAAGGTCAGCACGACCTCCAGCGGACGGTCGCAGGGCGCGGCGTCCGTGTAGACGACCGGGGCGAGCGTGTAGGCGTCGTAGGTCCATTGTCCGGCTTTCGGGAAGCGGGCGTAGGGGATTTCGCGGCCGTTTACCTGCACCGTTTTGGGCGGGAAGGTCGCCGGGAAGCGCATTTCGTAGCTGCGGCTGTCGGGAGCGCCGGCGTAGGTGCCTTCGCGGGGCGCGACGACGGCGCGCAGGGTGTTGCCCTCCTGCTTCTTGGTGACCTTCGTGGTGGCGTAGGCCGTGGCGTACTGCTGGCTGACGCCGTCGTCCTCGTAGTGGACAAGCTCGCCGTCGGCCCCGGGGATGAAGGTCAGCACCAGCGTGTCGCAGGGCTGCTGGAGGTTTTTCACCGTCTGTGGGTTCATCGGAAGGATGGCTCCGGCCCGCGCGTACCAGGGATTTTCCGAGAGGGTGTAGTGCAGCTCCTCGGTGCGTCCGCCCTCGTACATGGCCCCCGTGGCGCAGTCGTACCACCGGCCCTCGGGGAACCAGATCCGGCGCGCGGCCAGCCCCGTGACGCTGTCGACCGGCTCCACGACGGCCGTGGCGAGGATGTCATTGCCGAACATGAACTGCTCGGGGACGTTGTAGGCCTCGTCCCGTTCGGGATGGTCGTAGTACATCGGACGGCACATGCCGACGCCGGTGTCGTAGTTCTCGCGGGCGGCGTTGTAGACGTAGGGCGCCAGCGTATAGCGCAGGCGGATGGCGTCGCGCATGACGAACAGGTGGTCGGGGAAGAACCAGAGGTAACGCTCGATGCGCGGGTCCTTGGTCGAGTGGGTCTTGAAGATCGGGGTGAAGACGCCGTATTGCAGCCAGCGGGTGTAAAGTTCGGGATCGGTGGCTTTCGTCTCCTTCTTGAACATGTGGCCACCGATGTCGTGCCCCCAGTAGCCGTAGTTGACGTTGGACGAGGTGGCCGTGAAATAGGGCAGGAAGGCCAGCGTCTCCCACTTGGCGTAGGTGTCGCCCGAGAATGCCAGCGGATAGCGGTGCGATCCGAGACCGCCCCAGCGGTGGTAGATGAAGGGCCGCAGCGCGGGGTTCTGCTGCTCGGCGTGGTGGAAGAAGGTGTAGTTGAGCCAGAAGGTGTTCGAAAGTCCCGGGGTGAATTTCGACTCCATCCACTGCTGCCAATCGAGCCACCAGAAATCGACGCCCTGGCGCTCCATCGGGTTCAGCACGGTCTTGAAGTAGGCGTCGGCCCATTTTTGTTCGTCGATATGGAACGGCACGCTCTTGCCCTTTTCGGTCCATCCGTACTCCCGGGTGAACGGCTCGTAAACGTCTTCGTAGGGTTGGATGCCCGAGGCGGGGTGGAGGTTGAGCGCTACTTTCAGCTGCTCGTTTTCGGTCCATCGGAGGAAATTCGCGGGCGAGGGGAACAGCTCCTTCTGCCAGGTGTAGCCGGTCCAGCCGATGCGCTGTCCGTACTCGTCCTTGGCGGGGTTTTTCTTGCGCAGGCCCCAGGTCTCGTGCCAGTCCATGTCGACGATCAGCACGTCGATCGGGATGTCGACCGACTTGAGTTTCTGCACCAGGTCGACGAACTCGTTGTCCGAATACTGCCAGTAGCGGCTCCACCAGTAGCCGAAGGTGTACTTCGGAGGCAGCGGCGCGCGGCCTGCGACGAGCTGGAAATCGGCGAGCGCCTGCTTGTAGTCGTGCCCGTAGGCGAAGAGGTAGAGGTCCTGGCGGTCGCCCGCGGGGCGCGCCTCGACCCACTCTTTCCAGGCGGAGCCGTCGGGCGTCAGCACGTGGCGGCCGCTGTCGTCGACCACCGACCATCCTGCGCGCGAAAGAAGCCCCTGCTCCATCGGTTCGCGCCCCAGCTTCCTGCCGTCGCATCCGTCGAGCGTGCGGGTCGTGCCCATGAGGTTCTGCGGGTCCTCCGTGCCGGGGGTCCATACGACCTCGCGGCCGTTGAGCCGGAAGACGGCTTTCAGGTTTTTGTCCGAAAACTTGCCGCCTTTGGTGTAGGTCAGCGTCAGGGCCGGGGTGGTGATCGTCAGCCGGGATTTCGTGTCGCGGACCTTGAAGTCCGGCACGGGCGTCTCACGGTTGACGAAGGTCAGCGTGGCGCGGTCCTCGAAACGGCCGTCCTCGCTCCACTCCATGCGGATCAGCTGCGGGGTGAGCACCGTGAAGCGTGCGTTGCCCGCCTCGACGACGGCCCGCGGGTCGGCCTTGGGATTCCCGGCCGCGGCCGCACCCAGCGTCAGCCACAGGACCGTAAAAAGAATTGTCGCTCTTTTCATAAGTTTATGGGGTTAGTTTGCTGAATAGACACATCCCGCAGGCAAAACGATGAGCCTGCGGTGCGATTTTTTTTGCGGAGGGGCTATGCGCCGCTGTCCGGCAGGGCGGCGGGGGCCTCGGAACGGTCGTCCGAATCCGTATCGCTGCCGGCGATTTCGAGCGTGCGCGCGGCATGCTGCCGCTTGGTTTGCAGGCGGGCGGTTTTGCGCAGGCGTTCGCCGACGCGGATGATGTTGTCGTTGCCCGTGCAGAGGCGTTTGTGGGCGTCTTCGTAGGCGTCGCGGGCCTTGTCCAGCGCCGTGCCGACCCCTTCGAGCGAGGCGGTGAAGGCCACCAGCTGTTCGTAGAGTTTCAGTCCGCAGGCGGCGATCTCCTTGGTGTTCTTGTCCTGGTCGTTGTATTTCCAGAGGTCGGCGACGAGTTTGAGCAGGGCGAAAAGGTTCGTCGGCGACGAGATGATCACCTTTTTGTCGTAGGCGTCGGACCAGATGGCCGTGTCGTTCTGCAACGCCGCGAGGAACGCCGGTTCGTTGGGGATGAACATGATGACGAAGTCGGGCGAATTGAGCCGCCGCTGGTACTCCTTGCGGCCCAGTTCGGTGACGTGCTGCCGCACCGAGGCGATGTGCGCCGCGAGATAACGCCGCCGCTCCTCCTCCGTGTCGGCCGAGGAGTAACCCACGAAGGCCGTGAGCGAGACTTTCGAGTCGATGACGATGTCCTTCTTCTCGGGCAGGTGCAACACCACGTCGGGCCGCAGGTTGCGCCCCTCCTCGTCCTTGATGTTGTACTGCGTCTGGTAGTGGATGCCCTTCGAGAGGGCCGAACTGTCGAGGATCGTTTCGAGCAGCATCTCGCCCCAGTCGCCCTGCACCTTCGAGTTGCCTTTCAGCGCGTTGGTGAGGTTGGTCGTCTCGGCCGTGATACGGCGGTTCAGCTCCATGAGGTTTTTCAGCTCGGCTTTCAGCTCGCCCCGCTGCGAGGTCTGCGTGGTGTAGATCTCTTCGACCCGCTTGCGGAAGTCGGTGATGTTGTCGCGGAAGGGTTTCAGCAGACTGTCGATCTGCTCCTGACTGGTTTGGCGGAAGCGCACCGAGTGTTCGCCCAGAATTTCGGTCGCGAGGTTTTTGAACTGCGCCCGGAAGGTCTCCTCCAGCTTTTCGCGCTCGGCCTTCTCGGCCGCACGCTCCTCGGCGTTTTTCGCCCGCAGCGACGCGAGTTCCGTCTCGGACGAGGCCCGGAGCGCCGCCAGCTCCGCTTCGGTGCGGGTCCGCTGTTCGGTCAGTGCTTGTGCCTGCGCTTCGTACCGCTGGCGAAGCTCCCTTTCGGCCGACACGGCCTGCTCGGCTGCGGCCAGCCGGGCTTCGGCGGCCGAAAGACGGGCGGCGGCGTCGCGTTCGCGCGCTTCGGCGTCGGCGTTCGACGCGCCGAGACGGCGGGATTCCCGGTGCCAGAGCAGCAGGACGATGGCGAGGATGGCTGTCAGGCAGCAGGTTGTCAGTGTGAAAAGCGAGGTCGGGGTCATGGCTTGTGCGGTAATCTATTCCATGCAAAAATAGCAATTTATTCCCGGAAAACGAGCCGTTCGGAGCGCATGCGGAATATTTTGGCGCCGAATGCGAATTTATTTGCCTGAAACAGCGTGCGGTTTGCCGATTTTTTATAGTTTTGTTCCTTAATCGGATTCATTTTAAATTTGAAGCATATGAAGAATTTCTTACGACCTTTGAAGCTGGTCTGCCTTGCGGCGGCGTCCATGCTGATTGTTTCCTGCGGCAGCGGCGCGGATTACCGCAGCATCCTGCCCGCAGACTCGTTTATGACCGTGTCGGTCAATCCCGCATCGCTGATGCAGAAGTGCGAAGCCGGCGATTTGGACCAGCATCCGCTTTATGTCCGGATCAAGGCCGAACTGGATAAAGACTAGAACCTCTCCGCCGAGGAGAAGGAGTACCTGCTCGCCTTGCTGAAGAATCCGGGCGAATCGGGTATCGACGTGAAAAAGGATTTCTTCTTCTTTGCGGCGATGGAAGGCACTGTCGATGCTCCCGTTATGCGGGGCGGTCTGCTGCTGCCGATCGGCGACAAGGCCAAATTCGACGCTCTGCTTGCGCGGATCAACGAAAAGAGCGGTGTCACGCCCGAAACCAAGGGCGGCGTTTCGGTCGTCGATCTGGGTAAAGAGGGCGATGCCGGCGTTTTGTGCGCCTACAACGACATCGCGTTCATGGTCTATTTCGTGCAGAACGGCGTTGACGATCTGGCCGGCGACGTGCGCAAGCTGTTCGCCCAGCAGAGCGGCGAGAGCCTGATGGGCGACAAGGCCGTTGCGGAGCAGCTCGCCCGGAAGAACGACATCAACATGGTGCTTTCGTACGGTGAGATACTCCCCATGATGAACAATCCGATGCTCAGCTCGATGCCCATGATGGATGCGCTGAAGGGGACGACGATGGTCGGTTCGGTCAATTTCGAGAAGGGCCGGATCGTTACGGAGGCCGCCGTGTCGTACAAGGACAAGGAGAGCGAAGCCAAGATGATGGATTTCTACGCCTATGTCAAGCCCCAGACCGGAGCGCTGCTGCGCTATGTGCCGGCCGCTTCGATCGGCGCGATGTCGCTGGGACTCAACGGCGAAAAGCTCTATTCGATGCTCTCGGCGATGCCCGGTTACGGCATGCTGATGGCAAATCCGATGGTCAAGCAGGTGATGGAACCCTTCGACGGCGACTTCCTGCTTTCCTTCTCAGGAATGGGCATCGACGGCAAATATCCCGTGGCGTCGATGCTGGCGCAGGTGAAAGATCCTGCCGTGCTGCAGACGATCGTCACCAACATGGCCGGCATGCCGGTTCAGCAGACCGCCGAGGGTGAATACACGTTGAACATGGGCGGCGTGACGATCCTGTTCGGCGTGAAGGGCGACGTGCTCTACTGCACGACCGACGCGGTCGTGAAGATGGCGCTCGACGGCGGCGAAATCGCGTCGATGGAGTCGATGGATAAGATTTTCAAAGGTCAGTCCTCGACCTTCTACCTCGATTTCGAGGGGCTGAACGCGATGATCGCCCAACTGCTCGGCGGCAATGTCACTCCGCAGGCGGAAGCGGCGCTCTCCGTGCTCGGCATGTTCGACGACATGGAAGCCTATGGTACGATGAAGGGCGGCACGATGATCGTAAACATGGTGGACAAGGAGCAGAACTCGTTCAAGACCATTTGCGGCAAGACCGGCGATAAGCACTGCGTGTTCGCCGAGGACTGCTGCAACGAGCTCATCGCCAAGGCCGCCGAGTGCGATGGCTTCATCGTGGGGTCGCCGGTATACTACGCCGGTATGGCCGGATCGCTGCGGGCGCTCATGGACCGCATGTTCTACGCCGGCGGCACGAACTTCCGCATGAAGCCGGCCATCGAGGCGGCCGACCAGATCAACAAGTACTTCCAGATCAACTGCCAGCCCATTGTGTCCAGCTCCTACTGGAACATTGCCTACGGGCGCAACCCCGGCGAGGCGCAGGGCGACGGCGAGGGCCTGCGCACCATGCGCGTGCTCGGCCGCAACATGGCCTGGATGCTCAAGTGCATCGAAGCGGGCCGCGCCGCCGGCATCAACCCGCCCGAGCTTGAGCCCAAGGTGATGACCAACGTCGTCCGCGAGGACCTGCTGGAGGGATAGGCTTTTCCCCTACTCATCCACCTTCAAAATGGCCATGAAGGCCTCCTGGGGCACTTCCACGTTGCCGATGGCCTTCATGCGCTTCTTGCCGGCCTTCTGCTTCTCCAGAAGCTTGCGCTTGCGGGTGATGTCGCCGCCGTAGCACTTGGCGA
>OLQD01003455.1_pt1 | contig 10375 bp, 9 predicted proteins | sample 1672841 | NCBI WGS metagenome assembly OLQD01 (sample SAMEA3136729, study PRJEB25190) | human gut metagenome | biome: human gut; feature: human-associated habitat; material: faeces | place: Austria | collected 2013 | reverse complement strand
TGCTTCTACCACCGCATGCACATATTCTTCATAGTGCTCCATGGCAACCATCAGATTGAATCCAATGATTCCGTCCGATGCAATCTTTCTTGCTTTCTCATACTCTGATTTTATCGCTCTTAAATTCGCTTTTAATGGATCTTTTATAAAATCTTCTTCTCTAAAACCAGGCTGAGCGGCAGAGATGATCCCTATGCCGCCCTCCTTTGCAACTGCTCCAGCAAGATTTCCAAGGCTGATACCAACTCCCATACCACCTTGAATGACTGGAACTTTTGCTGTCTTTGTTCCTATTTTCAGTGGTTGTATTTTCATATATTTTCCTCACTCTATTATAGAATCTGTTCGTCCATAAACATTGCCTGTAAAATACATCGTTTTCTTATGATATATAGCAGTGATTTACTCTGCTCCATATTACATATTCCTGAAACGCTCATATCTATGTTCTATTAACTCCTGCTCTGACAAACTTTTATATTTCATCAGAAATTCTTCGATTGCCTCATCCATCTGCATGATCACAACATCCATATTCTGAACGATATATTCCTCCGGCTCTGCAAAGACACGCTCTACAATTCCCTGTGCCTTCAGATTCTCTGCCGTCAATTTCATCACTTCTGCTGCTTCTTTGGCCTTGGAGCTGTCTTTCCAGAGGATACTTGCGAATCCTTCCGGTGAGAGGATGGAATAGATGGAATTTTCCAACATCCATACTTCATCTGAAGTGGCCATCGCAAGTGCTCCGCCACTTCCGCCTTCTCCAATGATGATTGAAACAACCGGAACCCTTAATCCGGACATCTCATAGATATTTCTGGCAATGGCTTCTCCCTGTCCGCGTTCTTCTGCTTCGAGTCCACAGAATGCTCCCGGTGTATCAACCAGACAGATGACCGGACGAGAGAATTTCTCTGCCTGTTTCATAAGTCTTAAGGCTTTTCTGTATCCCTCCGGCTGTGGCATACCAAAGTTTCTTTCGATATTTTCCTTCGTATTTCTTCCCTTTGCCTGTGCAATCACTGTTACCGGCGTGCCATGGAATCTTGCAACGCCACCGATGATAGCTTTGTCATCTGCGAAATACCGGTCTCCGTGGAATTCTACAAAATCTGTAAAGAGTGCGTCAATGTAATCACTGCCTACCGGCCGGTCTTTGCGTCTGGAAAGTTCTACTCTCTGCCATGCGGTCATATTCATCTTGCTGCCTGATGTCAGTTCCACATCACATTTTTTTCTATTAAATCCTGTTCCTTCTCCTACCTCATGAAGTGCCAGAATCTTAGAAAGTGTCTCTTTCATCTGAGGGCGCTCCACAATGGCATCCAGAAATCCATGTTCCAGTAAAAACTCTGCTCTCTGGAAACCATCCGGAAGCTTCTGTCCGATGGTCTGCTCGATCACTCTTGGGCCTGCGAACCCGATCAGAGCTTTTGGCTCTGCCAGGATCACATCACCGAGCATCGCAAAGCTTGCGGTTACTCCGCCAGTCGTGGGATCGGTCAGTACGCTGATGTAAAGAAGTCCGGCATCACTGTGGCGCTTCAGTGCTGCGGATGTCTTTGCCATCTGCATCAGAGAGACGATTCCCTCCTGCATGCGGGCCCCTCCGGAGCAGGCAAATAAGATGACCGGAAGTCTTTCTTTCGTTGCCCGTTCTACCGCCCTTGCTATCTTCTCTCCAACTGCCTCTCCCATGCTGGCCATCAGGAATCTTCCATCACAGACTCCGATAGCCGCCTCGCGGCCGTCAATCTTTGCTTTTCCTGTTACAACTGCTTCTGAAAGCCCTGTCTTTTCCTGTAATTTCTTCAGTTTTTCTTCGTATCCTTTGTATTCCAGAGGATTTCCTCCCTGAAGATCCGAATCCCATTCTTCAAAAGAACCTTCATCTGTGATCATCTCGATTCTGCGTCTTGCATGCACGCGGAAATATCCTCCGCACTTTGGACAGATATAATGATCTTTCTTTACATCCTCCGTAATGATCGCTCCCCCACATTTATTACATTTGCGAAGTAATCCTTCCGGAACTTCCGGTCGTCTGGTAAATGTAATATAATTCTTTCTTCCGACAGCAATTCTGGTCTTTTTAAATACGTTGTCCAGCTTCATCAGCAGTCACCTCTACAGCCTTTCAATAAATTCAATATCTATATTTCCCTCAATATAATCCGGATGATTGACAATCCCATACTGATAATCAACATTCGTATCGATTCCTTCTATAATGACTTCTCCAAGTGCACTCTGCATCTTACGGATCGCTTCCTGACGATTCTTCGCCCACACGATCAGCTTGGCCACCATGGAATCATAATACGGCGGAATGGTATAGCCCTGGTATACGGCACTGTCCACCCGGATGCCCGGACCGCCGGGGATATGGAGCGAACGGATCTTGCCCGGAGACGGACGAAAGCCCTGTTCCGGATTCTCCGCATTGATGCGACACTCGATGGCATGACCACGCACCTCGATGTCGTCCTGGGTGAACGGCAGGGGCTTGCCCTGTGCCACCAGCAGCTGGGTCTGCACCAGATCCACGCCGGTGACCCACTCGGTGACCGGGTGTTCCACCTGGATACGGGTGTTCATCTCCATAAAGTAGAAGTTCCGGTCATCATCCACCAGGAACTCGATGGTTCCGGCGTTATAATAGCCGCACGCCTTTGCCGCACGGACAGCCGCCTCCTGCATGGCTTTCCGCAGTTCCGGCGTCATCAGCGGGCTGGGACTTTCCTCCAGCACCTTCTGATTGCGGCGCTGCATACTGCAGTCACGCTCACCCAGCGCCACGGTGTTGCCCATCTGGTCGGCGATGATCTGGATTTCCACGTGATGCGGTCCTACGATCAGCTTTTCCAGATAGACTTCATCATTGCCGAAGAACAGCTTTGCCTCTTCCTTTGCCACGGACATCTGTTCTTCCAGCTGATCCTCCCGGTCGATCCGGCGGATACCACGTCCGCCGCCGCCGGCAGATGCCTTTACCAATACCGGATAGCCGATCTCTGCGGCGATCTTCTTCGCCTCTTCCACAGAGGTCACAGCGCCGTCAGAGCCGGGGATGACCGGAACGCCGGCTGCCTTCATGGTCTCCTTGGCACGTGCCTTGTCGCCCAGCATGGAGATAGACGCCGGAGACGGACCGATAAAGGTGATGCCGTTGTCGATGCACAGCTGCGCAAACTCTGCGCTCTCGGACAAAAAGCCGAATCCGGGATGCAGCGCCTCTGCGCCGGTGTTCTGGCAGGCAGAGATCAGCGCATTCATGTTCAGATAGCTGTCCTGTACCGACGGCGGTCCGATGCAGACCGACTCGTCGGCGATCTCTGCGTGCAGCGCCGTTTTATCCGCAGTGGAATAGACCGTCACGCACTGCAGTCCTGCCTCACGGCAGGCACGGATGATGCGCACGGCAATTTCACCACGATTTGCAATTAAAACCTTTTTCCACATATCGCTGCCGCCTTACTGCTCCACTGCGAATTTGATCTCACAGGTCACGGCACGCTTGCCCTCTACGCTGGCAATCGCCTTGCCCACGCCCACCGGACCACGCTGTGCGATGATCTCTACTTCCAGATCCAGCACATCGCCCGGCACCACCTGGCGGCGGAACTTCGCCTTGTCGATTCCGGCGAACAGAGCGATCTTGCCCTTGAATTCCGGCTGGGACAGAATGCAGACTGCGCCTGCCTGTGCCAGCATCTCGATCATCAGAACGCCCGGCGTTACCGGCTTTTCCGGGAAGTGTCCCTTGAACCAAAAGTCGTCTGCCTTGATATATTTCCGTGCCACAACACGCTTGCCCACTTCCATTTCCAGAACCTCATCAATGAGGAGGAACGGGTCACGGTGGGGAATGATCTCTTTGATCTGTTCCTGATTCAACAATACTTCTGCCATGTCTGCACTCCTTTACGCAAGAATCATCAGCGGCTGGTCATATTCTACCGCATCGCCGTTTTTCACGAGAATTTCCTGTACTACGCCCTCCACATCGCTGGTGACTTCGTTCATCAGCTTCATGGACTCGATAATCAGCACCACATCGCCCTTTTTCACGGTATCGCCCACCTGTACAAACGGCGGCTGATCCGGAGACGGCGCAGCGTAAAATGTGCCGACCAGTGGTGCTTTGATGGCTTTGCCTGCCGGGGCTTTCGGGGCTGCCGGGGTCTCTGCCGGAGCAGCCGGCGCTGCTGCCGGAACCGCAGGCATCACCGGAGCGCCCATCGGCGGCATCGGCGGCGGACACTTCTTGCCCTTTACAGTAATGGTTTTTTCGCCGTCCGCAATGGTGATCTCGCCCAGATCCTTTGCGGATACGATATCCGCCAGCTTTTCAATGGTTTCCAGATCCACCATGTTATAAATCTTTTCACTCATGTCTGATTCTCCTTAGTCCACACACTTCTTGAAGCACAGTGTGGCATTATGACCGCCAAATCCCAGAGAGTTGGACAGTGCGGCATTTACCGGCATTTCTACCGGACCGTCTACGCAGTAATCCAGGTCGCACTCCGGGTCCGGGGTGGTATAGCCGATAGTCTGGTGGATAAAGCCGTCACGGATGGACAGGGCGCAGACAGCCGCCTCCACTGCACCAGTGCCGCCCAGCATATGACCGGTCATGGACTTGGTGGAGTTGATCTTGACCTTCCGTGCCTGCTCTTCGCCCAGGGCGATCTTCACTGCCTTGGTCTCCAGCATATCGTTCAGATGTGTGGAAGTGCCGTGAGCGTTGATATACGTGATATCCTCCGGCTTCAGTCCAGCCTCGGTGTATGCCTCGATCATTGCCTTGGAGGATGCGCCGCACTCGTCTGCCGGCGCTGTCATATGGTATGCGTCACAGGTTGCGCCGTAGCCAGCCAGCTCGCAGTAGATCTTTGCGCCACGTGCCTTTGCGTGTTCGTATTCTTCCAGCACCAGCACAGCAGAGCCTTCGCCCAGGACAAAGCCGCCACGGTTCAGATCGAACGGAGTGGATGCCTTTGCCGGGTCGGTCTCGGTGGTCAGTGCCTTCATGGTGCGGAAACCGCCCAGGGTGAATTCGGTGATGGTGGATTCGCTGCCGCCGCACAGGCAGACATCCAGATAGCCGTCCTTGATCTTGCGGAACGCCTCGCCGATGGCGTGGGTCGCAGATGCGCAGGCGGTGGTGGTGCAGAAGTTGTCGCCACGGAATCCGGTGCGGATGGCAACCTGGCCAGCCGCCATGTTGCCGATCATCATGGGTACGAAGAACGGCGAGATGCGTCCCGGACCCTTGGCACGGTACTTGTCATGCTCTTCCTCGATTCTGCCAATGCCGCCGATGCCGCAGCCGATGATCGTACCGACACGGTACGGATCCATATCCTTAAAGTCTGTGCCGGCATCCTGCAGTGCCTGGATGGCAGATGCCACAGCGATCTGCGTGAAACGCTCCATGTGGCGGATGTCCTTGCGGTCAAAGTATTCTGCCGGGTCGAAGTCACGGATAATGCCGGCTACGCTGACACCCAGTTCGGTGGTGTCAAAGCTGTCGATCTTGGAAACACCCAGTGTTCCCTTCTTTATATTTTCCCAGAACTTTTCTACGGTGCTGCCCAGCGGGTTTACCGTACCCAGTCCGGTGATTACTACTCTTTTCATATTTCCTCGCTCTCTGCCGCCGTACTGCGGCAAACTGGGTTCCTAGTGCTGCCCTAAATTACATCATCAGTCCGCCGGAGATCTCGATGGTCTGACCGGTGACATAGCTTGCGTCATCCGAGCAGAGGAAGGAGATCACGTTTGCAACCTCTTCCGGCTCGCCGTAGCGCTTCATTGCCACCAGTTCCAGCATCTTGTTGCGCTGTTCTTCGGTGAGGGCGTCGGTCATGGGGGTCTTGATAAAGCCCGGTGCCACAGCGTTTACGGTGACGTTTCTTGCGCCCAGTTCCTTTGCTACAGTCTTGGTCATGCCGATGATGGCAGCCTTGGATGCGGAATAGTTGATCTGTCCCGGATTGCCGTACAGACCAGCTACAGATGCCAGGCTGACGATTCTGCCGTGGCGCTGGCGCATCATCACAGTACCCACCAGTTTCATCATGTTGAACACGCTCTTCTGGTTGACTGCGATAACGGCATCGTACTGCTCTTCGGACATCCGTGCCATCAAGCCGTCCTTGGTGATGCCGGCGTTGTTGACCAGTGCGTCGATCGAGCTGAAACGCTCCTTGACTGCCTTGGTCATTGCCTCACACTGGGCATAGTCTGCCACGTTTGCAGCGAAAAGCTCCGCCTCTACGCCAAAGCTGCGGCATTCTTCCGCTACCTTTTCTGCGTTTGCTTTATCGGAATCGCTGGGGAAATGGTTGATGGCTACGTTATAGCCGTCCTTTGCCAGACGCTTTGCGATGCAAGCGCCGATTCCCTGGGATGCACCCGTAATCAATGCTGTTGCCATAATGGTCTCTCCTTTATCTTTCAAATGATATCTTCTTATTCTTTGCCCAGCAGCTTGTATGCCTGCGCCCACATCTCGTCAATGACTTCCTTGCAGGGCTTGACATCGTGGATCATGCCGGCGATGAGACCGCACAGGAACGAGCCTTCGTCCACGTTACCGTCTACCACTGCCTTGCGGAGCGAGCCGACGGTCATTGCCTCGAAATCCTCCGGCGGGCAGGCTGCCTTTTCCATTGCCTGGAGCTTTTTGGTGTACTTGGTCTTGATGCCACGGCAGGGGCTGCCGGAATAGAAACCGGTGATCTGGTTGTCGGTATCCTTTGCCTTCAGCACCAGTTCCTTATACTTCGGAGAGATCTGGCACTCTTCGGTCGCCAAGAAACGGGTTCCCAGCTGTACGCCCTCTGCGCCCAGCATGAACGCTGCGGCGATGCCTCTGCCGTCAGCGATACCGCCGGCTGCAATGACCGGGATGTCTACTGCATCCACCACCTGCGGCACGAGACACATGGTGGTGTTCATGCCGATATGGCCGCCGGACTCTGTTCCCTCAGCCACCAGGGCATCTGCGCCGGAGCGCTCCATGCGCTTTGCCAGTGCCACAGACGGCACTACCGGGATCACCTTGATGCCGACATTTTTCCATGCCTCCATATACTTTCCGGGATTGCCTGCGCCGGTGGTCACGATCGGCACCTTTTCGTCAATGACCAGCTGTGCCAGATCATCGGCGTTGGGACTCATCAGCATGATGTTCACGCCGAACGGGTTTTTGGTCTTTTCTTTACAGGTGCGGATCTGGTCACGCAGATAGTCGATGGGTGCACTGCCGCCTGCGATCAGACCGACTGCGCCGGCGTTGGAGACAGCAGATGCCAGTGTGCTTTCTGCGATCCATGCCATACCGCCCTGGATCATGGGGTATTTGCACCCCAGCAGTTTTGTGATTCTGGTTTCCATAGCTATTTTCCTTCCTAACTAATATGTATTCTTTCGATCAATATTCCATGATGAGCGCCGCATAAGTCAGACCTGCGCCGAAGCCGACCAGGCAGACCTTTTCGCCGCGCTGGATCTTTCCGGCACGGATTGCCTCATCGAAAGCGATGGGGATCGAGGCACTGGAAGTATTGCCGTGATATTCAATGTTGGTGATGACCTTTTCCATAGGCTGCTTGAGGAACTTCATCGCAGTCTCAATGATGCGCATATTCGCCTGGTGCGGCACGATCTTGTCCAGGTCGTTCAGATCGAACCCGATCTTCTCTGCCGCCATAGTCGCAGCCTTTGCCAGAGCGTGTGTGGCAAACTTGTACACCTCTCTGCCGTCCTGGAGCATAGCGTGTTCCCAGCCCTCCGGAGCTGCGCCGATGCCGTCGTCATACTCTGCCAGACGTTCCGGCTTTACGAACGGAGACTGAGGCAGTGCGCTGTGGGCATAGAGGAACTTTGCGCCGGTGCCGTCTGCGCCCAGATGGCTGGTGTACAGCGCATCTTCCTTGTATTCGATGAGCGCAGCAGCTGCGCCGTCACCGAAGAGGATGCAGGAGGAACGGTCATTGTAGTTGGTGATCTTGGACAGGCTCTCATTTGCCACCACCAGGGCATAGCGCATGGTGGGGTCTGTTTTCAGAAAACGGTGCGCCGTGTCCATAGCATAGACAAAGCCGGAACAAGCGGCATTCATGTCAAAGCAGGCAGCATTGGCTGCGCCGGTCTCCCGCTGGATGATGCAGGACATAGACGGCGTGCAGTACTCCGGCGTAATGGTAGTGTCGATCAGCAGACCGATCTCCAGCGGATCAATGCCTGCCGCCTCGATGGCACGCTTGGCAGCCTGTGCGCCCATATACCAGGTGGGTTCTCCGTCGGAGATGTGGCGTGTGCCGATACCGGTTCTGGTTCTGATCCATTCGTCGTTGGTCTCGACGATCTTTGCCATATCTTCATTGGTCACCTGAAATGCAGGCGTATAGCTCCCTGTTCCTAAAACATGAATTCCCATGGAAAAAATTCCTCCGTTCCTCTTGTCACTTTCCTCATTTTGTGGTATGATAGATAGGGAACGTACCGCAGACAGAGGTTTCGGCACGCCCTGTAAAATTTAGATTTCCCCTGCAATCACAGGATACACTTTCTATTATAGAATATTTTTACGCAATTTGCAATGTTTCCGGGTGGTTTTTCAAGTCCCGAAAGAGGAAATACTATCTTTTGCACAAATTCAAGAGGCTTATTTTGTACATCTTTGTACACTCTTATGAGAAAGGAATGGTCGTTATGGCAACAATCGCACTTTTTTCCGGACAGGGTTCACAGTATGAGAAGATGGGACTGGATCTGGTGCAGCAGGACGCTGCGCTGGAGGAAATTTTCGAGGTCGCATCCGAGGTGCTGGGCTTTGACCTGTATGCAGTGATCGCAGACAGCGACGCCCAGACACTGGCGCACACCATCTATGCACAGCCGGCAATTATGGCAACCTCTCTGGTCTGCCTGGAGGCAGCCAAAAAGCGTGGCTTTACCTATGACGCCGTTGCCGGTCACTCTCTGGGTGAATATGCCGCAATGGTAGCCGCAGGAATGCTCTCCCTGGAGGACGGGTTCAAGGTCATCAAGGCTCGTTCAGAGGCAATGGATGCCGCAGCAAAGGCAGCAGACGGCGCAATGTGTGCCATTCTGAAACTTGCCCCGGCAGAAGTGGAGCGCATTTGCAGCGAGACCGAGGGCTATGTTATCCCGGCAAACTACAATTCCAGCGTACAGACCGTGATCGCAGGCGACCGGGACGCTGTGGAAAAGGCAGCTGCTGCCTGCGCTGCGCTGAAGGCAAGAGCAGTGCCGCTGGCTGTGGCAAGCGCATTCCACACCAAGCTGATGCAGCCGGCTGCGGATACCTTTTATAAAGCAATCCAGGATGTGAAGTTCTCCGCACCCGCTGTTCCCTTCTACTCCAACGTGCTGGGCGCAGTCCGGACAGACTTCTCCGATATGCCCAAGGCGCTGGCAGAACACATCGTCTCTCCGGTGCGCTTTACTGACGAACTGGCAGCCATGCAGGCAGCCGGCATCACACGCTACATCGAGTTCGGCCCGAAGAACGTGCTGACCGGTCTGGTGAAAAAGACGCTCAAGGGTGTTACCGCAAAGAACTGCGAGAACTGTGAGACACTGGAAGGAGTGCTGGCATAATGGAACAGTACACACTGATCGGACATCCCCTGGGACACTCCATGTCCCCGTTTATCCACGAGCGCCTGTTTGCCATGGCAGGCAGAGAGGCAAGCTATACGCTGACGGATATTGCTCCGGAGCACCTGCTGGAAAAAGAACCGTTTCTCCGGAGCTTACAGGGCTTTAACATTACCATTCCCCACAAGATGGCAATTATCCCCATGGTGGACGAACTGGACGAAAGTGCAAAGCGGTACAACTCCGTGAACTGCGTGGCGAACCAGAACGGCAAGCTGGTGGGCTATAACACGGACTGCGACGGCTTCACCATGTCGGTGAAGGACTATCCCATGGACGGCAAGGTCCTGCTCATCGGCTGCGGCGGCGTGGGCAGAATGATCGCCACCGAGGCACTGCGCCACGGGGCAGATCTGACCATCGGCATCATTCCCCAGGACAAGGAACTGGTGGAAGAGTTTATCCGAGAGGCAAAGCAGACCATGCCGGATGCCAAGGTACAGTATGCGGTGACCGCAGACATCCACGACAAGTTCGATGTCATCATCAACGCATCGCCGGTGGGAATGTTCCCCAAGGTGGACGCCTGCCCGGTATCGGACGAGCTGATCGACGGCGCAGACTATTTCTTTGACGTGATCTACAATCCCACCAAGACCCTGTTCCTGCGCAAGGCGCTGGAAAAAGGCAAGGTGGCAAAAGGCGGCGCAGCCATGCTGGTACTCCAGGCAGT
>OLQD01003452.1_pt1 | contig 10384 bp, 9 predicted proteins | sample 1672841 | NCBI WGS metagenome assembly OLQD01 (sample SAMEA3136729, study PRJEB25190) | human gut metagenome | biome: human gut; feature: human-associated habitat; material: faeces | place: Austria | collected 2013 | reverse complement strand
CAGCGCCCGGAACGGCCGGAAGTCGGACATCCGCATACCCGTGATGAGAAGGGCGAGCAGGAAGCCGAACAGGACCGTCAGGAATGACAAACAGACGGTACATACGACGCCCTGCAGAAACAGCTTCCAATAGGCCAGAGCCTTGGCAAAGCCGGCGGCAGTAAACATGGTTTTTCCTCCGATCAGAATGCACACAAGGGCCTCTCCTTCTGCGGGAGAGGCTCTTGCGGTGAGATTTCAGGTGATGGGGTCGTGGCTTCCGGGGATCTTAGCCCTCGGCGACCTGTCCGTTCTCGTCGAGCAGGCCTTCGTAGACATTGCCGACGGAGAGCTCATTGGCCTCGGCGACGAACTTGTCCATGGAGCCGTCGGAAAGCGCGGCGGCGATGGCTTCGTTGACGCCCTTCATCAGGGAATCGTTGCCCTTCATGACGCCGATCGCGGAACCGGCAACATCATAAGGAACGTCGCAGACGATGACGAGCTCGGGATAGTTCTTGGCATAGTTCTCGGCGACAGCGGTCTCGATGAATGCGCCGTCAAGCTTGTCGTTCAGCAGATCGCCGATGATGTCGGTGACCTTGGTCAGGGAGACGATGTCGGCGTCCGGGGTGTTCTCAACAGCCAGATCGTACTGGATGGAGCCGTTCTGCGCACCGATGGAGTACTCAGCCTTGTTGGCGGAAGCCAGATCGGTGAACTGGTCGGCCTTGTCCTTGACGGTGACGAAGCTCTGGCCGCCGAAGTAGTAGATGTCGGAGAAGTCCATGGCGTCGGCACGGGCGGCGGCACCGTTGGTGGGAGCAATGGTCGCGCCGTCAAACTCGGCAATCTTGAGCAGGTACTCGCGGGTCCACAGCTTGCCCTCGAGCTTGCGGAATTTTTTGACGGCCTTATCGACCTTCATGCCTTTGGGCGTCTTGCCCGCTGCGGGCTTGGCTTTCTTATCGAGTTTCTTTCCCATACCATATCCTTGATCTCGCGAGCCGAGCACCACGGATAGGCGCACGGCCAGTTTGCACAGCTACTTGCCTTGTACCCAGCACGAACAAAATGGAACGCGGCGATGCGCCCACACAATGTGCTATCCTATAGCCCAATGCGTTGACGGAGAGGGTTTTGCCCGCCGCGTCGCCGGCAAGAGAGGGAAGGTCATGGGCTGCAAGCCTTCCTGCGGTGGCAAGGGCCAAGCGTTCACTCCCGAGCAGCAACCTCAACGGGCGCGCGGCCAGCGGCGGCGATGTCCCCAGTAGGGAAGCCGTGAGCCTCGCGACAAGGGGCAAAGAGTGGGCGCGGCGGGCCAGACATCCGCCGGGTCAAACAAGGTGGTACCGCGGAATTCAACCGTCCTTGGGCAATGCACATGCCCGAGGACGGTTTTTTTGTTACCGAACCGGGCCGCGTTTTCGCAACGTCAGACGGCGGCAGCCGCCTCGGCAAGCGGGGAGCGCGAGAGACGAAAGGGAAGACATGAGTCTGATTGATGATCTGGTCAAACTCGAGGAAGAGGCCAAGGAGCTCGTCGCAGGCGCCGACGACGCCGCAAAGCTCGAGGCCGCACGCGTTGAGCTGCTCGGCCGCAAGGGTCGCATCACCGGCCTGATGCGCATGATGGGCAAGCTCGCCCCCGAGGATCGTCCCATGATGGGCAAGCGCGCCAACGAGATGCGCCAGCTGATCGAGGGCATGCTCGACGAGCGCACCACCGAGATGAAGGCCGCCGCCCTCAAGCACGCACTCGAGCACGAGGCCGTCGACATCACGCTGCCGGGCATCCGTCCGCAGATCGGCCACCAGCACCTGATCAAGCAGATCATCGAGGAGGCCGAGGACATCTTCTGCGGCATCGGCTACACCGTCGAGTCCGGCCCCATGGTCGACACCTCCTACTACAACTTCACTGCGCTCAATGCTCCCATGGATCACCCGAGCCGCTCGGCCCGCGATACCTTCTACGTGGTCGACAACAACCCCGGCAGCGTCGCGCACCCCGAGGCACACGCCCATGGCGAGTCCGACGTGCTGCTTCGCACCCAGACTTCGGGCGTGCAGATCCACACCATGGAGTCGCAAAAGCCGCCCATCTACATGATCTGCCCGGGCACCGTCTATCGTCCCGACACGGCCGACGCCTGCCACCTGCCGCAGTTCAACCAGATCGAGGGCCTGGTCGTCGACGAGGGCATCACCTTTGGCGATCTTAAGGGCACGCTCGACTACTTTGTTAAGTGCATGTTTGGCGAGGATCGCAAGACGCGTTACCGCCCGCACTTCTTCCCCTTCACCGAGCCTTCCTGCGAGGTGGACGTGAGCTGCCACGTGTGCGGCGGCAAGGGCTGCAACTTCTGCAAGCACAGCGGCTGGATCGAGATCCTGGGCTGCGGCATGGTCGACCCCAACGTCCTTATCAACTGCGGCATCGACCCCGAGAAGTACACCGGCTTCGCCTTCGGTATTGGCGCCGAGCGCGTCGCGGCCCTACGCTACGACCTGCCGGACCTCAGAACTCTCATGACGGGCGATATGAGGTTCCTCAATCAGTTCTAAATCACCCGTTTTATCTGGAATTTCTTTCTCATAAGGAGTAATCAAGTGAGAGTTTCTTACGACTGGCTCAAGACCATGATCGATATTCCGGAGGATCCCAAGACCCTTTCGGACGAATACATCCGTACCGGCACCGAGGTCGAGGCGATCGACACCGTGGGCGAGTCCTTCGACCACGTGGTGACTGCCAAGGTGCTTACCAAGACCCCGCACCCCGATAGCGACCATATGTATGTGTGCTCGGTCGACGTGGGCGACAAGAATCTCGACGCCGACGGCAACCCCGCCCCGCTGCAGATCGTCTGCGGCGCGCAGAACTTCGAGGCCGGCGACCACATCGTCACGGCAATGATCGGCGCCGTGCTTCCCGGCGACGTCAAGATCAAGAAGAGCAAGCTTCGCGGCGTCGTGTCCATGGGCATGAACTGCTCTGCGCGCGAGCTCGGCCTGGGCGGCGACCACTCCGGCATCATGATCCTGCCCGAGGATACGCCCTGCGGCATGCCGTTTGCCGAGTACGTGGGCTCGAGTGACACCGTGCTCGACTGCGAGATCACGCCCAACCGTCCCGATTGCCTGTCCATGATCGGCATGGCCCGCGAGACCGGCGCCATTTTCGACCGCGATTTCCACGTTGAGCTGCCCGCCATCAAGGCCGAGACTGGCCGCGCGACCGACGACGAGCTTTCGGTCGAGATTGCCGACGAGGGCCTGTGCGACCGCTACGTTGCCCGCATCGTGCGCAACGTCAAGGTCGGCCCCTCGCCCGACTGGATGGTCAAGCGCCTCAACGCCCTGGGCGTGCGCCCGCACAACAACATCGTCGACATCACCAACTATGTGATGATGCTCACCGGTCAGCCGCTGCACGCCTTTGACCTGGACACCTTTGTCGAGCGCGATGGCAGGCGTCGCGTGGTGGTTCGCGCCGCCCAGCAGGACGAGAAGTTTACGACGCTCGACGGCGAGGAGCGCGTGCTCGACGCCGGCATGGGCCTCATCACCGACGGCGAGCGCCCCGTGGCGCTGGCCGGCGTTATGGGCGGCATGGATTCCGAGATTGAGGACGATACCGTCGACGTGATGGTCGAGAGCGCCTGCTTCAACGCCGGTCGCACCTCGCACACCAGCCGCGACCTGTCGCTGATCTCCGATGCCTCCATTCGCTTTGAGCGTCAGGTCGATGAGACCGGTTGCGTGGATGTCGCCAACGTTACGTGCGCGCTCATCGAGGAGATCGCCGGTGGCGAGGTCGCTCCCGGCTATGTTGACGTGTTCCCCGCGCCCAAGACCATCGACAGCATTAAGCTGCGTCTGGCCCGCGTGCATGCCATCTGCGGTGCCGACATCGAGCCCGACTTTATCGAGCGCTCGCTCACCCGCCTGGGCTGCACCGTCGAGCGCGACGGCGAGGACTTTATGGTCACCCCGCCGAGCTTCCGTCCCGACCTGCCGCGCGAGATTGACCTGATCGAAGAGGTCCTGCGCCTATGGGGCATGGGCCGTGTGACGGCGACCATCCCGGCTGCCAAGAACCACATCGGCGGCCTGACCCGCGAGCAGAAGCTCACCCGTAAGGTCGGCGAGATCCTGCGCGCCTGCGGTCTCAACGAGACCACGACTTTTGGCTTTGCCGCCCCGGGCGACCTGGAGAAGATCGGTATGTCCACCGAGGGCCGCGGCTGCCCCGTGGTGCTTATGAATCCGCTGGTGGCCGAGCAGACCGAGATGCGTCGCTCGCTGCTGCCGGGCCTGCTGCAATCCGTGGCCTATAACGAGGACCACGGCACGCCCAACGTGCACCTGTACGAGGTCGGCAGCCTGTTCCACGGTCGCGAGAACGCCAGCCTGCCCAAGGAGACCAAGTCCGTGGCGGGTGTGCTCTCGGGCCAGTGGAGCGAGCGGTCCTGGAACATGAAGTACCGTAAGCTGCGCTTCTTCTTTGGCAAGGGCATTGTCGAGGAGCTGCTCGCCCAGCTGCGCATCGAGAAGGTTCGCTTCCGTCCCGTCGAGGGCGAGGGCTACGCTTTCTTGCAGCCGGGTCGTGCGGCCGAGGTTCTGTCCGGCGGCACCGTGCTGGGCTGGGTCGGCGAGATTCACCCCGAGGCGCGCGAGGCCTGCGGTATCGACGAGGTCGTCGTTGCCTTTGAGCTCGATCTGGACAAGCTGATCAAGGGCGCCCGCAATCAGGAGAACTACCGCGAGTTCTCGCAGTACCCTGCCGTTGAGCACGATCTTGCTATCGTGGTTGACAACACTGTGACCTGCGAGGATCTTGAGCGCCGCATTACCAGCGCCGGCGGCAAGCTGCTCGAGGGCGTGCGCCTGTTCGACGTCTACCGCGATCCCATCCGCATCGGAGTGGGCAAGAAGTCCATGGCCTTTGCGCTTACGTATCGCTCCGACGACCACACGCTCACCAGCGAAGAGGTCGAAAAAGCGCACCAGAAGATCGTCACCAAGGTGTGCAAGGGCGTAAACGGCGAGGTCCGCGGATAGGGCTTGCGCTGGGGTATGGGTCAGCGGTGGTTGCCGCCGAGTCTTACGTGACCGCTATGCTCGATATAAGGCACCGTTGAGCCTTCATATATGACACGCGCATTACATAACGGCGTGCTGCTTTGTCGGCAGTGCGCCGTTTTGCTATGATAGCCCGCGGCGTGTTACGAATCTTACAATGCGTAACACTGACAAGGTGATTTAAGCGGCGTTGCAATTCTGTGCGCCGATAACCGGGAGGCGTGCATGCACATTCCAGATAATTATCTGTCCCCGCAGACGGATGCCGTCATGGCAGTGGCAATGGTGCCCGTTTGGGTTCACTGCATCAAGAAGGTGCGCGCCACGCTCGATCGCGAGCACATGGCTTTCCTGGGCATCTGCGCCGCATTTTCCTTCTTGCTCATGATGTTCAACGTGCCGCTGCCCGGCGGCACTACGGGTCACGCCGTCGGCGGCGCGCTCATCGCGCTGCTGCTGGGCCCGGAGGCCGCGGCCATTGCTGTCTCGGTCGCGCTGGCGCTACAGGCACTGCTGTTTGGCGACGGCGGCATCCTGTCCTTTGGCGCCAACTGCTTTAACATGGCCTTCGTGCTGCCGTTTGCCGCTGCTATCGTGTTCCGTGCACTCAACAGCCGTTTGCACGACAAGAGCTGGGGCACCTCGGTTTCGGCCATCGTAAGCGGCTGGGTCGGCCTGTGCCTGGCGGCCCTGTGCGCGGCAATCGAGTTTGGTATTCAGCCGATGCTCTTTACCAACGCTTCGGGCGCGCCGCTGTACTGCCCCTTCCCACTGTCTATTGCCATTCCTGCCATGATGATTCCGCATATGCTGGTTGCCGGTGTCGTCGAGGGCGTGGCGACGGCCGCCATCTACAGTTTCATTAAGAAGACGGCGCCGAGCGTTATCGTCGGGCCCGAGGCCGTCGATGGCCAGCTTGCTGCCGAGGGCGCTGCTGCCAAGAAGACCTCGCTGGTCCCCACGCTCATCCTGGTCGCCGTGCTTGTCGTGGCCACGCCGCTGGGCCTGCTGGCCACGGGTGACGCCTGGGGCGAGTGGGACGCCGAGGGCGCCGCGACTGCCGTTCAGGAGGCTGGCGACAACAGCCTGCAGGCTTCGGTCGGCCTCGATACCCCGACCTTTGCAGACGCTCTGCCCACGGGCGATTATCTGCAGGCCTATTCTGAGGAGCAGGGCCTTGGCTTTGCCGGCCAGGCCGCGATGTATATTCTTTCGGGCGTGATTGGCGTGGCGGTGCTCACCATCGCATTTCGTTTGATCTCGCTGACGGTTAAGGAAAGCGGTGCTCATGGCGACGGTCGAGCTGCCTAGCTGGCTTGCGGACGAGCAGCGTTACGAGCCCACGGGCGCTCGGCATCGCGTGATGCAAAAGAACGTCCTGCACCTGGCGAGCCTGCTTGAGCGGGTTCGCCTGGGCGGCGGCGCACACGAGGGCGGGTCGATGATCGACCGCGCCCTTTCTTCCGTTTCGGCTCCGGTGCGTCTGGTGGGGATGCTCGTCTGCGTCCTGTGCGTGTGTCTGACGCAGAGCCCGCTGTACCTGATGCTCATGGCGGCGATTGCGTTGGTACTGGTCGCGGTGCGCCCCGCGCGCGGGCTGCGGGCGACTTTTGTACCGGCGCTCGGCGCCACGGGGTTTGCAGTGGTTCTGGCGCTGCCTGCCCTGCTGCTGGGCGCTTCTGCCACGGGCGCCATGCTTAAGATTGCACTCAAGACCTTCATTAATGTGTCGCTGGTGCTGGGCGTTTCGTGGACCCTCACGTGGAGCGGAATGTCGGCGGCGCTTAAGATGCTGCATCTACCCGACGAAGTTATCTTTACGTTTGATATGGCGCTCAAGCACATCGAGGTGCTGGGTCGCACGGCGCACGATTTGTGTGAATCAGTCATGCTGCGCAGCGTGGGTCGTGCGCCTGCGGGTTTTTCGCGCACCGACTCGCTGGCGGGTATCATGGGCATGATCTTTATCAAGGCGATGGAATGCAGCCGCGCGATGGACGAGGCTATGCTGTGCCGCGGCTTTGCCGGTGCGTATCCGGCGCCCGCGCGCGCCGGGTTTGGCTGGCGCGATGCGGTCTATGTGGCCGGCGTGGCGCTGCTGGCAGTGTTGTGCGCCGTGCTGTAGGCGCTGCTGGTTCCGGCTGGGGATGCAACTAGGGAAGGGCGACGTTTTGGCAATCGATACAAATGGCGCGATGGGCGCGAACGGTGCGGGCGGCGCCGAGGCCACGCCGCTCATCGAGCTGCGCGACGTGGTGTTCTCCTATGCGGGGCATACGGTTGTCGATGGTGTGTCGCTGCAGGTCGATCGTGGTGAACTCGTTGCCCTGCTCGGTCCCAACGGCTGCGGTAAGACGACGATTATGCGCCTTATCAACGGCCTTGAACTCGCGGACGCAGGGGCATACCTGTTTGACGGGCACGTGATCGATGCGGCGTTTCTAAAGGATTCCGCGGCCGCTCAGCGTTTTCATCAGCGCGTTGGCTTTGTGTTCCAGAATGCCGACGCCCAGCTGTTCTGTGCTACGGTGGGCGAGGAAGTTGCTTTTGGTCCCGCGCAGATGGGGCTGCCGGCAGATGAGCTCGAGCGCCGTGTGCGCGATGCCATGGGGCTGTTCCAGGTTGCCGACCTTGCCGACGCCTCTCCCTATCAGCTCTCGGGCGGGCAAAAGAAGCGCGTTGCGCTGGCTGCGGTGGTGTCGATGAACCCGGATATCTTGGTCCTCGACGAGCCTACCAATGGGCTCGACGAGGATTCATGCGATATCGTGGTCAACTTCTTGCTGGCCTACGTCGCGGCGGGTAAGACGGTCTTGATGAGCACGCATCACCAGGATTTGGTGCGACGCCTGGGTGCCCGCGCCATCTATATCGATCGATATCACCATGTGGTCGAGGCGCCTTCGCCGTCGTATGGAACCGAAAGTGGTGCTACGGACTAGTTGCTGCGTAGAGCGTGCGTAGCTGCCCGCGCGGCTTTGCCGTGATGGTATAGTTATCCAGGTTTTTTATGGGGGTGGCTATGCCAAGCTGGAACATTCATATCGCTCAGACGGAGCGTTTGCTGGAGCGCACCGGTGCGCTTGCCAATAGTGTGCGCGACCGCAATGCCTTTTTGTTTGGCTGCGTGGTTCCGGATATCTTCGTGGGCTATATGGTCCCTGGCATCGCCGATCCCATCCCGTACCGCATTACGCACTTTGCCAAGCCTGAGCCCATCCCTAAGCCTCGTGAGCATGAGTTCTGGGATACCTATGTGGCGCCGTTGCTTAAAGGCGCACCCGCGGGCGAACCCGCTGAGGCTACCTCGATTGTCGAGGAACGCGAGCGGCTGAACCGCGTGCACTATCCCCAGCGCTACAAGGATGCCGAGCCGGTTGTCGGTCCCGGCGCCTGTGAGTTCTCGCTTGCGTCCGAAGATGTGGCGCAGTCGTTGCTCGATTTGACACTGGGCGTCTGGTCGCATCTGGTGGCCGATACCGTATGGAATACGCGCGTGAATCAGTACCTGGAGGCGCACGGCGGCAAGCCGTGTGAGGAGTTCCGCATTAAAAAGCAAGGCGACTTTGACTGGTTTGGCAAGACGCTGGGCATTGTCTCCATCCCGCGTGCGACCGATCGCCTGTATACCGCTGCGACGCGTTTTGGGCAGTATCCCATCCATAAGGAGTATGTGCTCAAGACCATCGGCGTCATGCACGAGATTGTACGCGAAAACCCCGGCGAGCCCGATCATCCGCCGTACCGCCTGCTGACCGAGGAATTTTTCAATGCAACGTTTACCGAGGTCATCGAGCTGACCGAGGCAGGATTTGCGGCTCGCGTTGCTGCTTCTGACGTTCCCGCAGTCCCCCTGATCGCTAGCTGCTAGCCGGCCAGCTTAACGGTAAACAGTTCATCCCAATTGACCAACAGCTCCCGTCGCAGGGCTTCTTCGGTGGTGCGTTCCCGACTGGTCTTTGGGATGTAGGGGAGCCCCGCCTTTTTATGAATGAGCTCGGCGATGCTATCAAAGCTCTTCTTGTCCTTGATTTGCTCATAGGTTATCTGGATAACGTCATAGCCCATGCTTGTGAGGGCAGTGGTGCGCTCGGCATCGGAGAGGCTTGCGGCTTCGCTGTCATGAGCGGAGCGGCCTTGGCATTCCAGAATGACGCCCATGCTGTCGGTGACACTTTCGATGAGGATATCGGCGTAGCAGCAGGTTTTGTCATACAGTGAGCGCGCGACGTCGCTGAGTGGGATGCGCACGTTGTTTGCGATGTCGATGCCCATGCCGCCCTCGTCGCGGGGGAGCGAGACAAGCATGGAAGTCTGTACTTCGAAGGGCGAGGCGGTCTGCCCCGTCATGTGCTCGGCCGCCCAGCGCAGTTGTTTAACGCCGCGCAGGCCTGCGGCTTGCTTGGCGAACGTGGCGATATCCGTTGCGGTAAGAAGCGGCGTGCGCTTCCACAGGTTAGTGCCATTGCCCTTGGTGTCGACAACGCGTTTCCAACCACAGTCGGGCGGAATGAGCATAAGCGAAATAGCTTCATCGAGTTGTTGTTGCGTTCGCTCGCAGGGCTTAAACACTGCAAAGGAGCCGCACATCTCGTAGCAAGCCATGAGTAACTGGTTGCGTGAAACCTGCGTAGCAAGGTTGAGCAGCGTAAACTCGGGCGACGTGACGTCAAATCCATGCTCAGTCTGCCTAAATGACCCGGGAGGTGGTTCCTGGGTCAGCAGGTGCGACTTGAACAAGCTACGTGATCCGGATTGTGCCCGAGTGAATACAAGCCGGTGAAGCGGTGCGTGAAGCAGGTCTTTTACAACTGCATGACTTCCGAGGCCGCAACATCTGCGATCCATATTGCTAAGGCTAATGGCGGGGTAAAGGCCTAATACCTGCGGCGGGATACGGTGATAGTAAAAAGCGGATTGACCGCATAGCGTCAGGTCCATGACGTCCTCCTGGTCGAAATGTGCTTTTGGACCGTGCGATACCAGCGTCAATTCGGAAGTATGCGGCAAAAACTGAACCCTGTGAGCAGACCTGGCTTTTGAGCCTAGTTTATCAGGCATTTTGTTACGAAAAAACGGGGTGTGCTCGGAGGTCTCAGAATTTGCCGCATACTTCCGAAAACTAGGTCGATCTGGCTCTTGCTAAAACGATTTAGCAGCCCTGCGTGAGGTGTGGTCTTGCCACCGGGTGAACACTTCTAGCGCCTGAGCTATATTTTTTGGGCCTCGAAGGGTGGATTTCGCGCTTTTGGTAAAGAAATGAGTGCATGTTTTGCCGTGCGCCGGCATTGACGCAAAGAAAAGGGTCCGGAAGGCG
>OLQD01003447.1_pt1 | contig 10391 bp, 7 predicted proteins | sample 1672841 | NCBI WGS metagenome assembly OLQD01 (sample SAMEA3136729, study PRJEB25190) | human gut metagenome | biome: human gut; feature: human-associated habitat; material: faeces | place: Austria | collected 2013 | reverse complement strand
TTGGAAAGTTCGGCGCGCTGGACGTGGAGGAGGACTGGGCCTGTGAAGCCCGCCGCTACTACATCGGGATCGTGGGCAAGTTCGGCGCACAGGTGCAGACGGTCCTCAAGAAGGCGGCGGCCCTGGATATTCAGACGATCTGTCCCCTTCACGGACCGGTCCTTACGGAAAATCTGGGATACTATATCGGAAAATACATGACATGGAGCAGCTATGAACCGGAAGATGACGGGGTACTGGTTGCTTATGCATCGATCCATGGCAATACGGCGAAGGCAGCTAAAAAGCTTGCAGACATGCTTCGCGCAGAGGGCGTAGAGAAGGTCGTTGTCAGTGATCTGGCGAGAGAAGATATGGCTGAGGTAATCGAGGATGCATTCCGCTATGACCGGATGGTGCTCTGTGCCGCAAGCTATGATGGTGGGGTATTTCCATGCATGCAGGATTTCCTGAATCATCTGCAGTCAAAGGCGTACCAGAAGCGTACCGTTGGTATCCTGGAGAATGGCAGCTGGGCACCATGTGCCGCCCGCACGATGAAGACGATTCTTTCTACGATGAAGGATGTCACGATTGTGGAGCCAACCGTTACGATCATGTCTACGATGAAGGAATCTGATTACCCAGCGATGGAAGCCTTAGTGAATGCAATCAAATAAGGAGAGTTTTAAGTGAAGAATTTGTACATAGCAGAGAAACCCAGCGTTGCCCGTGAGTTTGCAAAAGCGCTCGGCATGAAGGGGGCTGCAACTGCCGGTGCAAGGGACGGATACTTAGAGAACGAGGATACGATCGTGACATGGTGTGTCGGACATCTGATCACGATGAGCTATCCGGAGGTCTATGATCCAGCCTTGAAGAAGTGGAGCTTTGATACGATTCCATTTATACCGGAGGAATATAAATATGAGATTATTGATGCGTCAAGCAAACAGTTTCAGATCGTAAGCAAGCTGCTGAATCGTGAGGATGTTGGACGCATCTATGTCTGCACTGACTCGGGACGAGAAGGAGAATATATCTACCGTCTTGTCGAGCAGATGGCAGGCGTGGACAAAAGTAAAAAAGACCGGCGACGAGTGCGGATTGATTCGCAGACCGAGGAAGAAATCATGCGAGGTATCCGGGAGGCGAAAGAGCTTTCTGCCTATGATAACCTGAGTGATGCGGCATATCTGCGTGCGCAGGAAGATTATCTGATGGGAATCAATTTTTCCCGTGCATTATCGCTGAAATATAGCTACACAGTCCGGAATTATCTTGGCATGGATCGATGCGTGATCGCAGTTGGACGTGTCATGACATGTGTACTTGGCATGATTGTGAAGCGGGAACGGGAGATCCGTCAGTTCGTGCCGACACCATTTTACCGGGTGCTTGCCAGCACAGAAGGATTTGAAGCAGAGTGGAAGACGACGAAGGATTCTGCCTATCTGGATTCTCCTCTTCTGTATAAGGAAAATGGTTTCAAAAAAGAAGAGAGTGCTAAGCAGTTGATTACTGAATTGTCTGCGGATGCACCGATTGAACTGATCGTGCAGAAGGTAGAGAAAAAGACAGAGAAGAAAGCACCACCGATGTTATATAACTTAGCGGAGCTGCAAAATGACTGTTCACGGTTGTTTAAGATTAGTCCGACCGATACGTTGAATACCGTGCAGACACTCTATGAGCGAAAGCTGGTAACATATCCAAGAACGGATGCCCGTGTGCTTTCCACAGCCGTTGCGAAAGAAATCGGGAAAAATATCGGTGGCTTGCAGAAATACGAACCGCTTGCACAGTATGCGCAGTATATTATGCAACAGGGCGGATACAAGGGTGTTGCCAAATCCAAATATGTCAATGATAAACAGATTACCGACCACTATGCGATCATTCCGACCGGACAGGGACTTGGGAATCTGAATGGGTTAAATGATATTCAGCGGAAGGTGTATGACATTATTGCACGGCGGTTTTTCAGCACGATTGCCTCAACTGTGAGGAGTATGATGTACATCAGTATGCCCATTACGCAGGCTATCGTTATATATGCCCACGCTGTCGGGAACTGACCCTTGACTATGTTCTCTCTTATCTGTCTGCCGACACCGATTACCTGCTCTGCGAAGTATTCGCTTACTACCGCACCGATTATACAGGACGGAACGCTTACTCTTAAAGCCGTGAATACATAGGGCAGTGAGTTCGGGAGTCTCAGCTTGAAGAATATTTTCAGCTTGCCTGAACCGTATGATGCGAACAGATCCTCCGAGAACGGTTTTACCTCCGTCAGACCTCTGTATGCGTTTACGCTCATTGAAGCTGTGCAGAATATCGTAACGGTGATTATCTTAGCCACCGTACTTCTTATATCTACCACGCTCGACAGATCCCTTGTCCAGTTGTTGATAACCGGAGCGAGTGCTACGAGCGGGATTGCGTTGAATGCGGATACTATGGTCAGACCGCCCATGCCCCACTTCTTGAATACCGCACCGGCAACGCCGATGAAGTAACCGAGTATTGAGCCGAGTACAAGTCCTCCGAGCGCCACTATAAGAGTTGACGCTATCTGCGGTAACATATTCGTGAAGTTATCGCCTATGATTGAGCCTATTCTTGTCGGGAGCGGAAGGATTATCTCGTCCGTTTTGAACAGTGCGTGCAGAACCTTTGTCTGCCACAGTGTGAATATCAATGCTCCGAACAGTACGGGCAGACCGACTGTTGTTATGATGTTTTTGATTGCCTTGCCTTTCAAGTACGATCAGTCCTTTCCTTACTGTGCTTTTTTCTTTGTCTTTCTTTTCGCCGGTGTTATCGCTCTTTCGATAACGCCCATAAGATAGAAGCTTAGCACGCCTATAACGGCGCTGAATATTACTATATCCCAGAATACAAATCTTGTCATCGAGCCTTTCAGCGACTGGGAGAGCATACAGCCAAGACCGTTGCCGCCCTGAAGCGTATCTACAAGGATAGATGCCGTTATCGCCATAGGTGCCGAGATCTTAAAACCTGTGAAGAAGTATGACATTGCCGACGGGATAAGCATCTTTGTATAAAGCTGAAACTTGTTTGCGCCGTAGGATCTCATCAGCTCGTGCCTTTCACGTCCGACCGACTTGAAGCCTGCCAGCGTATTTGTCGAAACGGGGTAGAATGTGAGAATTGCGGCGATTATGATTCGTGCGCTTGATATATCGCCCGTTATCGAAAGTACGATAGGCGCCATACCGAGAATAGGTATCATCTGGATTATCATAAGATACGGGAACGCTATCTTTTCGACTATGTGCGACAGGTGCATCAGCAAAGCCAGTATGTAGCCCAGCACCATACCGATTATAAAACCGATAAGCGCGATGAATGCAGTGCAATGGGCGAAAGAGCATGAGTATCCGGCAGTAGAGATTCGCTATGATTACGAAGGTGTGGAAAAATGGGTGACAGGCGTGTGGCGGGCCAAGACACCGCTTACCAGCAAGTATGCGGCACATATGCAGGAAGCAGCAGAGCAGATAAAGATATCTTTCTGCAAAGTCGCAGCGCATACAGGAAATCATTATAACGAAGAAGCGGATCAGCTTGCGAAAAGTGCGTTGCTTCGTACGGATGAAAATGTGAGTATATAGAGGAAGCAGATGCAGTTTACATGAAGATGTGAACTGCATTTTCAGCAAAAATACATACAGAATTCATAAAGTGTTAATACAATATTGGCATATTCTGGTGTATACTAAATACAAATAATAGATAAAATCAGAATGTAACAGTAGAATGCAGCTGATAAGGAGGAACTCTATGAAAAAAAACGACAGGCGAAAACGAAAACTGCAGGAAGAAGCCTGTGATTATGAAATAGAACGTACACCGACAACCAGATACGAGCCGGATTATGAGGAAGGCCTGACGTCGGCGCAGGCAGAAGAACACAGGCGTGACGGGTGGGGCAACATATCAGTCGATCCTCCGGCGCAGACAACGGAAGAGATCATTAAGGAAAATGTATTTACATATTTTAATCTGATCTTTCTGGTCCTGGCGATTCTTCTGATAATTGTGGGCTCGTTCCGTAACCTGACATTCCTTCCGGTCATCATTTTTAATACACTGATCGGTATCATACAGGAAATCCGTTCCAAAAAGACACTGGAAAAATTAAATATGCTAAATGCACCACATGCAACAGTGGTCAGAGACGGAAAGACTTCACGGGTCAATTCGGAGAGTCTGGTTCTGGATGATATTGTAATCTTTAAAGCAGGAAATCAGGTCTGTGCTGATGCAGAAGTGGTACATGGAAGTGTGCAGGTCAATGAATCTCTTTTGACAGGAGAATCAGATGAGATTACCAAGAATCCGGGAGATCATCTGATGTCGGGAAGTTTTATTGTGGCAGGAGAATGTCATGCAAGACTGGATGCAGTAGGTGTGGATTCCTACATTTCCAAACTGACACTGGAAGCAAAAGCAATGCAGAAAGGTGAGCAGTCAGAAATGATCCGTTCACTTGACAAATTGGTAAAATTTGTCGGTATCGCATTGATCCCGATCGGAATTATACTGTTCGTGCAGAGCTTCTTCTTTAACGGAGATCCATTCCGAAGCAGTATTACTTCTATGGTGGCGGCTGTGATCGGTATGATTCCGGAAGGGTTATACCTTCTTGCGAGTGTAGCAATGGCAGTCAGTGCAATGCGTCTGGCAAAACAGAAGGTTTTACTTCACGATATGAAGAGTATTGAGACCCTCGCAAGAGTTAATGTGCTTTGCGTTGATAAGACCGGAACGATCACAGAGACAAACATGAGTGTAAAGGATGTGGTTCCGACATCCAATTATAAAAAAGATGAAATGCAGGAACTTCCGAAAATGCTCGGTGATTTTGCGAAAGCAATGAGCAGTGATAACATCACTATGGAGGCGTTAAAAGAATATTTTAAAGAAGGAACAGGAAAAAAGGCTGAGTCTGTAACTCCATTTACATCCGCAACCAAATACAGTGGTGTCACATACGAAGAGGAAGTACATGTACTTGGAGCACCGGAATTCGTGCTGAGAGATGATTTTGATAAATATAAAGAAGAGATTGAAGGGTATGCAGGAAAAGGAAACCGTGTGCTGGTATTCGGTACATATGACGGAGAACTGGACGGAAAAGCACTGACCGGCAAGGTAACGCCGCTTGGATATGTCCTTCTTGCCAATCCAATCCGAAAAGAAGCACCGGAGACATTTGCTTACTTTGCAGAACAGGGTGTAGAAGTGAAAGTTATATCCGGAGATAATCCCCTGACCGTTTCTGAAGTGGCAAAAGAAGCCGGAATTGCAAATGCAGACCGTTATGTCGATGCAGCGACTCTTCACAGTGATGCAGAGATTGCAGATGCGGTTGCCAATTATACAGTATTCGGACGTGTAACACCGGATCAGAAACGTAAATTCGTACACGCCCTTAAAGACCAGGGCAAGACAGTAGCAATGACCGGAGACGGTGTCAACGACGTACTGGCATTGAAAGATGCCGACTGCAGTGTAGCCATGGCATCCGGAAGTGACGCGGCAGTACAGGCTTCGCAGGTGGTATTACTGGAGTCCAACTTTGCATGTATGCCGTCGGTAGTAATGGAAGGAAGACGGGTGGTTAATAACATCCAGCGTTCAGCCAGTCTGTTTCTGGTGAAGAATATCTTCTCCTTCCTGTTGTCCTTATTCTCCGTAGTGCTGATGATTACCTATCCGATGGAACCATCCCAGATATCGCTGATCAGCATGTTTACGATCGGAGTACCTGGATTCTTCCTGGCGTTCCAGCCAAATAAAGAAAGAATACAGGGACATTTCCTGACCAATGTATTCCTGAAGGCATTGCCGGCAGGCCTGACCGATGTACTGATGGTCGGCGCACTGGTCGTATTCGGTAAGACATTTGATGTAAATACTACAGATATCTCGACAGCAGCAACGATGTTGCTTCTGATCGTAGGATTCATCATCCTGTTCAATATCTGTAAACCGGTCAATATCTTCCGCGGTGTAGTCTGGGGAGGATGCCTGACCGGCTGTATCTTATGTATCATCTTCCTGCCGAAATTATTCGCAATTACGGGAATGTCAACGAAGTGTATCATGTTATTCGTAGTATTCTCGATTGCAACCGAGGCAGTACTGCGATACCTGACACTTCTGGTAAAAGGATTGCAGAAAGGATATCGGAAGATAAGGCATAGAGAAGAATAAGTCGATTGGGATTTCATTTATTAACGTAGTTGGCCTCTCGATCCTTGAAGAAAACAGTATAAAGTGGTTCTGGTTCAGGTTCCATGCTCTAAGAAAAACTAAGAGAGCCAGAATCTCCTAAAAGCAAAGGAACTACGCTCAAACTCGGCGTTCGCCTCAAACACGTTCGCTTCGTTCCTTTAACGGTGCTTCTGACTCTCTAACTGTTTCTAACGGCATTCCACATTCACAATAATCCTTATCTATTGTTTCCTTCAAGTCGTGACTGGCAGCGAATGTTAATAAATAAAATGCCCGGAAGTGTAACCCAGCGGAAGCCACAACCGTTACGCAATTGCCATTTAGTACCATAAAAGTGTAGTTGTTAGAGAGTAATTAACTCTAACATCTACACTTATTTTATTATAATAAGGGAAGTAGTTGGTATGACATATTGCCATTAGGATTTTCACATCCGTGAATGAAACCGTCAGCCATCCCCTTATTATAAACATTCATTTAAGCAGGTTGAAACTCGCAGGAGCTTTCGCGTAACGAACTAAACTGAATCATAATAAGTGTAGATGGGATAAACAACTGCAATTCTATAAAAAGAAAAGGAGTATATTATGATCAGCGTAGGAATTGATGTATCAAAAGGGAAAAGTACAGTATGTATTTTGAAACCATATGGAGAGATTGTTAGTAAGCCTTTCAATATTACCCATACCCAAAAGGATTTAAGCGAATTATCTTCCATGCTTTTCAGACTAAATGATGAAGTCAAAATCGTTATGGAAGCAACCGGAATTTATCATCTTCCAGTTCTTACATATTTACAGGAAAAAGGATTTTTTGTTTCTGTAATTAATCCGTATCTTATGAAAAGTTATCGTAACGAAAGTCTGCGAAAAGCCAAAACCGACAAGATTGATTCCCGTATCATTGCTAATTATGGAATTGATCATTGGTTTAAAATGAAAGAATTTCAAACTTCTGGAGAGATTTATGAAGAGTTGAAGTTGCTTGGACAGCAATATCGGCATTATATGAAGCTTCATCTTTTATCTCTCGCTGAATTGACCCATCTTTTAGATTTGACCATGCCTGGAATAAAGAATCTTCTTGCAAGTTGGAATGAAACAAATCGGAAAGATAAAAGAAGTGATTTTGTGGAACGTTTTTGGCATTATGATGTAATAACATCTATGTCTGAACAGGAATTTACTGAAGAGTATATACTTTGGGCAAAAGAAAAGAAATACGTCCCAAGCCAGGAAAAAGCCAAAGTTATATACACCCTGGCTCAGGAAAGTATTCCCACATTACCTTCAGAAACCTCATCGGTCAAAATGCTGGTGACTGAAGCAGTTCGGGTGCTCAAGGAAGTTGATGCAACCCTTGGTCTAATTTTATCACGGATGCAGGAAATAGCCAAGACTTTGCCAGAATATTCGGTTGTAAGAGAAATGGGTGGAGTGGGAAATACATTAGCCCCAAAGTTAATTGCAGAAATAGGAGATGTTCGCAGATTTCGCAACGGGAAGGCATTGGTTGCATTCGCAGGAATTGATCCACCACCGTATGAATCTGGTCAATTTGTAGGTTGTAATAGGAAAATCTCGAAACGTGGTTCAGCATCATTGCGCAAAGTAGGATACGAAACAATGAGAAGTTTAAAAATGCGTTCCAGACCAGAAGATCCGGTTTACCGATATGTTGTAAAAAAGGAATCAGAAGGTAAAAGTAAAAAATCAGCAAAGATAGCCGGATTAAATAAGTTTTTACGCATTTATTATGCTCGAGTAACCGAACTATATAAAAATATATAATCTTATATAAAATAAATAATTTTTTAGACTGCCAATCAGACAGTCTATTTGTGGTACGCAAATATATTTTGTGACAGAAAATAAAAAAGAGAAAAATAATTATTGACTTTTCTTAGCAGGTTTCATTCGTAAGGCATTTGATACCCACGGAATAAAAAGTAGGAAGCCGTTCCAGTGAATGTGGAGAAGGTGTTGGAAATAGTTAAGCTTCAAAATTATGCGTTGGGTTTTCAAAATTTGACTGTCTGAGGGGTAGTGTAAATTATTCTGTGTAAACCTCTCAGATTGATGATAAAATCATAGGTTTATAGAATACAAAAATATAATGTAATGGGCTGAATGGCATACTTTGCTGTTCAGCCTGTTGTTTATTTAGTAGCATGGATTCTATTGCATGTCAAGGGCGCCCGAGAAAATCGGGCGTTTATTTACCCTTGATATGCGATTGAATCTGTGCTTAATCGATATCCTCTGGCTGGATCCGATCCCCAAAATAGATGCATAACTGATCCAGTGTCAGACCCCAGTCCCAAGCCTTTCCGGTCCATTTTTTTGTGGCATCCATCATTGCCAGATAGAGCATCTTGAAAAGTGCATCATCGGTCGGAAAAATAGTCTTGGATTTCGTAACCTTGCGTAGCTGGCGGTTAAAATTTTCGATGGAATTTGTAGTATATATTAATTTACGTATCTCAGATGGATATTTAAAATATGTGGATAATTGTGTCCAGTTATTTCTCCAGGATCCAATGGAAGCAGGGTACTTTTTACCCCATTTTTCTTCCAGATCATCCAGGGCTGTGAGTGCAAGATCCTCTGTATCTGCTTTGTAAACCAGCTTTAAATCTGCCATAAATGGTCTTAGATCTTTGTAAGAAATAAACTTTGTTGAATAACGGATCTGATGTACAATACACCTCTGGATCTCTGCCTGCGGGAATACTGCATGAATCGCATCCCCGAATCCGGTCAATCCATCCACAGATACGATCATGATATCCTCTACACCTCGGTTTTTTATCTCGTTGAGGACGGACAACCAGTATTTTGCACTTTCATTTCCTCCTACCCACATGCCGAGGACCTCACGTTTTCCGTTCAGTTTAACACCTATAGCAACGTAAACTGCCTTTTTTACCGTTCGATTGTCCTCCCGAACATGGAAATGTACCGCATCCATAAAAACAATGGCATATTTTCTTTCCAGCGGCCGGTTTTGCCATTCTTTTGCGATAGGAAGGATTCGATCTGTCATATGTGATATCATTTCTGCGGATGCATCCACACCATAAACATCTTTGAGATGAGCGGAGATATCTCTTGTCGTCATTCCTTTTGCATACATAGAAAGTACCTGATCTTCAATGTTTGAGATATCTGTCTGATTCTTTTTCACAATCTGCGGTTCAAAATCTCCCTTTCGATCTCGTGGTATATCCAGATCAATCGTTCCCATTGAAGAGGTGACAGTTTTAGGACTATAACCATTACGGCTATCGTCTGTCTCTTTGTTCTTGTAGTCATACTTGGAATATCCAAGGTGATCATCCATTTCAGCTTCTAACATACCTTGCAGCGTTTCGCCTAACAGGTCTTTCAGCATGTCCTGGATATCCTGAGCATCCTTTGGTTGATAGTGTTCCAACAAGCTGTTGATGAACGCTTTGCGTTCTGGATCCATTTTTCTTCTTCGTGCCATAAAAAAATCCTCCTGAATTGATATTTATTTTAACATCAATCCAAGAGGATATATAGCTCTTTTAGAGTTTACACAGAATTAATTACAGTCTCGCTGTAGATGGATTAGGTTAATTTAACTCGTAGTCTTACCTTTCCAACTCTTTTTTCAAATTTAATACATAATCTACAGAAACTTCACAAGCTTTCGCTATTATTTCGGGCGAAAGACTTAATGCCAGCATACTACATATATTTTTCATACGTTCTTTCTCTCTACCTTCTTTTTCACCAAGTTTTATTAAATTATCTTCATGTTTTTTCTCATCAAATTCGGTTAATAACATAACGCTCACCTCACTTTTACATTGATATAAAAACGTTTCTATACATTTCCATTCTCTGGCTTTTTCGACTGCTTTATCTATAGCTTTCTTTAGTTCCATTGCTTCAGAGTATTCCCTTACGAGCTTAATAAAATGTGCGTATTCATACAATGGCTGACATTGTTCCAATAATTTTCGATTATGTCCGTAGTTAATATTAAGCATTGTCGCTGTCCACTCAAATTCTCCTGAATCGTCTGGAACTTGAAAGGCATCAGATAATTTTAGTTTAACTACATCTGGCTGTTTCTCTGTTCCATTGTAAAAAATGGTGTATATAAATATTATG
>OLQD01003442.1_pt1 | contig 10398 bp, 11 predicted proteins | sample 1672841 | NCBI WGS metagenome assembly OLQD01 (sample SAMEA3136729, study PRJEB25190) | human gut metagenome | biome: human gut; feature: human-associated habitat; material: faeces | place: Austria | collected 2013 | reverse complement strand
TTATCTTATTAGCTGTTTTTGTTAGTGCTTTATATGTAGTTTATATTCTTTTAAAAACAAATCATAGAATAATATCTACTGTTATTGACGTACAAACTTTTCAATTAATTAATGTAGAGCAATTTCTATTGCTTGAACAAATAAGCATGGACTATTTAAATGAAATTGAATATGCAATTTATAAAAAATTTTCTTTTAAAACTTTTTTACTATACTTATGTTATTGTTTAAATGAACAATTTAGAGAAAATTTAAATAATCATTTAGTAGGATAATTAAGAAAGCAAAGGGACACATAAAAGTTTGTCCCTTACTTTTTTATTTTTGAATGTTAAATTTAACGTAACCGTACTCCCCATTTAGTACCAGGAAATTTTGGGCTTTCGCTATAAGGGGTACCTTGAAGGCAAATACACATTTTAGTACCACCACTTTTTGACACCTCGTATTAAGGGGTACCCAGATATCCCACATGCCCACATAACACACAAAGAAGCCAGAGACCTAACATCCCTGGCTCTCATCCACCTTATCCCTCTGGTAAATTACAATATCAAAGTTCTTTCTATAAACCAAAAACTTATAAAGATATGGAAGAAACATTATTCAAACTAGCACGTACAATTACCGATACAGGTACAGATACTGTATCTTCAAAGGGTGGTACTGTAACCTACCGTATCACTTCCCTCAAAAGGAAACTGGTGAATGGCAAAGTAGCTTCAACCTCTACACCCTCTTGTACTTTGGGCTCAGCCTCCGTAAGTTGGGCTATTTGGGGAGGAGTTACCGTTGGAGATGGTTACTTAGATGTAAAAATTAACTATTCAGAAAATACTGGGTCCTCAAGGTCTACTACTCTGACATTTGCCCAAAATGGGTCTAATAACCAAATCAATCTCACAGTAACTCAAGAGGCTGGTATAACCTATAGTGGATACCTAAAAATGGTTACAAACTCATTGCCTTTAGGAGATCTTAAAGATGATACTGCTATAATCATTGTTCAGGCCTATTTAAATGGTAGTGATGGGTCTAAAAAACCAGAAACTCCCCATGTAGGTAGTGCTCCCAATTGGTGCTCAGTATCCATTGCAGCGAGTGCTCTTGAGGACCATTACAGGTTAACCCTGACCGCTTTATCGGCTAATAAAACTGGAGCTAACCGTTCAGGGCATATCTTCTTAACCTGTGGGGATGCTAACCTTAGTATACCAGTAACTCAGATATCTTCCAGGACTACATTCACTCTCTCTGGATTGCCCACAGAGAGAGGCTACTTTCTCTTTGGCAAGGGAGCTAAGCCACAGAAACAGGATGCATCGGGTCAGATGTATCTACAAGGTCTCTCAGCAACTGGTACTGCTACTATATCGATTCCATTCGATACCAATGGCTCAGAACCTGGTACTCGAATAGAATGTACTACTGGAGATAGAGTAGCTGTATATACTACTAGATCAGGTGCTACCTGGACATTAGAGGGGTCATTTACAGTACCAAATGCAGGAGGAACAGTATCAATCTAAAAACATTATACATTATGGAAAATAAAGTTCTTAAATTAGGGGGGGGGGAAATCTACCCAAGATGTATATGCAGAAATAAGACAGGGAAGCTCTGAGAGATATACAATACAATCTCAAAAGAGTAAGTATGTAAATGGCAAATTGTCCGGGGTTATTGAAGTTGGTTATTCTGTTAGCATCAATACCCCGGACTATCTTCTGGAGGAAGACAAAAGTATCAATGGTATTCAGATTACTGCACTAGATGACGGTACTTCTGGGCTTTGTATACTTACACAAAATGAATCTGGTAATAAAATAAATCTACACCTTACTTCTCCTAAAGAAGAAGAATATTGGGAAATACGTTTTAATCCTATAACCATCAATGGAGTAGACACAAGTGCTTTTTTTGCTGTTGATACCAATATTAGTGGCGAAAGTGGATCTATGGCTAATGGTACCCTATATAGGAATTGGATAGTAAATCAAAATAGACATATGATTAATGTCTACATATCTAATATGTACCCGGGAAATTTCGACATGCTGTCTTGGTCCTGCCTTGATAAGGGTGGTAATGCCTTTAGCCCTAATTACAATATACCCGATAACCAATACTTTACAACAAAAACAACTGGATTGGGTTCCTATACTCTTAAAAAAGTTTCAACTCCCTCTGTTAGCAGTGGTACTCTTATACTCTCCAGTAGTTTTAACCCCGCTAAAAAATATCCATTAGATTTGAACTTTTATTGGGGAGCTCCAACTTAATACAGGTATTAAGATAATATCCCAATTATAAAAGCAATTACCCAGAATATAAGAGCCAGTGTATATGCAACAGAATATCTATGCCATGGATACCAGCAGGTAATATAAGAATCTACTTTTAGTATTTCTGGATGTTCTTCCTCGTATTTTTTATCCTCTTCTCTAGAACTGTATTTATGAAATACATAGAAAGGTAAGAATACGAGGAAGATTATTAGAGCAACTGGGAACAAGAGTAGGAGAAGAATCTCCCACCCTTGCATTGATGACCCAGCATAATTACCATCTCTGTCAAAAAAGTATCTCATAGTAATCTATATTTTAGGTATTTGATTAATAAGTAAATCGGAAATAGAGGTAATACTATCCATACCGATATAAATAATATCAGGGAATGAATCCTATGAGTGTACGGTAAATAATCTAAGCAAACCTTTACGAAGAATACCGTGAATGGCAAACATACCAAGTAAATTATAGCTAATACTGTAATCATTGTTCTCTGAAGTATTTGTTAATAATCTTGGTAAGTTTCTTATCAAATTCAATCATCATATTGAAAGCATCCATATCTTTCATACCATTTATTTCCTTGTCAAGGAATTCTATATTTCTCTTAATCGAGAAATAAGCCTTGTATGCAAGGAATACTCTTTCATTTTCTTCGGTAAGCGGACGAACTTCTCCCTTTTGCCCATCCAATCTTGGGTATGTATCATCAGGACCCAAGGTTCTTGCAACTTTTACTCGGTTACTGAGCATTGCGAATCCACCTTTTTTATCAATAGATTCCACTGTAACTTTCTCAATGAGGGGTCTTCCAGATAAGGTGAAGAGAACCTCATCACCTTCTTTGAGCTTTTTGATTTCTTTCTTTTCTTTTTTCATATCTTTATTTATTAAGAATTTTTCTTTATGCAAATATACGAAATTATTTCTTATTTATTGCATTATCAATCATATTTTTAATAAATTCATAGGCATTGCCTCGGTAATCTTCTAGCATTTTGTATTCCTGTGGAGATAGAATTACTCCGTTTACTTTAAAAAGCTTTCTTAGATGTTCTGGTATAGTGCCTTGGTGAGCGATGTTATTATAACGGATAATGAAAAGCTTCTCTCGATCTTCATCAATAACTCCCAGAGTGTTTACTGGTTGGAGTTTAGTTTGGTAAATACCACCAAAAGCCGAGGGCACCATTAAAATATTTCCGGGAATTTTAGTTACCCAGTGAGAATAATCTGGAGTAATTACCGCAATTTTACCCTCTTTCTCAAGCTCTTTATCATAAGCTAATCGATTAAACCAAAAAGCACATTTAAAACAAACTTGTTTTCTTGCCATAAGTTGGGGAATCTCTCTAGTTTCATCGAATTCCTCTAAATTAATTGGTTTGCCACATATCTGGCATTCATTTTTCTTGTCCATATTGCATTATTTTATAAGTTATATATGATAATAGAACCTCGAAACATATTGAAAATGGGTTATAAGCAATACTTTTGTTACTAAAATTGAACCATTAAAACTGATAAGTTATGGATAAACTAACAAATGAAATGATTAAAGACCTTGCTATTCGCTTAGGTTTAGAACCTGCCCTATTGAAAGCTGTCCAATTGGTGGAAGCTGCCGGTAGAGACGGGTTTTTAGCTGACGGTAGGCCTCAAATTCTCTTTGAGGGTCACATTATGTACAAAGAAGTACATAAGAAATTCCCTGACAGAGATTTAGCTTACCTTTGTAAGAGATATTCTACGATTTTCTTCCCTAAATGGGATAAATCGAAGTATTTGGGAGGTGTACACGAGTATAAGAGACTCGAATTAGCCAAAAAAATTGACGAAGAATGTGCATTGAAGTCTGCCAGTTGGGGTATGTTCCAAATTATGGGCTTCAATCACCGCCTTTGTGGATGTAAAGATGTCTTCGAATTTGTTTACAAGATGTCTGAATCTCATGAGAAACAATTGGAACTCATGTATTATTTCATGAATAACTCTGGTTGTTTGAAAGAACTCAAAGCAAAAGACTGGGCTGGCTTTGCCAGAAAGTATAATGGTCCTGGGTATGCCCAGAATGCCTATGACCAAAAGTTAAGAAATGCTTACGAAAATTTCAAAGATAAGTTATGAAAAGATGTCATTTTAACAGCTGGGTAGCAAAGGTATTCCTTTTCCCCAGTTACAAGGCAATAACTATATTGTACAACTCTTTTTTCAAGCATAGAGTAGAGGAGTGTAAACCGGATGATATCAACCATGAGAGAATCCATCAGGTACAACAGATTGAGTGTAGTATAGTCGGTTTGATACTTGGTATCATACTCTGGTTATCATTCGGTATATCCTTTTGGTGGGTAGTGGCTCTGACTTTTGGATTCTTCTACCTTTGGTATGTTATCGAATATTTCATCATATTGTGCTTTGCCAAGTGGAATAAACAGAATGAAAGATACCATGATGTAAGTTTCGAAGAAGAAGCTCACAACAATGATAAGAATCTGAGTTACTTGGAAGACCGTAAGCCCTTTGCTTGGATTAAGTACATTAAATTGAGAAGCTACAAATAGGGTTTAGTTATAGGGTCTATACCCTTAACTATTTTAGATATTACGGATATAGGCATCTTGAATTTATTACTAAGTTCTTTTAGTAATACTTTGGGATGCCTCCGTTTATATCTGAAAACTCTTAATTTTAATCTATTAGAGTATTTAGAAGTAGGAGAATTTTGACCTATTTTACCAAAAGTTCTGTTATATGAGTATCTGCCATCTCTAATACATTGTTGCATATTCTCAGCTTGTGTACCCCAATATAAATTATCTACATGATTATTTAATGGGTTGTTATCCTTATGACATACACAAGGTTTATTCTCTGGATTAGGTATATAAGCTAAAGCTACCAACCTTGATACTTTTAGAGAACGATTTATATCTTTAACACATACATGAACTTTTGGGCAAGGGTATTTACCTTTACGATTAGTGTGTATTGATATTTTTAATTCTTTCCAATCTCCATTTCGTTTTTGGAATACCTTACCACTACGCCCATCCATGTATTCATCTTTTCTGAATACTTGACCTTGTTTACTTACAAAATAACAAGGTAAACCAGGAATATTTTCTTTCATTTTAACAGGTTTTTAAATTTCATACCCATATAGTCACAATGGAAAAGTTTAATTTATTGGGAGTAAGTGCAGGTCAAGGTGCTTTATTATTCCCTTTTATAAAATCTAAAAAGTACAAGCTCCTGGGTAATATTGAACCAAGAGGAGTTTTTCATACAAATTGCGAAAGTCAGTGGAAAGCTAATTTTGGTGATATACCATTCTACAAAGGATATAACTTACCTCAATTTGAGGAGAGAGTAGATGTTATTATATCATCTCCAGACTGTGGGGCATCATCCATTATGAGGCTTTCAAAGGTTAAAGAATTGGGTAAACCCAAGGATAACCGAAGTTTAAGTCTAGTAATAGAAGGAATCAATTATTACAAGCCTAAGATTTTTCTTATAGAAAACTTACCTCGTTTGCTATCTCTTCTACCCAATGAATACCTTCAGGAAGCCCTTAAAGACTATAAACTTATTTTTCACGAAAGAAGCGTTTCCGACTATGGGAACTCCCAAGTATCAAGGAAACGTCTAATCATCATTGGAGTGCATAAGAAAACCGGTAAGAAATACTTGAATGCTTTTGATGAAGTATTCCAAGTAAAAGCTCCAAAACTTACTAGAGATTTACTCTTTGTATCTCCTTACGGGAATAATTATAACATTCCGATAGAAAAGCCCCTTGCAATGTATGACTATCGAAAGCTTCCGGAAAAGAAGAATCTGACCGTTGAGAAGATTCAAGTATTATGGAATAGTGCTTTCAAGCAAGAGAAGAAATGGCCCATTAAAACTGCAAAGATGAGTACTCTCCCGGGAGTATATCGATTAGAATTAGATAAACCACCTCTAACTTTAAGACCTGCAGATAGGCAATTTAGACCTGATGGATACCCTCTTGGGATTAATGATTTCAAGGCAATCATGGGATTTCCTAAACAGTTTAAGATTTACATTGACCAAGAGAATTACCTTTACTGGTTAAACAAAGCAAGGTATACCATTGCCAAAGGTTCGGTATATGAAGTTGGGATTTGGTTTAGGCGATGTATCAAGAAGGCCCAGATACCTTGAATTTTTATTTTTTCTCTTTTATATATTTTCTCTTTTTTGTTTAGCTTACCTATAGCTATTAGACTATTAGCCAATAGAACATAATTCTAATCTGAAAGGAAAAGGGATTGTTAAGGGAGAAGGAGAACAAGCCAAGAACGTAACTGATTGATTTTGAATTGATTAAGTATGTATTACTCTTGGCAACTGAATGCCAAGTCATTGATAATTAATATGTTAGCTTATGAACATGAAGAATTTAAAGAAGGCCTTGTTCATTGTACTTCTAGGATTTACTATTTACCTTTGCTTCAGGAATTACAAACTTTCTCGAGAGGTTGATTCCCTGGAACTAGCGGTCAATGAAATCCCAGATACAGTATACACAGAGAAACCCTTCAAACCAGAGAAGAAGTACTCAGAAAAAGTTGAACCAGGTAAAATCTTAGTTCATGATAATAAGCAGCCAACTCTCTTTCCTGATTCCATGCTAAGGCAGCCAGTTATCAGTAATCAAGATTCCCTGGTTCAAATTGTTTTGAAGAAAGATAAGTTGAACTTAAGTCTGTTTAATAAGGAGACTAACACTTATTCAACTAGACTATTCCCAATCGATTTAGATAAGTACAACTACAACTGGTATGAAGGTCAATTAACTCGAAAGAAAGTTGCAAGGTTATCCCTTAGTCCATACGTTTACGGCAAATATAGACCTTTCAATAATCTCTTCGATATGGGAGCTGGTCTTTCAATCAAGACTAAGAGATTTAATTACAAATTCGGAGTCAATACCTTTTACTATCCGAAGATAAAATCTGGTATAGGTACTGACATCGAATTTCAAATAACGTATAACTTTTAAGTAATGGCAAAGACTATCTCAGAAACTAGAACTACATTAACTCGGGAAGAACTATCAAACCTATCCCGAGTTTCTAGTGATGTTTTCTTTTTTAGCCTTTTTTGCTATGTGATACATCCAGTAAGAGGAAAGGTAAGATTCGATTTATACTCATTTCAAAAATCGGTTCTCTACAACTTCATTGCCCAACGATTCAATATCATCCTTAAGTTTCGTCAGGCAGGAATTACAGAACTTATCTCTATGTACTGTCTTTGGTTGGCGATGTACCATCCCAACAAAAAGATAAACATCATCTCTATCAAAGACACCACCGCTAAGAAGGTGCTTAAGAAGATTAAGTTTATGTACAAAAATCTTCCATGGTATCTTCAAACTCCCATAATCAATGGTAGAGCTGGAGAATATGGTTCTGCTTCCATGATAGAATTTGATAATGGGTCATTTATCGAATCCATTCCGACATCATCCGAAGCCGGTCGTTCGGAATCCCTTTCTCTTCTGGTAATTGACGAGGCAGCAGTAGTAAGATGGGCTGCTCAAATTTGGGCTGCTGCATTTCCTACTCTTTCCACTGGTGGAGCTGCCATAGTCAATTCCACTCCTTATGGAGTTGGTAATTTCTATCACTCAACTTGGGTAGATGCCATTGCAGGAGGTAATCCATTTAACCCAATTCGATTATACTGGCAAATGCACCCAGAACGAGATATTAACTGGTATAACCAAATGTCTTCTGCTTTGGGAGCAAAACGAACTGCACAAGAAATTGATGGTGACTTCTTATCATCTGGTAATACAGTCTTCGATTTAGCCGATATTAAAGCTATCGAAGACTGCCTTAGTGATTATCCAGTTATTAAGAAGAGATTTAATGGTCAATACAGACAATTCTGTGAACCCGAATCAGATAAAGAATATTTCATTGGTGCAGACGTTTCAACTGGTAGAGCTTCTGACTACTCTTCATTTACTTGTATGGATAAGCTAGGAGAAGAACAAGTAGTATATAAGGGAAGAATGGCAGTGGGAGCTTATGCTAAGTTACTTGGTGATACTGGGAAGTTGTTTAACTGGGCAATAATAGCTCCAGAATCCAATGACGTTGGTTTATCAGTAACTTCTAAGCTTCAAGACGAAGGCTACCCTAACCTTTACTACTACCAGAAGATGCTAAAGAAAAAAGGTAAAAGTAGACCTGAAATGGATAAATCCCCTGGTTGGTTAACCACCCAAAAGAATCGTTCAGTGATAATAGAAAACTTGGAAGAAGATATTCGATTAGATAACGTAATCATTAAGGACCCATTCTTTGTACAAGAAGCTTATACCTTCATTTATGATGGTTTAGGTAGACCTGTTGCAATGGGTAAACATAGGGCTAACAATTCAGCTGTAGATGTAGACCTTGAAGGAGACGTATATGCCGATGATGATATCTTTGGAAAAGCAATATGTAATCACATAAGGAAAGGAAAAACTAACGTAATCGTACAACCAAGATGAAAAAGTACTTCAATTTTAGTTGGGGTTGGGGACGTAAGAAGGACCCTCCCAAGAATGGTACATCCTCTAATAAAGAGGAGAAGCCTGCCACATCGATTTCGCCTGGTAGGGTTTCAGTTGACGATGATAGCGATAACTTAATTACATCATTACAAGGGTTGACTAAATTAGTTGAACCCTCTTTTCGTGTTGATGTGATACCTTTAATTCGGGATTTATATAAGGTAAATCCTGATATGGGCATTGCATTGCAAGATATGTTTAAGTTAGCTAACACCAGTCATACAGTAACTTTCCCTAATAATACCGATGAAGAGGCTTCAAAGATGAGAGAACATCTTAAGAAAGCCACCAAGGGATGGACCAGATATACTGCTGGTATAGATGGTTTAGTTAACAAGATGATTGTTCAACTTCTTGTAAGTGGGGCAATATCCGTAGAAGGAGTACCAAATGATAAGCTTGATGGTTTGGCTACTGTATTATTCCTTAAGCCAGAACACATCAAGTTTAAACGTGAATTAAATGGGGTGTATGCTCCTTACCAAAAGAATATAAATTTCTTTGTTAAGCAACAAGATTACATTAAGCTTAACCCAGAAACCTACTTCTATGTTGGTATGTTCAATGATACCGATGAACCTTATGGAGTTCCTCCATTTATGCCTGCATTGGATTCTCTCAAGGGTCAGAATGATATGAAGGTTAACTTCAAACATATCATGGAGATTTGTGGTATGGTTGGTTTCTTAGAAGCTAAGATGCAGAAATCTCCACAAAGACCAAATGAGAGTATAAAAGCTTATGAATCCCGATTATACCATGAACTTAATATCCTTAAACGTAATGTTAAAGAGGGTATGAAGGATGGAGTAGTTGCTGGTTACATAGATGACCATGAATTCAAACTAAATTCTACTACTAAGGAGCTCGGTAATATCGAGAAGCCTTGGAATATGAACCAACAATCTGTAGCAAATGGGTTGGGAGTTAATGGCTCTATAATTGGGGTATCATCTACTACTGGTGAAGGTGCAACTGGTATAATGCTGTCTAAGATGATTAGCCAGTTAAAAAATATCCAAATGCTTGTAGCTTATGTATTGGACCGACTTTATTCTCTAGAACTGCGTCTGGCAGGCTTTAATAATAAGGGAATGAAGATTGATTGGGGAACTTCTACAGTTTCTGATGAAGTTAAAATCCAACAAGGTCTTCAGTATAAGATACAGAACCTTGACTTATTGTATAAGGCTGGTATCATTAGCCAAGAGCAATATGCTTGGGCAATGGGTTATGATTCACCAGATGAAAAGGAACCAAGAGTTTCACTTGAGGACCAATTTGCTAAGGGTGGTAATATAGACCCACAAGAGGGTACCAAGAAGAAACAAAGGCAGGATGATAAAAACCAATCTGCTCGTAGGTCAAGAGATAAGACAAACCCGGCTCCTTCTCGAGGAGACCAAAATACTAAAGCAAGATGAGTAAATTCACAAAGAAAAACAAAGAGCATCTTGATTCTATGGTGATAGGTCAAGGCCATACCATTATGGCTGGGTATAT
>OLQD01003436.1_pt1 | contig 10411 bp, 13 predicted proteins | sample 1672841 | NCBI WGS metagenome assembly OLQD01 (sample SAMEA3136729, study PRJEB25190) | human gut metagenome | biome: human gut; feature: human-associated habitat; material: faeces | place: Austria | collected 2013 | reverse complement strand
GTTTGTCCGCAGCAATAGTCGTCGGCATTGCGTGTGGTGTTGCCATTTCGCATTCCCCATTCATGGTATTCAGCCCAGTTGTATGCATAATCGTAGAATTCAGCACGAGGATAGATGGAATATAGAGCCATTAATCCTTCATAGTACACTCCTCGAGTCCAGATATTGCTGGGGCGGGTTACATTACGAACGAAACTGGGAGTCCGATAATCGGCATATTTCTCCATGAAATATTTGTTTACTTTCATTACCACATCGAGCGTTTCTTTTTGTGGTGGTAGTTTTTGTGCAGAAGACGTGGTGAATCCTGCACTTATTGTAAGCAATAATACAACAAGAATTTTTCGCATATCAAATAAGGTATTGGTTTAAAATTTATAATTGCAAATGTAGCGGATATACTTACATCTGCACATGGAAAATCATGCAAATACATTGAAAATCATTCAAAATTCTTTACTTGATATAGTAACTGTTTCTCTAAAACATGCTAATGCTCTTTGTTAAGTGCTGAAGTAAGGTTTATATTTTCAGAAATCTCCCGGACATTTCTCTGTTTCATACTGCGGGATATGTATTTCACAGTGTGAAATATGTATCCCACACTGTGGTTTTTGTATCCCACAGTGTGAAACAGAGAATTTGTCAGGTAATTCTTTCTTTTGTATAAGAGTGTACAGAAGAATTACCACCGTTATATGATTTCATAAGTTATCTTCTGGCATTAGAGAATACAAGTGAAGTTTTGTACAAAAAGACATGTTATTGCATGATTTTCTATTTCTTTTTGTCGAAAAAGTTTCCTATTTTGCTTTCCGTATGGTTTTGATTTAAAAGTATTTGAAAAATGAGGGAATATTGTATCAAGTATTTGTTTCTATGTTGGTTTTTGTGGCTGGCTGGAAGTGTATTTGCTCAGGAAAGGTTTCCTGACGGTACTCCAATACCGGATTGGTTTGCAGACAGCCGGGTGGTTCCGGTAGAGGAGTTGGGCAGAATTTACCGTATTACGGATTATGGAGTGCAGAATGACAGTACATTGCTACAGACGGAACAGATTCAGGCAGTCATTGACAAGGCAGCTCAAGAAGGAGGCGGAGTAATTTGTATCCCACAAGGTACGTTTTTATCGGGGTCACTTTTTTTCAAACCTCGCACCCACCTTTATCTGGAAAAAGGAGCTGTGTTGAAAGGTAGTGATGACATCAGTCATTTTGATGTGATTGATACACGCCTGGAGGGGCAGAACTTGAAATATTTCGCGGCCCTGGTCAATGCTATAGGGGTAGACGGATTTACACTTTCGGGAGAGGGAAAGATAAACGGGAACGGACTTCGTTTCTGGAAATCTTTCTGGTTGCGTCGGCAGGTCAATCCTCAATGTACGAATCTGGAGGAATTACGTCCGCGACTGGTATATATTGCAGATTCAAAAGACGTACAGTTGTCTGGAGTCAGATTGGAGAATTCTCCTTTCTGGACAACCCATTTATACCGGTGTGAGAAGGTGAAGTTGCTGAATCTTTCCATTTTTGCTCCCCGTTCACCGGTAAAAGCACCAAGCAGTGATGCTATTGATATTGATGTCTGTAAGAATGTACTGGTGAAAGGGTGTTATATGTCGGTGAATGACGACGCAATAGCTTTGAAAGGCGGAAAAGGACCTTGGGCAGACCAAGATAAGGTAAATAATGGGAGCAACTTGAACATAATCATAGAAGATTGTGTATGGGGATTCTGCCACAGTGCATTGACTTGCGGAAGTGAATCCATTCATAACCGTAATGTCCTGGTGCGACGTTGTACGGTGGAACATGCCCAGCGCTTGCTTTGGTTGAAAATGCGTCCGGATACACCGCAAAATTATGAGTATATCCGACTGGAGAATATTACAGGTTCTGTGGTCAATTTCTTGTTTGCCCAGCCTTGGACACAGTTTTTCGATTTGAAAGATAGAAAAGATATTCCTTTCTCTTATTCAAGCCATGTTACCATGCGTGATATTCGGTTGGACTGTGATGTGCTTTTTGCAGTCAAGAAGGACGAGACACAGTATAAACTGTCGGATTTTCTGTTTGAGAATCTCGATATTACGGCACGCAAATCGGGTACTATCCAGAAGGGATATATTCATGGACTGCAACTTCGGAATGTGGTAGTAAATGGTGTACGTTTAAAATAGAAAAAAGCTGGCAGAAAGTTGCTCTGCCAGCTTTTTAAAATTATGTTAGTTTATATTCATCCGGATAGTAAACAAAGTCGATAACAGCTCTTTCGTATTCAAACAGTTCTTCAGGCTTGAAGAATCGTTCTATTTCTTCGATAGCCGTTTTGGGTGAATCGGAGGTGTGGATGATGTTTTCCTGTGAACTTACACAATAGTCACCTCGAATAGTCCCCGGAACAGCTACACGGCCATTGGTAGCTCCTGTCATGGAACGTACCACTTGAATGGCATCGACTCCTTCATAACAGCATACGATAACCGGGCAGGCCATCATGGACGCTTTTACACGAGAAAAGAACGGTTTCCCAGCCAGGTGTGCATAATGTTCATTGAGCAGGTCTTCGGTAAGCTGCATCATTTTCATACCCGCCAGACGCAAGCCTTTACGTTCAAATCTATGGGTTATTTCTCCAATAAGTCCGCGTTGTACGGTACTTGGTTTTAGAATCACTAATGTTTTTTCGAGACTCATAGTTCGTTTATATTAAGGTGATACAAAGATTCATTGCGCTCAAATATACGAAAACTCGCCCAAATACGGATAGAAATCGGAGGAATAATGCAATCTGTTGGAAATGAAAGGTGATGTGCGGTTGTATTCCATATCCATCATTGGAGTGCATCAGCCGTTTTTTGATGGGTTAGGAAAATGAATTGTTACCTATCCGTTGCCTTTTTCGGGGAAGAAAATCCATGTGAATGGGCTTCAGAGTCTCCTGTCATATCACCGTAAAGAACGCTGTCCCTGTATATTTGCGTCAGCGAAGATAGTCATTTTTTCGCATACCGGGAAAAATACGGGCCGGTTCTTTTGCGCATGGGACTTGTTTCCATATTCTGCTATATTCGTCATGCCTCTCATTTGACCTTTATCCGGTAATTTTGCAAAGAAAGGAAAAGGTTATGAATCAGACGAATGTAAAGGTGTCGTTCTACCTTAAAAAGAGCGAGTCTGATGCCGACGGGTATTGTCCCGTGATGGCAAGACTGAACATAGGGAAATACTCGGAGTCGGCTTTCAGCATGAAGCTGAGGGTGTCGCAGAAGATGTGGACGGCAGGCCGGGCTACGGGCAAGAGTGTTGCGGCAAAGGAAATTAACAACCGACTGGATGAGCTACGGGCAAGAGCGCTTGGTATCTATGCGGAGCTGTCCGCAGTGAGGGACGGTGTCAGTGCCGAGGAAGTGAAGCACCGGTTACTCGGTATGGCCTCCGAGCAGGAAACCTTATTGGCCTATTTCATGAGGTTCATCGGCAATTTCGAGAAACGGGTCGGGATAAACCGCGTGGCAAAAAGTCTCGCAGGTTATAAAAACGCATACAGCCATCTGGAGAGGTTCATCCGGTCGCAATACAAAGTGTCGGACATACCCTTTACTGCGTTGGATCTCTCCTTCATCGAGAAATATGACCTGTATCTGCGTACCGAATGCCATCTGGCTCTGGGAACTGTCATCAATCTCACGGTCCGGCTGAAGACCGTGGTAGGCGAAGCCATCGCTGACGGTATCATCACCGCCTACCCGTTCTTCGGTTACGAACCCGTGCATCCGAAACCGGAACAAAAGTACCTCACGGACGAGGAACTGCACCGGATTATGACCACACCGCTTCACAATCCTTCCCTGTACCATGTGAGGGACATGTTCCTGTTCTCTTGTTATACCGGTATCCCATATGGCGACATGCGGCTGCTGACGACAGAAAACCTTTCCCTGGCCGATGACGGGACATGGTGGATACGGAGTTCACGGGAAAAGACAGGAGTAGAGTTTGAAATTCCACTTCTGGCAACACCAAGCGCATTGCCGAGCGCATACAGGCTTCGGTAGGAGGCGACATCGTAAGATTGGAGCCTGTGACTTCGTATGAGGGTAGTTACGATGATGTGGTACGCCAAGGTCAAGAGGAAGTGGAACGCGGCTACAAGCCTGCTCTGAAACCCCTCGGTGTGAACGTGAAAGACTATGACCGCATAATCGTTGGCAGCCCCACATGGTGGTATAAGATGGCACCTGTGGTATTGACGTTCCTTTCGGGAAACGATTTTACAGGCAAGACCGTTATACCATTCATGACAAACGCCGGATGGCCGGGTACGGTAATCAAGGACATGAACGATTTGGCAAAGAAAAAAGGAGCCAAAGTGGGAAATGGGCATGAATTTAGGTTCAGTTCGGATGAAAGACATTTCGATAGGATGGAAACGCCTGAAAAAGAGCTGGATACTTGGATTGAGAGTCTGAAATAAACTTGCACATAAGGATGTTTGAACATCCGAAGTGTATAGGAAAAAGAAGAATTGATAATATGAAACAAAAACTAATCGCATTACTCACAGTGTTGTTTGCCACCATGCAAATTACATCGTATGCACAAACTAATCAAAGCGAGAATATGAATAAAGAGAAAATACTTGTAGCATTCTTCTCCCGTGCCGGAGAGAACTACGCCGTAGGACACATCGAGAAAGGCAATACCCACATTATGGCCGATATGATTGCCGCAGAAACAGGCGGCGACCTTTTCCAAATTGAACCTGTTACTCCTTATCCGGAAGACTATATGAAATGTACGGAAGTTGCAAAACAGGAACTCGAAGCCAAGGCGCGTCCTGCCATTCAGGGCGATGCAGCCGTAGAGGATTACAATGTCATTTTCATCGGTTATCCCAATTGGTGGGGCGACATGCCGATGGCTGTCTATACGTTTATCGAGAAACACGACTGGCAGGGCAAGACCGTCATTCCCTTCTGCACCCATGAGGGGAGTGGACTATCCGGTACAGAAAGGAAACTGAAAGCGGCATGCAAGGGCGCTGCTGTACTGAAAGGCTTGGCTGTACGCGGTGCTACGGCGCAGAATGAGCAGGAGCAGGCACGGCAAAGCGTGAAAAATTGGTTAAGCAAACTGGATTATTGAAACTACACGTATGAAAGATGTAATGAATGATACTGACCGGAGCCGGGCAAATAGGTATGGCGATAGCGCGGCGTATGGGATATGGAATGAAGATTGTCATTGGCGACAAACGGTTGGAAAATGCGGAAGCGGTTGCAGATACGATGAACAAGGCAGGGTTTGATGCCGTCCCTATGGAAATGGATTTGTCTTCCCGTAAGGCAATCCTTGCCTTGATAAATATGGCACGACAATGCGGAGAGATTGCGATGCTCGTCAATGCAGCTGGGGTCTCGCCTTCGCAAGCCTCCATTGAAACGATACTGAAAGTCGATTTGTACGGCACGGCTGTCTTGTTGGAGGAAGTAGGGAGAGTTATCAAGCCGGGCGGCGTAGGCGTGACGATTTCCAGCCAGTCGGGACACCGTATGCCTGCGCTTGGGGCGGAAGCAGACAGGCTGCTTGCCTGCACACCGACCGAAGAACTGTTGAGCCTCGAAGTCTTGCAACCTTGCAATATCCGTGATACGCTCCATGCCTATCAATTGGCGAAGCGTTGCAACGTGAAGCGTGTAATGGCGGAAGCTGTCAAATGGGGCAAGCGTGGCGCGCGTATCAACTCCATCTCGCCCGGCATCATCGTCACGCCGCTTGCTCTTGACGAGTTCAACGGATCGCGTGGCGATTTCTACAAGGATATGTTTGCCCGGTGTCCGGCAGGCCGTCCCGGTACGGCAGATGAGGTGGCGAATGTCGCCGAATTGTTGATGAGCAAGCAGGGAGCATTCATCACAGGTTCAGATTTCTTGATGGATGGCGGGGCTACGGCTGCATATTTTTATGGAGAATAGAAATGCTTTATTTCCTCACCATCTTGTTCCGATACTCCGTCGGCGACACTCCAAACATATTCTTCACATACCGGCTGAAATGTGAGGGGGTATAGAAGTTCATCCGGTCTGAAATCTCGGCAATCGTTAGGTCAGGATTTTTCAGCAAAGCGGCAATCTCTTGCGTCGCATAACCATTTATCCAGTGCGAGGCGGGATAGCCGCTGCTTTCACGGCTCACTTGCGAGAGGTATTTAGGAGTGACGCAAAGCTTGCTGGCATAGAAAGCCACCTCTCTGTTTTGCGTGGAATACTGCCGCACCAAATCCATAAAGCGATTGAACAGATTACCTTGCACGTTGCTCAGTTGCTGCTGCCTGTTGATGGCGTTGGCATAGATGTTCCACAGGTCGTAAAGGAATATCTGCATCTGCTTGCCCAGTATCTCCCGGCGGAAAAGATGCTCTTTGTTGGTCAGTTGTTCGCGGAAACGCTGGAAATCGGCCATACAAAGAGCTATATCTTTCTCCGTCAGCGGAAAGACCGGATGTGTCTTGATATACACATAACCTTTGGTTGCCCACACCGTCTCCGGATTGTTCTCAACGAGGAAGATTCGCGATACGAGCAGAAAGTCCGCATCGAAATCCGGTGAATAGTCCGTGTAGTCAATGTAAGACCCCATTTGCCAAATGACAAGGCTGCCGGGTCCTATCTCAAATGAAACTCCCGTCATAGAGAACTGCGCCCTTCCTGCATGGCAGAGAATATGGATATGATACTGCCCTACAAAATCAGATGGCTTGCACTTGTCGCGCAACGTATTGAACAGAAGGACATCACCCTCGTGGTACTTCCCCACCTCAAATTGTCTGCCAATATCCAATTTTTCCAAATCAGGATTTATCTGTTCGCTCATAAATGTATGTAAATTGATTATTTAGCTGCAAAAATAAATGATTTCCGCCATATCCATTTTCAATTTTTACTTTTTCTCTTAGCGATATGCCCGATTTCAGATAGCATCGGGAAAAATGTGAAAGAACGGGAGCATTTTGTGTATGGGAGAAAACCATATTGCCCTTTACTTTTGCCGTAGAATTTAAATCAACCTAAAAATGACAAGCATGATGAAGCAACTGATTTTAACTATTGTTCTTATGGCAGCCATAGGATATATTTCTCCAGCGGTTGCCCAAACAGAAAATGTCGGCATCTTATCAGACATACAGAGCGTAGCCGACAAACAAGCCCTGAAGGAATTGGTGGACAAGTTCTCCATTTTGGCAGACCGGAAAGACGCTCAAGCACAGACGGAACTGTTTACGAATGATGCCGTGGTGGAGTCTTATTTGGATGGAAAATTGATTTCCAGCCTAAAAGGTAGGGAGGAAATAGGTGCAGCTTTTGCCGACTTTCTCGTCCGCTTCGATACCGTATATCACATCAACGGGCAACAGGTGGTTAGCATCAATGACGACAAGGCTACAGGCATAGCCTATTGTCAAGTCGTGCTCATTGGAACGGATAAAAATGGGAAACGCATGATGACTATGCAAGGTGTAAGTTATGATGACGAATATTTGTGTAGCAACGGACGTTGGCTTATAGCTAAACGCACTTCCCATTTCGTGTGGAGTGACAATAGGGAAATAAAACAACAAACATTGGAACAATAAATAACAGACAATTATGGAACAGACGTTCATTACATTGAACAACGGTCGCCGGATTCCTCAATTCGGACTTGGCGTATTTATGGTTACTGGCGATGAAGCTACTCGAAAGGTCTGCCTCGATGCCATTCGTTTGGGCTACCGCCATATCGACACGGCACACGCCTACCAGAACGAGCGGGGTGTGGGGCAAGCTGTTCGCGAATGCGGCGTACCGCGCGAAGACCTGTGGATAACCAGTAAGCTTTGGCCGAGTGAGTATGGCGAGGGCAAGACATTGTCAGGTATAGACAAGATGCTTTCCCGTTTGGATACGGATTACATCGACCTGCTTCTGTTGCATCAGCAGTTTGGCGACTACCTCGGCGCATGGCGCGACATGGAGAAAGCCGTTGCTACCGGAAAAGTGCGCAGTATAGGATTGAGCAACTTTGAATCTTCCCGTTTAGAGGAAGTGTTGGACGCGGCACAGATAAAGCCCGCCACCCTTCAGGTGGAATGCCATCCCTACTATCAGCAGGAAGCCTTGAAATGCCGCATCGCCCCATATGGAACGGTCATCGAAAGCTGGTATCCGCTGGGACACGGCGATGTCGGACTTTTGAACGAGCCGCTTTTTAACCGCTTGGCTCAGAAATATGGCAAGACCAGCGCACAAATCATCCTGCGGTGGCATATCCAAGAAGGGAATATTATCTTCCCCAAGTCCACAAACCCAAAGCATTTGGCGGAGAACATAGACATCTTCGACTTTGCTTTGACGGGCGAAGAAATGGCGGAAATACGCAAGCTGGACAAGAACCAACGCTATTTCACGCTGGATTTGGAAGAACAGGAGGCGCATTTGAGTCAATTTATCCCGGCAGACTAAATATTTGAAGAATATGAAAAAGGAAGGTAACAAAGGCGTACTGACAGTATTGAGCGGGATGACCTATATGGAACACCTGCAAGACAACGTGCGCACCTATTCGCCGCTGGAACCCTGCACCGATGAGGAACTGGCCCTACTGGAAGATACGGCGCAAATGATACTGCGCTATCCCTCCGTGCCCTGCACCGCCTGCCAGTATTGCATGCCCTGTCCCTACGGCATCGACATCCCCGGCATCTTCGCCCACTACAACAAGTGCATCAACGAAGGCAACGTGCCGTCATCCTCGCAGGACGAGAACTACCGCAAGGCACGCCGCGCTTTCCTCATCGGCTACGACCGGAGAGTTCCCCGTCTGCGTCAGGCAAGCCATTGCATCGGTTGCCACCAATGCGAACCTCATTGCCCGCAAAGCATCAAGATACCCGATGAGATGCAGCGCATCGACCGCTTTGTGGAACAACTGAAACAGGGGACTTTATAAAGAATCATATGTAAGGAAGAAAAACAAACGATAAACGAATATGGAAGAGAAAATCATTGACCCAAGAGAACCGAACAACGACCGTCAGGCAGACGGTATGCGCACCGCCCGCCTGACTTTCAAACTCAACCACACGATGCCTTATACCGACGAGTACAACGCCGTGTTGAAAGAACTTTTCCCCGACAACCTGGGCGAAGGAAGTCTGGTGATGGCCCCGCTCACGCTGATGCTCTCACGCGAGGTGAAGATTGGCAAACGTGTAATGATTATGAACAACTGCCTGATGATGTCCGCCGGAGGCATCACCATCGACGACGATGTGATGATTGCAGCCAACGTGCAGCTCATCACAAACAATCACGACCCGTATGACCGTCATCTGCTGCACTGTAAGCCTGTCCACATTTGCCGTGGCGCGTGGATTGGCGCGGGCAGCAGTATCCTGCCGGGCGTTACCGTTGGAGAATATGCCATTGTGGGCGCAGGCAGTATCGTAACAAAAGATGTACCGCCGTATGCCGTAGTGGTAGGAAGTCCGGCACGGGTGGTGAAGTATTTGGATAAGGAGAAATTCTTGTCAGGCATTTAATAAGCAGATGATGATATCTGGAACAGGAACGCAAGAGATAAATTAAAACAAGGGACATGTATGAAACAGAAAATTATTGCACTGCTCATGATGTTACTTGCTACATGGCAAATCACATCGTGCGCACAAACTCGTCACAGTAAGGAACAGAATATAGAAAGCAAAAAAACACTTGTAGCGTTCTTCTCGCGTGCCGGAGAGAACTACGGCGTAGGAAACATTGAGAAAGGAAATACGCATATCATCGCAGAGATGATAACCGCAGAAACTGGCAGTGACCTTTTTTACATCCTGCCAGTCACCTCTTATCCCAGTGACTACACGGAATGCACGACGGTAGCCAAGCGGGAATTGAACGCCAATGCCCGTCCTACCATTCAAGGCGATGCCGCAGTAGAGGATTACGACATCATCTTCATCGGTTATCCCATCTGGTGGGGTGATATGCCGATGCCCGTATATACGTTCATCGAAAAGCACGACTGGCAAGGCAAGACCATCATCCCGTTCTGCACTCACGAAGGCAGCGGGTTGTCCGGCACAGAAAACAAATTGAAGTCAGTTTGCAAAGGCTCCACGGTACTGGAAGGATTGGCGGTGCGTGGGACTACGGCGCAGAACAAACAGGAGCAGGCAAGACAAAGCGTAAAGAATTGGCTGCATAAATTGAAATACTAATCACATTAAATGCCATATAAAGATGAAACCATATATCATTTCTCACATGATGGAATCGGTTATTGCCTGTAACATAACATTTGATTTTTTGTCAGTCCGGCTTCTGGGGCCGGAGTTCCCATAACTACAGGCTTGAAAAGGTCGTGTT
>OLQD01003431.1_pt1 | contig 10419 bp, 9 predicted proteins | sample 1672841 | NCBI WGS metagenome assembly OLQD01 (sample SAMEA3136729, study PRJEB25190) | human gut metagenome | biome: human gut; feature: human-associated habitat; material: faeces | place: Austria | collected 2013 | reverse complement strand
ACGACCTTTGCGCCGGGATCCATAGCCTTGATTTCCTTGAGTGCCTCGATACCGGTCTTGTTGGGCATTGTTATGTCCATTATAACAAGGTCGGGCTTCTCTGCGGAATATGTCGAAACCGCTATTTCGCCGTCAGCCGCCTCAAGTATATTTGTGTAGCCGTTTGTCGTAAGTGTGTTGCGGATAAGCATACGCATGAATGCCGCATCGTCTACAAGTAATATCTTCTTATCCATAAGTGTAAGGTTTCCTTTCGTATCCCTGTTTTATTATATGTTATTCGCCTTTACCGAGGCTGTCCATAAATTTCGATTTTACTATTTCCGTTATTCTTACCGCAAAGTTATCGTCTATAACAACAACGTCACCCCTTGCGATGAGGTTTCCGTTTACCATAACGTCAACGGGTGCGCCTGCCTGTCTTTCAAGCTCTATGATAGTACCCTGCGAGAATTCAAGTATATCCTTGATTTTCTTCTTTGTCGAGCCTATCTCGACAGAAATCTGAAGCGGTACGTCCATAAGGAGCTGTAAGTTTTCTTTCTGCTCCGAGCCGAGCGGAGCTTCAAAGCTCTCAAACTGTGCAAGCTGGGCATTACGGTAGTTTACTGCCGGCTGAGGCTGCATAACAGGCTGTACCGGCTGACCATACATTGCCGGATTCATTGCCGGATTCATAGCAGGATTCGGGTATCCGTAGTATCCCTGCTGTGCATACATATCCGCCTGCGGCATAGGAGCCGCTTGCTGAACAGGTGCCGCCTGCGGTACAGGAGCAGCCGCCTGCTGAACAGGTGCCGCTTGCTGAACAGGTACCGCCTGCTGAACAGGTGCCGCTTGCGGTACAGGAGCCGCCTGCTGAACAGGTTCTGCCTGCGGAACAGGCTGAGGTGCCGGAGCAGGTGCAGGTTCTGTCACGATCGGTTCTGGAGATGTCGCACCGCCGATCATTCTGTCGGCAAGCGTTGCCGCAAGATCTATATCAAGCACCGATATAAATTCCGATTTTATAACACCGTCAATGGTAAGGTCAAAATTGATAGCGGCAACCTTATCCGTCTGCTCATAATTCTGCAGGTCGGCAATATTTATCTCGCTGAGAATGTACGGAGTAGGTGTCGATATATCAATACCCATACCCAGAAATTCCGATAGAGCCGTCGAAGAAGCTCCCATCATCTGATTCATTACTTCGCTTACCGCACTGATGTTCAGCTCATCAAACTCAAAATCAGGAGATATAACGGGCGGTTTGCCCATAAGCTGATTAAGTATCAGCTGTACATCGTCCTGCTTTAAGATCATCAAGTTTGAGCCGGAAAGCCCTTTTATGTACTCGATCTTTACGCATATCGCAGGTTCAAGTCTGTCGTAGTTAAGCTCTGATGCCTGAATTACGGTTACCTTCGGCGTAGTGATCCACACTTTGGCGTTGAGCAGCTCGGAAACTGCGGTAGCCGCACTTCCCATACTGATATTCATTATCTCGCCGATAGCGTCAAGCTGCATCTCCGACAGAGTGGTCAGTTTTCCCATTTGCCTTACCTCAATTCTTTAATATATTATCAATCCTGAACGCTTTCTTTCCGTTCAGTGTACCGAGCTTTCCGTCAAACCAGCAGGTGCTTCCCACTTTAAGCTGTACGTTGTCGGTAATCGGCTTGTTCAGCGGTATTATGTCATTTACCTGCAGATTCAGAACGTCACGGAGCGTGAGCGTTGTATTGTCAAGCACCGCCGTAACAGTAAGCTCCGACTGCGAAAGCGTTGACATAAGGTTTTCCTTACGCTCCGTTTCCTTAGTAGGACTTCCTGCCCTTTTGCCCGAGCTGAACTTAGCCGAGAATTTCTTCATTATCTGATCCATAGTAATTGCCGACATACAGAACGACACTATGGATTTTGAATCGTTTACCGTTACCTCCATCGCAACGATAATCATTGTTTCGTCGGCGTCTGCGGCGGATATTACCCTTGAGTTTGTTTCTATTGATTCCAGCTTCGGCTTGGTATCAACATATCCGTCCCACGCCTGCGACATAATCGAGGTAAAGCGTTCAACAATGCTACGCATTACGTTTATCTCTATTTCCGTAAAATCTCTGTCGGTATCCTGATATGTTCCTCTGCCGCCGAGCATACGGTCGATCATTGTAAAGGTAAGCGAGTTTGACAGCTGTAAAATCGCATTGCTTTCCTCAATATCATCGTCCTCTATGCCGAGATCGACAATACCCATTATCGTATAATCCGGAAGAGCGTTGCTGAACTCAAAATACTTCTGTTCCTCTATGCTTGCAAGCGAAACCTTGCAGTACAGCCTTAACAGACCTGTTATGTAAGATGAAAGATGCCTTGAATAATTCTCGAATATCCTCTCAAGTATCTTTATCTGTTCCTTAGTGAACTTCTTCGGAGTACGGAAGTCATACTCCTTGATTTCTTCCTTTTCTTCGTGCGTGTCAAGCGATGCGGTATCTCCGCCTGAAAGTACGCTTGACAGCATTGCGTCTATTTGTTCTTGCGTAAGGGTATCAGCCAAAAATTCGCCCCCCTTTCTGTTTTCTCTTATTCTGACGTTTCGGTCGGTGCCGATGTCAGTATATCTGTAGGAATGCCCGTATATGACGGCTCGTATTTCGGTCCTGCGGCGTTTGTGCTGTTGTTGCCGTCGCCCGGGTTGCTGTCATACTTGCTTTCCATATTGTCGATTATTTCGTTTACAACGTCACTGTTGACGTCCGAGCTGTTGCTGTCATTACGCTCATAAGGATCGGTGTTCGCACCGTTCAGCCTGTATTCGTATTTCAGAATATCGTCTATGACAGCCTGTGAGGTAGTGTCAAGCTGTGCTCTCACTATCATAATCTCTACACGTCTGTTCGTCGCTCTGCCCTCAGCTGTTGAGTTGTCGGCAATAGGCGTATAGCACGCTTTTCCTTCTACAGTGAACTTCTCGCTGTCAACACAGCGGTTGTAGTCCATATATTTTACAACGCTTGACGCTCTTGCCGCCGACAGATCCCAGTCGTTCACATCGGATACTGCCTTTGCAGTATGACCGGATACTTCGCAGGATTTTATATACTTGTTGACCGCCTTTATACCGGGCATGAACTTGTTGAGTACCTGCTTGCCTTCTTCCTTCAGCACTGCACTGTTGCCGTCAAACATTATCGTATTGTTGAACCGGATAAAGATTCTTGTCGGTGTCTGCTCAATATACACATACTGACCGAGATCGTTTTTATCCGTTGTTGTCTTTAAGAAGCTGTAAAGCTGATTGAAGTCGGAGGGAAGACCCTCTGTCTGTTCGCTTGTAGTGCCGCCGTTCTGAGTGTTCGGAGGAGCCTCGGCATTACCGTTTGTATCGGCAGCGTTATTCTTCGGCTGTTCGTCCATTACGAAGGGGTTTATATAGCTTCCGCTTGACGTAAAGGATTGATATATGTACTGCCATTTCGTTTCGTCTACCGATGATGCAGAGTACAGCAATACGAAAAAGCACAACAGAAGCGTAACCATATCGGCATAGGTATCAAGCCAGTTACCTTTTTCTTCGCCGCCTCCGGCTCTTCTTTTCGCCATTTTTCTCCACCGCCTTTCTTCTGACGCTTAACCAATATATTGTATCACATTTCAGCGATTATTTCAACACTAAATTCCTTTTGCTTCAGCCGTAATTCCCGTCCTGTCGGAAACAGGCGGATATTGTTACTTGCCGCCCTTCTTCTTTATATCAGTCTGTGCAAGCATAAATTCGAGCTTTTCCTGAATAAGTCTGGGGTTTGAGCCGGCCGCAATCGACAGCACGCCTTCTTCGATTATCTGCATACAAAGAAGCTCCTGCTCGTGGCTGTTCTTCAGCGATGATGCGATCGGCGCAAACAATACGTTTGAGAACAGCGAGCCGTAGAAGGTCGTGATAAGCGCAACCGCCATACCGCTTGACAGATTGCTTGAGTCAGCGCCCATACCCTTAAGCATATTTACAAGGCCGACAAGAGTACCCAGCATTCCGAATGCGGGGAATACAGACATACCTTTTTCAAAGAAAAGTCTGCCTCTTTCGTGACGCTCGCACATAAAGTCTGTTGCGTCGTCAAGCATACTTTTTACTTTATCAAGGTCGTTTGCGTCTACTATCAGCATAAGGCTTTCCTTGAGGAACGGATCCTCACACTTGTTCGCGCTGTCTTCAAGCGATATAAGACCTTTTGTTCTGGCGATCTTTGCAAATTCAACTATCTGTTCTATGTAGCTTTGCGGATTGAATTTTTTAGGGAACAATGCCAGCTTCAGATACTTCGGCAGATTTTTAAGGTATGAGAGCGGGAACGAGGCGAAAAGACAGCCTATAGTACCTCCGACTGTGATAGCGAGCGAAGGTACATCTATGAACCAGTCAAGCTGACCGCCGTTAAATATACCGAATGTAACCAGACCGAATGATACTACCCAGCCTATGATGATCGTAATATTCAAAATAACTTCCTCCTGTAAGGGTTTATATAGCACAGCCAACGGCTGTAATATTCACAATTTATATGCTTCTCTCGAGACGCTGACGTCTTACAGACAGCCTGTATTCCTTGATGAGAGAAAGTATCTCGTTCATCGACTGCTCAACTATGTATGAATGTCCCGTGCTCGTTGTGATGACGGTATCCGGGTTTTCAGTCACTATTTCGATAAGATCGGGATTAAGCATAAACTTTTCCCCGTTGAGCTTTGTAAGTATTATCATATATTTCCTTCCTTTGCAGTATCGTCCGCACTGTAATTGATTCCGTCGGTATGAATACGCAGATACAGCCGTTTATCATAACCGTTCAGGCATAATATAACGGGCATTCCGGCGGAGCTGACGCTCCGCCTGCCCTTATAAACTTGAATTTATATCGCAGAAACCTGCAATTTCCGCCAAGCTCTTGGCTTTTGATGAACGCTCTGTTAGCTTTGCAATGAAACCAAAGTCGTAATTTACATCAACAACGGAACCCCGCCGTTTCGCTATCCGTCGCTAAATTGCAATATTTTCAAAGGCGGAATTTGCTGCGGCTCACAGCCGCAACGTCACATTGCCGCCCCGCCGGTAACGAAAGTTACGCCGCTGTCAAACCTTTAAAACGGCGGAATTGCCTGCGGCGGCACGCCGCCGTTAGCGCTTGAGGTTTACTATTTCTTCGAGCATCGTGTCCGAAGTGGTGATGATTCTTGAGTTTGCCTGGAAGCCTCTCTGTGTGATGATCATATCGGAGAATTCCTGCGACAAGTCAACGTTAGACATTTCGAGCGCACCCGATACTACAGAAGCAGAACCGTTTTCGCCTGCAATGTTTACCTGAGGCTGACCCGATGAAAGAGTTTCTCTCCAGTAGGAGCTTCCCACCTGCTCAAGACCGTTGGGGTTATCGAATGTAACAATATCAATTCTGCCGAGCATTATGATACCGTGTACGCTGTGTATACCGTATATAGTGCCGTCCTCATTGATATATACGCTGTCAAGATCCTTTACCGTCTGCGTAGCCGCAACACGTCCGTCTGTCATCTTGATATTGCCCAGAAGCTCGACCATATCAGAGTAGAAGTTGTTCGAGCCGCCTGCAAGACCTACCTTGCCATCTGTGGCAAGAAGCGTTTCAAGTGAGCCGTTTGCAGCGTCCCAGTCCGTGCTTGTAACCTTAAGCTGATACTTTTCGTTACTGCCTGCCGCCTTGTCTACAGCCGTCTGTATGTCGGCTACCGTAGCACCGGGGCAAACGCTTATCGTAAGACCGTTGTCCGACCACTTTGCCGTTGTGTCTGCGGCATTCTTGGAATATCTTAAGTTTATCGTGTAGTTGTTTGCGTATTCTCCTGCGTTTACTGTCGTAAATGTAAGAGAAGCCTTTGTTGTTCCGTCGTCCAGCTTCATTGTGTTGGTAGCTGTTGTTGCGGGAATGTCTGCCGCAGGGGGCACCGTATCAAGCTCAAAGTGGAGCGGAAGTACGCCATCAATGCTTACACCGCCGTTTTCACAAGCACGGGTAACAGCGTCCTCAAGATCGTTGAGGTTTGTATAATCATTCTTTTCGTTCAGCTGTACAACGAGCTTGTTTCCGCTCATATAAGCGTAATCGCTGTTGCCTACCGTAAAGCCTACCGATATGTTGCCGTCCGGAGTCGCTGTATCTGCCGATACTGTAAGCGGATATGTACTGCCCTTGTATGTAATTGTCTTTGAGTAGCTGGCTTCGTTGTCAAGCACTTCGGGAACTACAAATGTAATTCTGTTTGAAGATGCGTCAACGCCTGTTGCGTCACCGCTTACGCCGAGTACCATATTACCGTTTGAGTCTACGAGGTTTCCTGCGTTATCAACGTTGAAAACGCCTGCTCTTGAATAGAAGATGTTGCCGGCTTCGTCCATTACCTGGAAAAATCCGTCGCCCGATAAAGCACAGTCATAAACGCTGTCAGAATATGTGAAGCCCGACTGTCCCATTACCTGTCCGATAGCGCCCAGCTTAGTACCGTAACCTACCTGAGAGGGATTTACACCACCCTGGAGGTTAGAGCCTGCCGAGCCGTTCTTCTTGGTCTGGTAATATACCTCCTGGAAGGTAGTTACGCTTGTTTTGAAGCCTGTAGTGTTGACGTTCGCAATATTGTTGCCTATAACGTCCATCTTCTGCTGATGTGTCTTTAATCCTGACACGCCCGAGAATAAAGATCTAACCATGATCTGTTCCTTTCTCCATCGTGCCGACCGCTCTTACCCGTCTGTCATTCGGGGTAAGGAATACTTCCTTTCGGTCCGGTATTACATAATTACGGTCGAGTCGATGTTCGTAAAAATATTACCTTTTAAATCTTCCTGTGACATAGTTGTGATTACCGTGCGGTTTTTCACACTTACCACAAAAGCAGTCCTGTCTATGAGTACCAGTGTTTCGTTACTGCCCTTTTCTGCGGCTATCTCAATGCCGTCATTAAGTCTTTGCAGCATATCCGAGTCAAGTATCTCGATATTTCTGCTTTCTATACGCTTCATTGCGTGTTTTGAAAAGCCTACCGCCGAGTTTCTTGCATCAAGCTCGCTTTGCAGAGCTTCTGCAAATGTTCCTCCCGACTGTTGTGCGGCCTTTTCAGCATTCCCTGCTTTTGCGGTGTTAACGTTGCCTGTCGAAATCTGCAGATTCCGCAGCTTGAGTTCATTTATCAACATAACACTGCCGCCTTTTTATTTACTTGTTGCCCTCGGCACTTCCTGCCGGAGCTCCCGTGTTCTTGTCAGCCGTACTTCCCGTACCCTCGCTGACGTGTACTATCTCGTCAATAGAGTAGAGATAATTGTCTATCACGATCTTAGCGTCGCCGTCCTGCATTTCTGCCGACTCGACCTTGCCCTTTGCGTAGTAGAATTTGCCGTCGTCGCCGAGTACCTTTACCGTTACTTCCTTGCCCACATATCCCAGTGCCTCGGTCATCGTATGTAACGTACCCTTGCTTACCGTATCGCTTATCGCCTTTACCGCCGATAAATCATACTGCTTGCCGTCAACTACTACCTTAACATCGCTTCCGCTGATGTTTACTCCGGTGCATACGCCCGATAAAAGCGTTCCGTCATCGCTCTGCGCATTCATTGTAAGCGTCTTGCCTACAAGACCTGCCGCATAGTTTGACATACTGTACTTCAGATTGTCCTGCTGTGCCTGTAATGCCGTGAACTGTGCCATCTGCGACACAAACTCGGTATTGGACGTAGGCTCAAGCGGATCCTGGTTGCTCATTTCCGCCATAAGCAGACTGAAGAACGTATCTGTGCTTATCGTATCATTCTTGCCCGAATTCTTGAAAAGGTCCTTATACTTTTCGTGATTTGACTGTACACTCTGAAGACTTGAAATGTCTGCCATCTGTTATCCTTTCATGTCAGTCCGACCGATAAAAATCAGTCCATCGTCTGAATCTCCCCCAACAGCTCCTCAAAGTCATCCGTGTCATTCTTCTGCTGACCGTGCGACTGCTGTCTGTAAGGGTTCTTACTGCTGCCGTCAAAATCTCTCTGGAAAAGTTCCGCCTGCGAGGTTTCCACCTTGTACGAGGTAAGCTCCACATCGTCATTCTTCAGCGCATACGCAAGCTGCTGTGACTTTGCCTGTAAAAGCTCCTTCGCCGCCTGAGTTTCCGTCAGTATCTCAACTGTGAGCTTTCCGCCCTCATTTGCCATACGAACCGTGATTTTGCCCAACGTTTCGGGTGTAAGCACAACTGTAAGCGTGCTTCTGCCGTTTGCCTTAGGTGCGTGTTCGCTTACAAACTCAGCCATATCGCTTATCGGTACTCTGAGAGTGCGGACCTCCTGCCCGTTTTCGTCATAACGGCTTTCTGTTCTTGCAAATACATCACTGCCCTTTGCAAGCATATCGCTCACCGCATTCTTGTCGGTAACCTTCTGCTCGGTTTCAAGGTCGCTGTCAGACTTAGTAACCACGTTTCCTTTGGCTATCGCCCTCAGCTCGTCGCTCTTGCTTTCGATGTTCCTCTTGGCAAATGCCATTCTCTGCGTGCTGTCATTCTGCGTCTGCATATCCTGCTTTACGCTGTTGTCGCCGTATTTTTCGTATGACGTTACCGTAAATTCAGCCTTAACAGCCTCAGAACTATCTGCTTTTACACCGTCTGCTTTTATAACGGCTGTTTCCCGACTTCCGATATTGTCGGTTTTATCGGTAGAAATCATATCCGCCTCAGATCGTATATTATCCGCATCTGAAGACTTTCCCGCATTTCCGACAGCCACGCTTGCAAAAGCGTCTGACTTGTCAGCCGTTGCAGCCACAGCATTTTCACCGGCAATGCTGTCTGAAGCGATTTCCGCTTTGACGTTCGTTTGGTTTACAGTATCCGCAGAGTCGCCGTTATTCATCTGAATTTCACTCGCAAAATCATTTACGGCGGAAATCTCTCCATTTTGTAAATCGAGGGCCGTATTAACGTCATTCCCGTCTGAAAGTCCGCTGAAAGCGCCTTCTTCAGATAACACATCGCCTATCGGACTGCTGATCTCAAGACCGGTCATGATCTGCATAAGCTCGCTGTTGTCCGTCTGCATTACATCGGTGTAAAACTGCATCGTACCGCCTTGCAGATATCCTGCAAGCTCAGCTGTTTTAAGCAGTTCCTTCAGCTCCTGTGCATTCTGCTCAAGCTCGTTCAGCCCGCTTAATATCTCGCCGTTCATAACAGCCTTATTATCGGCGTTCATTCGCACGGCCGAGTTCATATTGCACTGCTGACCGCTTGTTACCATAGCACCGAGCGTATCGGAGAAGCCTCCGGCAGTACCGCTTGCTGAGCCGTTTTGTACGCTGCCTGCCGAGATTGTGGCGGCATTGCCTGCAAACGTTGTAACAACGGCAGGCAATACTGCTGCCCCATTCATCATATCTCACCCCCTTTCAGTGCTATTCATTGCCAAAAATAATATATACTTTTTAACAACTTTTATATATTTAACGGGTTTGAACCGTTAAAATTTATGAAAATTGCACAGCTTTCCACCTTGTATTGTACCACATTCCGAACTATATGTCAACAATTTACGGTGTATTACCTCCGCTTGAGGAGCCGTTTGTCACAAATTCCTCTATGATCTGCTCCTGCTCCTTCTGCGAGGCATATCTGTACTCCTCAAGCTGTTTTTCCTCCAGCTTTTCGAGCTTCGAAACCTCTTTGGTAGCGTCTATGACCTTCTGAAGCTGATTTTCGATTTCATCACGTTTGTGCGCCATAAGCCCCTTTATGCGATATATGTCCTGTTGCAAAGAGGAAACATATTTCTTGTGCAGCGACAATCTCATAGCGGTAGTGCCGCCCCGCACAAGCTCGTTCAGCTTGTCTATGCTCTGTTCGTACTCAGCCGCCTTTGCGTCAAGCTCGCTTTGCATTTCCGCAAGCTCCGCCCTTAGTCTGCCGAGTATTGATTTCTCGCTGTCAAGCACCTGATCGTCGTACTTTTTCAGCGATTGCAATGTAAAATTAAACTTCTTCATATCGCATTGTTATCAGGAAACCGCCGCCTTTAACAGCTTTATGGTATCCTCCATCGAGAACGATTCATACATTCCCTGCATCAGAAAATCGTTTATCTTGTCTATCTTCTTTATCGCCTCGTCAAGAGCCGGGTTTGTACCCTTCTTGTACGCTCCTATCGAGATAAGGTCTGCGTTGTTGTTGTAAAGCGCAAGCAGATTTCTCAGCTTTCCTGCCGCTTTATTATGCTCCGGATCTGCAATTGCCGACATAAGACGTGAGATGCTCGGCAGTATGTCAATTGCAGGATAATGGTTCTGTGCCGCTATCTTACGGCTCAGCACTATATGTCCGTCAATTATACCTCTTACAGTATCCGATATAGGCTCGTTT
>OLQD01003427.1_pt1 | contig 10426 bp, 10 predicted proteins | sample 1672841 | NCBI WGS metagenome assembly OLQD01 (sample SAMEA3136729, study PRJEB25190) | human gut metagenome | biome: human gut; feature: human-associated habitat; material: faeces | place: Austria | collected 2013 | reverse complement strand
GCTGCCGGAGCGGTGCTTAAGCCGCAAGGCGGGAATTGTGCGGTGTTGCCATAAATGTCTTGGTAAGGGCGAACATCGTTCGCCCACGGCTGTTTGCTGTGTGTACGGCTTGTTAAAATATGTGACGTCTTTGCGTTGGCATTGATATGCCGCCAGGTTGGCGGGCATACAATGTGCGCCCCGGTGGTCACGGTGGAATAAAACACATTAAAAATGCGGTGCAAACAACCGGATATTCTTACACAAATGCCGCCTCCTTGCGGGCTTTGCTTTTAGCGTTTTCCGGGATCACATTGCCCTTTGGGCTCTCATAGTCTTTGGCAACCTGCTGCAAAATTGCGGTACGGCGTACAATGCCGATAAATACGTTGCGGTCATCCACCACGGGAACAAAATTCTGGTCAACGGCGGCGTTCAGCAAAGCGTGCATGTCAGTGGTAACGGGAACTGCCTTGTAATCCCGGCGGCGGGGGAAAGAGGCGATGGGGATATCCTCGCTGGCGTCAATATCCAGCCCGTGAATGCTTTTGATGCCCCATAAAATGTCGCCCTCGGTCATGGTACCCAGGTATTCGCCGTTGCGTTTTAATACCGGAATGGTGGCAAAGCGCTGGTTGGACCATTTTTCAAGGGTCTGGCGCAGGGTAAAATCTTCATAGATAAATAAAACGTCCTGTTTTGGCGTTAAAAAGAACAACAGATTCATGGCGGAAAATAACTCCTTTGCAGGTTATCTTGATGGAAAGGGAAAGCACTGTGTATGGCGGCTTTTGCTGCTCCCCGCATCTACTGCCGGGGCGGGCGTTAAAAGTACGACCTTTACTAATATTAAGTATACGCGCCGTTTGGGAGAACTTTGTGAATGGATTGTTAAAACCGATGTAAAAAATTAGGCTGCAAATTTTGTTCCCTTTTCAGCAGGGCTTTTTACAAAAAGCTCTGTTCAAACCGAAACAAATCGTGTATAATAGAATTGCGTTAGCTGTAACTGACGCACATGGAACCCGGCAAAAGGGTTAAACCCGAAGCTGGGAATTCATCTGTATTCCATAGGGAGGAACGCAAATGATCACACGAGTGAATCCTTTGGGACATATTTCGCTTACGAATGATTACTTCTCGGGCCTTGTGGCCGAAGCTGCCAAAAACTGTTACGGCATTGCCGCCATGGGCCAAAGCTCTGCCGCCAGCACAGTGCGCGAAGCGCTGCGCAACGGCTCCCTGCCCGAAAAAGGCGTTACCGTAAGCCAGCAGGAAGGGCGGCTGGTCATCACCCTGCACATCAAAGTGGGGTATGGCCTGAACATCGCTTCCATCACGCAAAGCATTACCCACCGCGTTAAAGATGAAGTTGAACATGCAACCGGCCTGAAAGTGGCCCGCATTGATGTGTTTGTTGATGATATCATTGACGAATAAAGCGGCGGGGCCCCGGCTGGCATTTGCCCCGGCGGCTTGTTTCCCCAAAAATTACAATGAGGTGCAACTGTTAGAATGATTACTGGTAAGACACTGCGCGACGCCATCATTTCCGGCGCCAACAATATTGCAAATCAACGTACCCGCGTGGACGAGCTGAACGTTTTCCCTGTGCCGGATGGTGATACAGGTACCAATATGAGCATGACGATCGGCGCGGCCTTGAGCGAGCTGAACGCCATGCCGGATACCTGCACGGTGGCCGAAGCCAGCAAGAGTGCTGCTTCCGCCATGCTGCGCGGTGCGCGCGGCAACTCCGGCGTTATCACCAGCCTGCTGTTCCGCGGTTTTTCCAAGGCGCTGGCCGGTAAAACCGATGCCGAGGCCGCTGACTTGGCCAAAGCCCTGCAGATGGGCGTGGAAGCTGCTTACAAGGCGGTCATGAAGCCCACCGAGGGCACCATCCTGACCGTTACCCGCCTGGCTGCCGAGGCTGCCGTTGCCGCTGAAACCGACGATGTGCCGCAGCTGTGGGCCACCGTGTGCGAAGCTGGCCAGAAAGCTCTGGAGGACACCCCCAACCTGCTGCCTGTGCTGAAAAAGGCTGGCGTTGTGGATGCCGGCGGCCAGGGCATCATGCTGGTGTTTGAGGGCATGAAGCAGGTGTTTGACGGCGGCGAGATCGTTGCCGGTGCCGAGGTTGCCGCCAAGCCGAAGCTGGATTCCAGCGCAGCAGGCAAGGGCGTGTTTACCGACGACCTGATGAAGGTTGAGGATATCAAAAACGGCTACTGCACCCAATTCCTGGTCCATAAGGATTCCGGAGCAAGCATCACCCGCCTGCGCGCTTTTCTGGAATCCAACGGCGACTCTGTTGTTGTGATCGAGGATGACGATGTGGCCAACTGCCATGTGCATACGGCTGACCCCGGCATGATGCTGAGCGAGGCCATCAAGTATGGCTACCTGACCAATTTTAAGATCGAGAACATGCACGAGCAGTTCCTGGCCCGCCAAAAGCAGGCCAAGGGTCTGGAAAAGCAGGCCGAAGCAGAGGAAAAGGCTGCCGAGACCGGCGCAAAGGAAACCTTTGTTTACGCTGCAGTTGACCCGGACCGCGCCTATGGCTTTGTTGCCGTGGCGGCGGGCGATGGACTGAAATCCGTGTTTGAGGACCTGGGCGTGGATGCCGTTGTTTCCGGCGGCCAGACCATGAACCCGGCAACCGAGGATATCCTGGCTGCCATCCAGAGCGTGCCTGCCAAGACCGTTCTGGTACTGCCCAACAATAAAAATATCATCATGGCTGCCGAACAGGCAGAAAAGCTGGCAGACCGCAAGGTTCTGGTTCTGCCTACCCGTACCGTGCCCCAGGGCATGACCGCTATGCTGAACTTTGACCCCGAAGCCGCCCCGGAGGAGAACGCCGTCAACATGATGGCCGCCGCCGAAAAGGTTGCTACCGGCCTGATCACCTATGCCGCCCGCGACAGCGAGTTTGACGGCCGCCCCATCCGTAAGGGTGAGATCATGGCGCTGGAAAACGGTAAGATCGTTGCCACTGGCAGCGACATTACCAAGATGACCTACCGCCTGGCACGTTCCATGAAGAAAAAGGACAGCCAGTTCATCACCGTGATCTCCGGTGCGGAAGTCAGCGAGGAAGATGCCGAACATACCACCGAACTGGTGCAGTCCAAGTGCGGCTCCAGCGTGGAGGTCAGCCATATCCATGGCGGTCAGCCGGTTTACTACTATATGCTCAGCGTGGAATGATCCCGGCATAACGGACAAAACCATTCAAGGACGAACTTGTGCATCAAAACGCATGTTCGTCCTTTGTTTATAACCCTACCGGAAGGAGGTGCAGCCATGCCGGATATCAACAGCGACATCCAATACCTGAAGGGCGTTGGCCCGGCTTACGCCAAAAAGTTTGCCAAGCTCGGCATTTATACCATCCGGGATCTGCTGCTGCACTATCCGCGGCGGTATATTGATTATTCCCAGCCGTACACGGTAGTATCAGCGCCGTTTGATGCGGACTGCTGTGTAAAGGCAACGGTGCTGCAGCGGGACCCGGACCGGCGCATTAAAGGCGGGCGGATGCTCTCCCATGTGCTGGCAGGGGACGATACGGGAATGCTGGCGCTTTCCTGGTTCAACGCGCCCTATGCGGCGGAAAAGCTGGAACCTGGAACCGAATATTATTTCGAGGGCCGTGTTGGCGGCATGATGACCCGGCGGGAAATCCTGCACCCGCTTGTGCGCACCGAAGCCCAGGTTGCTGCGGCGCCCCTGCTGCCGGTTTACGGAAGCACCGAAGGGCTGCCCGCCGCCCGCCTGACCCGCTGCGCCCAGCTGGCGCTGGAATATGTGGCCCAGCTGGATGACCCGCTGCCGCCAGAGCTGCTGACCCGCTACCGCATGCCGCCCAAAGCGGACGCTGTGCGGGCCATCCATGCCCCGCGGGACGCGGCGGACGCCGCTGCCGCCCGCCGCCGTTTGATCTTTGAAGAATTGTATATCCTGCAGCTGGGCATATTTTTGATGCGGGGCCATGGCCGCAAAATTACCGGTGCTCCCATGCGGGAGCTGGACCTTGCTCCGTTCTGGCGCAGCCTGCCCTATGCACCCACCGGGGCACAGCGCCGCTCGGCAGAAGAAATCTGCCATGATCTGTGCGGCCAGACCCCGATGAACCGTCTGCTGCAGGGCGATGTGGGCAGCGGCAAAACGCTGGTGGCCGCTGCGGCCATCTGGTTTGCCGCGCAAAATGGCTGGCAGAGCGCCATGCTGGCCCCAACGGAAATTCTGGCCCGCCAGCACGCCGCCAACCTGGCCGACCGCCTGGAGCCGTTTGGCGTCAACGTTACCTTGCTGGTGGGTGGCATGAAAGCCGCCGAAAAGCGGGTGGCCCTTGCCGCCATTGCGGATGGCCGTGCCGGGCTGGTGGTTGGCACCCATGCGGTGCTGACGGACAGCGTGGTGTTCAAAAATCTCGGCCTTGCCATTGTGGACGAACAGCACCGCTTTGGCGTGCGGCAGCGCGGCATTCTGGCGGGCAAGGCCAACAACCCGCACCTGCTGGTCATGAGCGCAACCCCCATCCCGCGTACTCTGGGGCTTTTGATGTACGGGGATCTGGATATCTCCATCCTGGATGAGCTGCCCCCCGGCCGCAAGCCCATCAAGACCTGGTTCATCACTGGCAAAAAGCGCCGCGATATGTACGGCTTTCTGGAAAAACAGATCGCCGCAGGGCATCAGGTATATATCGTCTGCCCGGCCATTGAGGAAAACGAAATGGATTCCGGCATGAAAGCCGTCAAGCAGTATTACGAGCAGGTGGCCTGCCCGCTGCTGCCGGGGCGGCGTATCGGCCTGCTGCACGGCAAAATGAAGCCGAAAGATAAAGATGAAGTGATGCAGCAGTTCAAGGCCGGGGAGCTGGATGTGCTGGTCAGCACCACCGTGATTGAAGTCGGTGTGGATGTGCCCAATGCAACCGTAATGGTGATCGAAAATGCAGAGCGGTTCGGCCTTTCGGCACTGCACCAGCTGCGCGGCCGCGTGGGGCGCGGTGCGGCGAATTCCTGCTGTATCCTGATTTCGGATAACGAAGGAGAAGCGGTACGCCAGCGGCTGCACTTTTTGTGCCGCACATCGGATGGTTTTGCCGTTGCCAAGTATGACCTGGAAACCCGCGGCCCCGGCGACTTTTTCGGCGAAGCACAGCACGGCCTGCCCACCCTGCATGTGGCGGACCTTGTGCAGGATACCCGCACCCTGACTGTTGCCCAGCAGGAAGCCAAAGCCCTGCTGGCCCTGGACCCCAACCTAGCCAAACCGGAGCACAAAGCCCTTTCGGACGAAGTGGAGCGCCTGTTTGCCACAGCCGGGGCCATGAATTAGTCTTGACATCTTTATTTCCAATAAAAAACTGCCCAAATTATTTTTGATTTTTTTGTATAATCTCTTTTTTTTGCAGAAAGAATTTGCTATACTAAGGTTTAACCTGTATTGACACATAACTTTACAGATTGGACCGACAAACCAAAAAGGACATGCCATGAAACAATTCCTGTCTGCCTGCCTTGCGGTACTGCTGCTGGCGGTGCTGCTGGTCCTGCCCGCCGCAGCGGAGGAAACCGCCGATGCCCCCAACCTGACACCGGGATTTTCTGTTACCGCAGAGGCAGCCTATGTGGCTAACACCGATACGGGGCTGGTTGTTTATGAAAAAAACAGCGAAACCCCCATGGCCGCCGCCAGCCTGACCAAGCTGATGACCATGATCCTGATGCTGGAAAGCTACCAGGACCAGCTGGATACCATCAGCATTACAGCGCCGGGCTATATCTATGATTACCTGTACGGCAAAAATGCTTCCACGGCGGATATCTGGAAAGACGAGACCCATACCCTGCGCAGCCTGCTGTATGCCATGCTGCTGCCCAGCGCCAACGAGGCAGCGTATATCGTGGCAGACTATATGAGCGGCAGCAGCATTGATAACTTTGTGGCCATGATGAACGATGAAGCTGCCCGCATCGGCTGCACCGGCACTACCTTTACTGACCCCTGCGGGCTGGATCCCGGCAACGTGACCACCGCGCGGGATGCCTACCTGCTGGTGCGGGTGGCTATGGGCTATGATGCCTTTGCCCAGGCGGCAGGGGAGGAAAGCTACCAGATGCCGGCCTCCACCAAGCATGATTCGCCCTATACCATCCTGACCAGTGATAAGCTGGTTTCGCCCAGCAGCAACTATTACCGCTCTTACACCAAAGGCGGCAAAACCGGCAGCCTGGATGACTGGCAGAATTTTGCGGGCTGGCACACCCAGGACGGCGAAACCTATGTCAGCGTGGTGCTGCACAGTCCCAAAACGGACGAAGACCCGCGCCCGGCGCTGACCGAAACCGCCGAGCTGATGGATTGGGCGTTCGCCACCTTTACCGTAACCGCGGCGCTGGATACCACCCAGCCCATCACCGAGCTGCCTATTGTGTATTCCTCCCAGACGGATACGGTAATGATCTACCCGGCGGATGATATGCAGACCCTTTTGCCGCGGCAGGGCGGGGCAGAGCTGACGGAAAAGACCTTCAATGTTCCGGAGCACCTCTCCGCGCCCATCAAGCAGGGCGATGTGGTGGGTACCGTTACCGTTACCATGCAGGGCGAAACCGTTGGCACGGTGGACCTTTTGGCCGGCAGCAGCGTGGACCGCAACGAGCTGTTGTATACCATGGCGAAGGTAAAGGCTTTCTTTTCAAGCACTTATTTCAAGGTCGTTGTTGTGCTTTGCATCATAGCGGCTGTTGTCTATGCGGTTTTGTGGGTGTATGTTATGCTGCTTACGGTGCGCCGTGTGGAGCAACCGACCCCAAAACGCAAAAATAAACCGAACGATTGGAATAAGGAATAATGGCAGGCACCAGCCAGCCATAAGGGGGTACATTGTACTATGTTGGATGTAAAACGCAACCTGACAACCATGACGGATTTTTATGAGCTTACCATGTCGGCCGGCTACCTGGACGAAGGGTATAAGGATAAAATTGCCGTCTTTGATATGTTCTTCCGCAAGGTGCCGGACGGCGGCGGTTACGCCATTATGGCCGGCCTGGAGCAGTTCATCAACGCAGTGGACAGCCTGAAATTTACCGAGGAAGACATCAATTATCTGCGCTCCACCGGTGCTTTTAATGAGCAGTTCCTGGACTATCTGCGCAACTTTAAGCTGCACTGCAATATCTGGGCGATTGAAGAGGGCATGCCTATCTTCCCGCAGGAGCCCATTGTGACCGTAGAAGGCCCGGCTATTGAGTGCCAGCTGCTGGAAACCCTGCTGCTGGTCACCTTTAACCATCAGTGCCTGATTGCCACCAAGGCAAACCGCATCTGCCGCGCTGCCGCTGGCCGCCCAGTTATGGAGTTTGGCGCCCGCCGTGCCCAGGGGTATGACGCCGCCTACTTTGGCGCCCGCGCTTCCTACATCGGCGGCTGCAGCTCCACCTCCTGCGTGATGGCTGCCCGTGACTTCGGTATCCCGGCATCCGGCACTATGGCACACTCTTGGGTGCAGATGTTCCCCACCGAGTATGACGCATTCAAGAAGTATGCCGAGATGTACCCGGACAACTGCGTGCTGCTGGTGGATACCTACAACGTTCTGCGCCATGGCGTGCCCGATGCCATCAAGGTGTTTGACGAAGTGCTGAAGCCGATGGGCAAGCGCCCCAAAGGTGTGCGCATTGACTCCGGCGATATTGCCTACCTTTCCAAAAAGGCCCGCCAGATGCTGGATGCCGCCGGTTACCCGGACTGCACCGTCTGCGCTTCCAACTCTCTGGATGAATACATCGTGCGCGACCTGATTTTGCAGGGTGCCCGTGTGGACAGCTTTGGCATTGGCGAGAACATGATCACCGCCAAGAGCGACCCCGTGTTTGGCGGCGTGTACAAGCTGGCCGCAGTGAAAGAGGATGACGGCAGCTATACCCCCAAGATGAAGCTCTCCGAATCCGTGGAAAAGATGACCATTCCCTGCCTGAAAAAGGTATGGCGTATCTATGATGAGGACGGCAAAGCCCAGGCAGACCTGATCACTATGGCAGACGAAGTGGTGGATACCAAGAACGGCATTACCCTGTTTGACCCCATCGAGACCTGGAAGGAATGCACCTATGTCAACAGCACTGCCCGCTGCATTTCCACCCCGATCTATGAGAACGGCAAGCGCGTTTACACCAGCCCCAACCTGGCTGATATCCGCAAGTTCTGCAAAGCCCAGGTGGGCACCCTGTGGGACGAAGTAAAGCGCTTTGAAAACCCGCACCGCTATTATGTTGACCTGAGCAGGAACCTGTGGGATACCCGCAGCGAACTGCTGAAGAAGCTATCCAAATAAAATGCTGTAATTTTATTACAAAATGGTTACAAGCTGCGCCCCCTGCACATACTATGGCAAAGGATGACGGGGTCATTCTTCCATACTGTACAGGGGGCGTTTGTATGTCTGTTTGTTTCCACCGTCTGGCTGCGCCGGGGCAGCTGGTGCTGTTTGCCATGGGCGGTACCGCGTACCTTGCGCTGGAGATCGCCTGGCGCGGCACAACCCATTGGACGATGTTTTTGGCGGGCGGGGCCTGCCTTTGCGCACTGGATGCCCTCGGTCGCCTGCCACTGCCCACCCCGCTGCTGGCGGGGATCGGCGCGGTTGGGGTTTCGGTGCTGGAACTGGGCACCGGGCTTGCCTGCCGCCGTCTGCTGCATGTTGAGGTGTGGGATTACAGCCAGGAATGGGGCAACCTTGCCGGGCTTGTGTGCCCAAAATACACGGCACTCTGGTTCCTTTTGTGCCTGTGGGTGCTGGGTATGATGCGCTTTTTGCGCAGTTTTGCCGCCTATGTGGCCCGCACAAAGGCTTAAAGTACACTTTATCACCCTGCTTTTTCGTCTGCGAGGACTGGAAGTCCGGTTTATCGCCCTGAATGTCTGCTATAATAAAACCATAGCAAAGCAGAAAGGCAGGGGTTCCCATGACAGCACAATTCCGGTATGTAGCAGGCCACATTGAAGTTTATTCCGCAACGGGCGAGTTCCTTTTTTCCGCCGATACCATGCAGGAGGCATGGGAGGACTACCAAGACGAAATGTCCGCGTGATGCGTACAGATGCAGCTGCAAAATATACAAAATAACGAAATAGTTTATAATATACAAAAAACTTTTGTAAGATTGTACAAAGCGTGCATTGCAAAATCCCCCTGCGCTGGATATAATAAAGACAGAAAGGAGATGGGGTTGCAATGTTGAACCTTCGTTCGTTTGCAAAGTGGGTACGTGGTATTCTGGACAGTGAGGAAGCCTATAACCTGCCGGAAGATGTCTACAACGACGTGATCCCCTCCGGCGTTCATGACTTCTGCCGCTTCGACCGGGAGTACTAAGACGGTACCGTATCGTTCTCGACGATTGGACCCGCACACGGTAATGGTGCGCAGAAGGATGCGGCTCTGACCGGAATTTACCACGAATAGGGCATAAATAAGATATGGATGATTGATTCACCATAATACTGTTTGTTGCACCTTGAAACAAGCAAGCAGGCACCAGGCCACCCACCCGGTGCGCAGCCCCTCCGGCAATGGTTATGCCGGAGGGGTTGTTTTTTTTTGCAAAATTTAGTATCCTTAAAACGTATTGCTTATTGCAGGGTACAATTTTGCACCCCAAAACGATTGTGAGGTACGCCGTGGAACTGACCCCTTACGCAATTTTTGATATGGATGGCACCCTGTTGTGCTCCACCGGCATGTGGGACCATGTAACGGACCGCATCCTTGCAAAATATGGCAAAACCATCACCCATGAACAGCGCATGGCCAACATGACCCTTACGGTGGAAGGAACCGCCGCGATGTTTGTGCAGCAGCTTGGCGTGCCGCTGACGGAGCCTGAATGCGCAGAGCTGATCCGTGCCGAAGCGCGGTACGGCTATGCGCAGGAAGCCACCGTAAAGCCGGGCGTTGAGCAGGTGCTGGCAGCCATGCATGCACGCGGTGTGCGCATGTGCGTGGCATCCGGCACCGAAACACCGCTGATCGAAGCCGCGCTGACCTCCCACGGGCTGATGCGCTGGTTTGAATTTGCGGTGGACTGCAAGAACCCTGACGGCAAAAAGAAGCCGGATGTATATCTGGATGCTTTGCACCGTTTTGGCGTGCAGAACCCCGTGCAGGCAACCGTGTTTGAGGATTCCCCCGTGGGGATTGCCACCGCACGCGCCGCGGGTTTCGCCACCGTTGGCATTTATGATGAACCAATGGCAGAGTTCTGGCCGCAGATTACCCAAACGGCGGATTTTGCCAGCCGCACCTGGCAGGACTGGCTGCAAAATGTGCAGCAGACCGGCCCCGCACCCCGCAAATAAGCATGAAACTATAAGGGCAATACCGCATAATTCTAAGTGCCGATACGGCGAGCGAGGTGCGGCA
>OLQD01003423.1_pt1 | contig 10434 bp, 6 predicted proteins | sample 1672841 | NCBI WGS metagenome assembly OLQD01 (sample SAMEA3136729, study PRJEB25190) | human gut metagenome | biome: human gut; feature: human-associated habitat; material: faeces | place: Austria | collected 2013 | reverse complement strand
AATCCAGAACAGTCTGCACCACTTGTAAGACTTGTTCCACCCCAGACATAAGGATTTCCCACAAACTGTGTAGCATAATCCACTACAGAAGAACCGGATCCTGAACCTGAAGAAGAATTGTCAGAATCAGAAGACTGCTCTTCTTCATAGTCTTCCCTTGATACTGTATTGTCAGAATCAATAACATTGCCATACTCATCATATTCCACATCCTCACCGGACTGTGCATTATCAATGACATTGCCATCTTCATCATATTCTACATCGTCTGATTCCTCATAGGTATCTTCATCTGTATCCTCATCTGTATTTTCAACCGGATTTCCATCCTCATCTTCAGCTTCCTCATAAGTATCTCCATATGGATAATGATACCAACGGAAGGTTGTAGTATCACCATCCGGATCCACTGCAGTTCCGTTTAACGTAATCTCGTCTCCAGCTTTCGCAGTCAGATCGATTCCCTCTTCCACAGAAACCTCTGGCAGATGATTAGCATCCTCATACTTGTCGGTCACGCACCATTTCGCTCTCATGGCAAAATCACTCTGGATTGCGGCAATCCACTGCGCGATTCCCTTCTCATTCCCCTTGGCAGCCTGGTACAGACGCACATCCGGATTTTCATCATTCTCCTTCAGGGCGTATCTACCGTCCCATCCGCCATAAGACAAATCCTCAAGGCTGCGAAGCCCGTTAGGAATGGTCACAAACCATGCCGGGGAATCTCCCTCAGAAAGGAAATCATACTGCTCGTAAGCATGTCCAACCCAGAGCGTGTCATCTCCAAGAAGTGCCTCATTGGTACCATACTGATCGGTATCTGCTTCTCCTTCCAGATATGTGCCGTCACCCCAGGTCACATATTTATCCATCAGCGCACCAAGATTCTGCTCAATATTCTCCTTCATCCATGCACTGCTCAGTTTTTCTCTGGACTCATCGGAAAGCTCCTCAAGAGTCGCCCATCTGTAACCATATGCAAGAGTAGAACCAGAAACATCTACCATACGCATAGATGGCCAGTTCGGCTGAATATAGTTCAGATAGCAGTCATCCTGCATTCCCCATGCAAAAAGAATCACCTTTTCACAGATACGGTTGTAAAGCTCCTCCCAGCCATCCTGGTCTTTATACTCTTCCTCAATAGACATCAGCGCTCTTGCCACGGTATTGGCACCACCGCCAACCTCGATATAAAGGGGTCTGTCATCCTCTGCCAGAATCCGCTCTTTCACCAACTCTGATCCTTCTGTCTCCTCGGAAGTATCACTTACGTTTTTAATATTTCCCACTTTTGTGATGGCACGAAGATCATCCGGGGAAGGATAGTCCTCATCATGTATCTTCAGATTGTCATAAACCTCTGCATACGCATCCAGAAATTCATACATCCAGTCAGTTCCCATCCATCTAAGGGATTCTGTAGTATCATCCCCACTGTAATGCAGTTTGGAACTGGTCTGTACGATTCCCTCCAGATCAATGTCGTTAGAATAAAGCAGCGTATGAATTAATGTGTTCATATCGTCCACTTCCCCGTCCTGTGTAACCAGAAGACGAGGCTTTCCCTCTGTTTTCGGAAGTGCCGTAGCAGAATCCGCCGCAAAAACAGACGCAGGCAAACTCATAGTTCCAATAATAGTTCCAATCAGTACTGACAGCCATTTTTTCTTATGCATAATATTCTCCTTCTAAAAAAATTTACCCAGTTATCTTCTGCATTTTACCTTTACTTTACCACAACAAACATTTTTATGTTGTCCAATAATGACCAGATTTTTATCCAAAAATGACTTTTACATTTCCCATATGCAATGCCGTCACTCTTTCTCCTGCTCCTTCAGCCACACACCCAGCTGTCGTCTGTTTTCCTCAATAATTTTTTCCATCCCAGCCTCATCCAGTGCCTCCAGAAACTGATTCAGTGTCTTATCCGCATCCTCTGTCATTCCCGTTTCCAGCACCGGACGGTACTCATTCACCACTCTGGAAACCGCATCCACCTCCGCTGCAACCTGATCTGTCTGAAACACATAACCAAGTGTCCTGGACGGTTCGGAATCCTCAGAATAATTTTTCATGAAATCCCGCCAATCTGTGCCATTTTCTCCAAACTGATACACCTGGTCACTGTCTCCATAACAGGTAAAATAGCTGGAATACCCTACACTGCTGTTATCCTTGCCTTCTGGATATGCAATAGTCTTTTCCCCTGTTTTTACATAATCCGTTCCCTCTCTGCCATTCTGCAGAAGATTTGCCAGATCACTGTTTGTATAAATCAGGTTCAGCAATTCCATAGCCTTTTCCGGATTTTTGCAGGAGCTGGTAATTCCCCAGGTAAACTCCTGCACAAGAGAAGTGGTTGTCCGGTTAGGCGTCATTGCCACCAAAACTTCATCGAAATCCAGGCTCTTTTTACTGACCAGATGAAGGGTTCCCGTGGACACGCTTGTCCATTGCAAAAACATTTCCCCTTCATTAAACATAGACTGCGCATCCACGCCGCTGTACAAAGAATCTTCCGGTATATATCCCTCATCCCGCCACAGCTTTATTGTCCGGCAAAAATCACGGTATTCCTCAGAAGCATATGCATTCACAATTTCCGTACTATTCAGCGGGTTAAAAATCACACCATAATTCATATCCCCGCCCAAATCCTCCACGTCAAACAAAGAAGTAAAGGCAGACGAATCCACATTCCCTGCATTGCCGAAAGAAATCAGATAAACGCCCGTGTTCTTTTCCTTCAGCTGCCTTCCGATTTCTGTAAGATCCTGCAGTTCCAATTGTTCTGGAACCTCTATATGATATTTCTCCGCAAGATCCTTGTTATAACCAATTCCAGATGCCCTGCCCGGATTCAGATTTGCACACACAGCATACACTTTGCCATTTAAAGAGGTAACCTTCAGAAGCTCTCCTTCTTTTTCCTGAAGATCTTTGCCGTATTTATCCAGAAGATCATTTAACTCTATCAAAGTGCCGTCTGCTGCCAGATCAGACAGTGATGTGGTAGTTCCTGTATTCACCAGATCCAGCTGCTGAATCCCCATTTTGGCTTTCTTCAGCATATTGGCATGATCTCCGATGAAGCAGTTTACGATTTTCACTTTACAGGAAATCGCCGGAACTGTAATTTCGTTGATCAGTTCTTCTACTGCCTCTGTGTCCGGATATTTCGCGCCCAGCGTCAGATTTTCGATGGCAATCTCACAAACTTCATCTGCTTCCCCATTTTCCAGCGGGGAAATCGTTTCTCTGTCCTGGCACCCCCAAAGCACTGCCGCACTCAAAAGTGCCAGCCCGGCACCCGCCAGTATTTTTCCTTTTCTCATAGATCTGATGCCTTTCTGAATTCCCTGGGCGTCATGCTAAAAGTTTTCTTAAACAATTTTATAAAATACCCGGAACTTGCATATCCCAGTTTTTCTGAAACGATTTCATTGTTCCAGTCTGTGTTTCGAAGCAGTTCTTTTGCTTTTTCCATGCGGCAGTTTGTAACATATTCCAGCACAGAAATCCCGGTTCTTTTCTTAAACAGCCGCATCATATACTGAGCATTCAGCGCTGCATAATCCGCAATTTCCGTGACAGTCAACGTCTCAGAAAAATGTTCCTGGATATAGGGAAGCACTTTCCCGTCAATAATATTCTGCTGCCCTTCTGAAAACGAAGTTTTCATTGCATCTGGAAAAAGCTTTTTCTCTTTTTCGTCCTTCTGGAATTTTTTCTGTTTTTTTTCAACAGCTTTTTCCAGAACTGCTGTCATTTCATCTGTATCAAGAGGCTTGATCAGATAATCGCTGCACCCAATCTGCATGGCTTTCCGCATAAATTTATAATCTGGATAACAGGTGAGAATAATACATTCTATATTTTCGTCATTCAGATCTGCTTTTTCCCTTACGCTTGAAATAAATTCAAGTCCACTTTCCCCAGGCATTTCAATGTCACAGAGAATCAGGGAAATCATTTCCTCTTTCATGATTTCTCGGGCCTGAACCGCATTGTACGCTCCGAAGGTTTCCGCAACGCCAAGGTCCTTCCAGTCAATCCCATCCTGAAGTGTTTTCACACACTGTTCTTCATCGTCTACAAGCAATGCTTTGATTTCCATATTTTTGGCACTCCTCGCTCTATATATATCACTGCCTCTTTTGCAATAACTGCACAATCATGATTTGATATTATGTTTCCTTCTGCTTCTGTAAATCCAGCAGAATGTCTACCACTGCACCAGATGGCTCCTGATTATAAATATGGATCACACACTTATCTCCATAAATTAGTTTCAGCCTTGCCACCGAATTTCGGATTCCTACACCCAATTCTTCTGAAACAATTCCTTTCTCAAGAAACTCCTCCACTGCATCCAGGCTGTCATCTGAAAATCCGGTACCATTATCCTTTACCTGAATGAGAATCCGGAATTCTTCCAGCTGTTTTACGTTTACCTCAATCTTTGTCAGCTCTCCAGGCTTCAGACCATGCTTTATGGCATTTCCCACAAAGCTTTCTATAATAAACGGCGGAATGGGCACAATCTTCATTGCCGCTTCGCAGTTTACCTCATAGTCGAACCCATTAGGGTAACGCATTTTCTGCAGTCTCAGATAGTCCTGAATGTGTTCCAGTTCCTGTCCCAGCTGCACGTATCTGGAATTTACATTCACAACATAACGGTAATATCCAGAGGTCAGGCGAATCAGCTGCTTTGTTGTTTTCACATCATTTTCACTGTAATTATAAATGGTATTCAATGTATTCAGAATAAAATGGGGCTGGATCTGACGGCTCAAATACTGTAATTCTGTTTCTTTTCCAGCCAGACGGTCTTCATATATCTGGATCTTCAGGTTTTTGATATGATCCATGAGAAAATTAAACTCCTGAATCACTGCATCGAATTCCCGGCTGCAGTTCGACAGCTCCGGTATCCTGTAATCCAGATCACCTTTCTGGATAATATCCATACTTTTCTGAAGGTACGCCATAGGGGTCAGGATCCATAAATATAGGCAAATTCCGTACACCGCAAACAGTAATATAAAGACTGCAGCAAACACTGCAATTTCTCCTCCAACTGCTGGAAGCTGGCTTTCCAATGCCTGTTTTTTGATTTCTTTCACAAGATAAAAATCTGCCAGCTCACTGATGGTTCCAGCATAATACCAGCTGTCTTGTTTCTGGTCTTTATAAAGATTTTCTCCAAAAGACAGCCAGGTTTCTTTCTCCTCATCCGGCACCATCACCTGTCCATTTTCATCGCAGATCAGATATTTTTCTGCGCCTTCTCCATCTTGGAAATTCCCGGAGCTTTGCTGCAGATCTGCTGCAATATTTTCGTAAGAACTCCAGGCACCAATATAATAATTGTTGTAATCCAGCATGAAAAATAAATAAGCTTTTTCGCCGCACCATACTGTACTCCACTGGCTAAACCGGGATATGTAATCTTTGCTTTGCACCTGTTCTTTTACAAAATCCGAGACCTGAATGTCCTTCATATAATTATAAAAAACATCATTTTCCGGATAATATACAAACACAGTAAACCCGGAATCCATATCTGCTGTCTGACTGTTGATTTTTTCCAGAACTCTCTGGTTCGCAAGCCAGAATTCCGAGTCCTTTTCCTTCGCTGATGCAATATGCCGGAAATCCCCATCATCCATTACCAGATTGATCAGGCTGTTTCTCAGGAATTTCAGCTGTGTATCAATTCCTGACATTTCGATTTCCACGTCGGACTGCAATTGGTTTATTTTTTCATTTCTCGCAGACTCCCTTTCCCGGATTCCTGTAAAAAGAAGCGCTGCGATCACTGGAACCGCAATGCACATGGTTACCAGAAAAAGCCTGACATTCAGAGATATTCGTTCTTTCAATTTTGGAAACTCCTGTAAAAAATAAATTCGTGGTACACTGCCTGTTCACATTGTACCACGAATTTGAGATGTTCAGTTATTCAAATTAAAAATGCTCACTCAGGCAACCGTCACCATAACCTGCGCATATCTTGTCATCACTGCATCCGCATTGTCCTGAACTCTTAAGGTAAGGCAGAAGCAGTCACCGGAAGCTGCGTCCTCCGGGATAGTAAAGGAACCTTCTGCGCTATCTGCTGTCCAGTTATAAATTGTTTCATCTTTTCCGCTGTATACACAGCCTGTTGGCTCTGTACTCCAGGTTGCTGTACAATCATCCCCGTCAGGATCACTGACTGCTGCCGCAAAGGAAACAGTCTCTCCCGGTGCCGCGGTAAAATCTTTTTCGTCCATTTCTACAACCGGCGCATGGTTGCAGTTTTCATAGGTATTTACACACCAGTCAGCACGTGCAGCCCATTCAAGCTGGAAATCCAACAGGTATGGATTATATTTCTCAATATTGTTTGTCTCCGGATTTACATACTGTCCGGGAACTACACCGCCGATGTACATATCTACCGGAAGGTACTTGTCTGCTTTTTCTTTGGATACCAGTTCATTATCGTTATGTGGATCTACATAACGCAGGAAATACCAGGAAGAACCTGCCCACTGCGGCATGGTGTTTGTCTCACGTTTTGCGGCGGCACCACATTCCGGGCATTTGCAGTTTACCCAGTCTTCGATCGCTGCCAGCGGTGATTCGCCGGTACCGGTCGGTTCGTAGGATTCTACATCCGGCAGACGCAGCGGAAGCTCTTCTTCCGGAACCGGAACGTTTCCGCATTTCGGGCAGTGTACGATCGGGATCGGCTCACCCCAGTAACGCTGACGGGAGAATACCCAGTCACGCAGTTTGTAGTTTACGGTCTTGCGTCCGATACCCATCTTCTCGATGATATGCGGAGCTTCTTTTTTCAGGACTGCGGATTCCATACCGTTCCAGTCGCCGGAATTGATCATGGTTCCGGAAGCCTCTGTGTAAGCTTCTGTCATATTCTGAATTTCTTTACCATCTTTTGCGATAACCTGGATGATCGGAATATCGAATTTCTTTGCGAACTCAAAGTCACGGTCATCATGAGCAGGTACACACATGATAGCACCTGTACCATAATCAGCAAGTACATAGTCAGAAAGCCAGATTGGAAGCTTCTCACCGTTCAGCGGATTGATCGCATAAGTACCTGTGAACACACCGGTCTTCTCTTTATCCTGAAGACGGTCTACATTGGATTTCATGGAAGCGTCAAAGATATATTTCTCTACAGCCTCTCTTGTCTCGTCTGTTGCAAGAGATTTTGCAAGAGCATGCTCCGGTGCAAGTACCATGAATGTTGCTCCATGAAGAGTATCCGGTCTTGTTGTATAGACCGTGATCTTCTCTTCTCTTCCCTCAACCGGGAAATCGACCTCTGCGCCGTAGGATTTGCCGATCCAGTCTGTCTGCATCTTTTTAACCTTCTCCGGCCAGTCCAGTTTATCCAGATCACTTAAAAGTCTGTCTGCATATTTTGTGATGCGGAGCATCCACTGACGGAGGTTCTTTTTGGTAACCGGAGTGCCACAACGCTCGCAGCATCCATTTACAACCTCTTCATTTGCAAGACCTGTCTTACAGGAAGGGCACCAGTTGATCGGGAACTCCTTCTCATATGCAAGCCCCTCTTTGAACATTTTTACAAAGATCCACTGTGTCCATTTATAGAATTCCGGATCTGTTGTGTTAACCTCCATATCCCAGTCATAGATCGCTGCGATATCGTTGATCTGACGTTTGATATTTTTGATGTTTGCTGCTGTAGATACTGCCGGATGAACACCCATCTTGATGGCATAGTTCTCAGCCGGGAGACCAAAAGCGTCCCATCCCATCGGATGGATCAGGTAATAACCCTGGAGCATTTTATAGCGGCTCCATACATCAGAGATCACATAGCCTCTCCAGTGTCCTACATGAAGACCGTTTCCGGACGGATACGGGAACATATCCAGACAGTAGTATTTCGGTTTCTTGCCATCATTGACATTTACCGGCTTTTTCTCCCAGTTTGTGCGCCATTTCGCTTCGATGGCTCTATGGTTATAAGGTGCAGCCATTTTTTTATTCCTCCTGACAAATTACTCAGTATTAATACTTTAATGCTTTCACACACTGCTATTAATTTTAACTACTTATGATGTATTTGTCAAACAAAAATCCAAAAACAGCCTTTTTCCATCAAAATATACATGAACCTGCAATCCTGGCCTGGTTTAGTTGACGCTTCTTTTTTCACATGATATAATTTCCTGCATGTATTTTCCTATATTATACATACCATACATATTTATCTTAGGAGGGAACGCATAAATGAAATCTTTTTATTCCTGGTACCGGAAGCATATTACCGGTGCGATCTTTACAGGACTGATCCTGGGTATCCTCACAGGACTTTTCCTGGCCGGACGGTTTGAACCTGTCCTCACTGTGACCAGTCTGATCGGAAGTATCTACATGAACGCCCTGAACATGATGATCTTTCCCATGGTCTTCTGTTCCATTGTCATTGGAATCTGTTCCATCGGAAACGCACGTACTACCGGCAAGATCACTGCAGCATCCATGATCTATTTTCTCTGCACAACGGCACTTGCCAGCCTGTGCGGACTGATCATCCCTCGCCTTATTCACCTCGGTGAAGGCGTAAAATTCGAGATGGCAACCTCAGATATCCAGGCTACAGAGATGAGCAGCATCCTGGACACACTGAAAAACCTGATCCCGTCCAACCCCATCGCTGCATTTGCCAACGGAAACATGCTTCAGGTCCTGGTGTTTGCCGTGATCGTAGGCTTCACCCTGATCGCCATCGGGGAAAAGGGAGCGGCCCTTCTGAAGGTGATCGACTCCTGCAATGAGGTATGTCTGAAGGTCATCAGCACAGTTATGTATTTTACCCCAATCGGTGTCTTCTGTACTATCGTTCCGGTTGTGGAGGCCAACGGTACCGAGACTATTATCTCACTGGCTACCCAGCTTGTAATCCTGTACCTTGCATTCTTTGGATTTGCCTTTATTGTGTACGGCGGCGCTGTGAGGTTCATCGGTAAGGAAAGTCCGGTGAAGTTCTTTAAGGCAATGCTTCCGGCTGCGTTAAACGCATTTGGAACCTGCTCCAGTTCTGCTACCATCCCGATCAGCAAGCAGTGCATGGAGGATGAGATGGGCGTCTCCAACAAGATCACCAGTATTGCCATTCCTCTTGGCGCTACCGTAAACATGGACGCGGTTTCCATTCTCATGTCCTTTATGATCATGTTCTTTGCAAATGCCTGCGGAATCAATGTGAGCATTTCCATGATGATCGTGATCCTTCTGGCCAACGTGCTTCTGTCTGTGGGAACACCGGGAATCCCAGGAGGCGCCATTGCTTCTTTCGCAGCCCTTGCCACCATGGCAGGTCTTCCGGCAGGCGTTATGGGCGTGTACATCAGCATCAATACCCTTTGCGATATGGGTGCTACTTGCGTCAATGTTATTGGTGATATGGCAGGCTGCGTAGTTCTGAAAGAAAAGATCAAGCTGGACGAATAATCCGGCGGTGCCTTTTCCAAATACCAGCATTTTACACAAAAAGCTGTAAAAGCTTCTGGATGATAAGTCACACATAAGATATGAACTTATCATCCGGATTTACTTTTACAGCTTTTTTATTTGCCCAGATATTCAGGCACTTCTTACATAATCTTTCTGAACAGAGCAGTCAGGTCTTCTACGCTTGCGTCTTTCGGGTTTCCTGGTGCGCAGGCAACGCCGTGAGGAGTATCATAGACAGCACCTAAGGTGTGTGCCATGGAGTGTGCGATTCCAAGTCCTACGTTAGAGAAGCCCATTCCTGCAATGTACTGTCCAAGAGCCATGCCCTCACGTCCCTCTTTGGTGTTTTCAACAGCACCTCTTAAGGATTTGGAGATCAGTTCGATGGCTTTGAGATGGAACATATCTGTCATTTCCCATGCAGCTTTTGTGGTGTATCCCTCGATGGCATGTGTCAGGGCATCCATACCTGTGGATGCGGTAAGTCCTTTTGGCATGGAGGACATCATCTCAGGGGCAACAATTGCGATGATCGGCATGTCATGAGGATCTACACATACGAATTTTCTCTTTCTCTCAACATCTGTGATAACGTAGTTGATGGTAACCTCAGCTGCAGTACCTGCTGTAGTTGGAACTGCAATAATCGGAACGCACGGATTCTTGGTAGGTGCGGTTCCCTCAAGGATTTGGCTTTTTCGCCTTTTTCAGGTTTGAATTCACTCATTTCTCAACCGATATGGGCTGCGCCTACGGCACGGATGTCCATTGGATATACATTGTCTCTGCCTACATACTGAGCAATATACTCTACATAATTGTCCATCTCTTTTTCCGGAACGATGGCTGCGATAACGCCTGCGAATCCGCCGCCGTGTACTCGGCAGATACCGCCGCCGATCTTGTTCAGGAACA
>OLQD01003421.1_pt1 | contig 10442 bp, 6 predicted proteins | sample 1672841 | NCBI WGS metagenome assembly OLQD01 (sample SAMEA3136729, study PRJEB25190) | human gut metagenome | biome: human gut; feature: human-associated habitat; material: faeces | place: Austria | collected 2013 | reverse complement strand
TCTCGATTAACAAAACGATGCCCACTCACTCATGGAAAAACCATGGGCGGGTGGGCATCACTTGTTACCCTTCTGTCGGAGCAGAAATGGTAGGTTGTCCATTTGGCATAAAATGATAGATGGGACAAGATTCAAAGAACTTCTGTGATTCTTCAGGTAGCTTATCAAAGTGAATTTTAGCCGCAACAGGATTATCTAATAGTAGATATGCACCAACGTAAATAGACTCATTGTCTTGGGCTGCTTCAATAAGAGAAAGAATTTCGGCTTGTTCAGTTGAAGTCAGTGTGCGAGATCGTTTGACGGACTGAAGATAGTTGAGAATAGCAATAGGATGCTCTGTATATGGATCAGAATCCTTAATCCAAAGTGCGAGGGCAGTCGCAGTGGATAGTAGCTCAATGCGACTATTTTTACTTTCATCGTATTCATCTCGCTGGTTACGGCAGTCTTCCAGCAATCCGACGTATTGAATACTTTGTTCCTGCAGTTCTTTCTTTTGTTCTGCAATCCGTTCATTTTGCCTTTTCAGGATGTAGTCCTGCTTTTCCAGATAAGCCCGTCCGCCGTATTCCGGCACTTCGTCCAGTTCCAGACCATGGCGTTTGGCAATCTCAAACAGCATCGTGCGGCAGGCTGCATCAAATGTGATTTTGCGGTTGTTGTAGCGTCCAAGGGGCTTGTCTGGTTTTGGCAGTTCAAAACCCAGTGCTTCCAATGCCTTTTCCTGCTGCGGAGCAATCTCGCCATACTTATTTTCACAGTCAAACACATGGCGTTCGTGGATGTGCGGAGTCCCCTCATCCAGATGCAAGGCCCAATCCAGAATGTGAACGTGTTTGCCGAAACGCTCATGGAACTCATCCATAAATTCTGTGGCGATTTGAAAAAGTTCTTTGGGCGAAGCGTGGCTCTCCAGCGTTCCAAGCTGATAGATGCTTTCTTCGGGGCAGGTTTTCTTGCTGGCGAGCAAATCTTCGGTGGAGCGGTTTCGCTCGGTGTGCCGGATTTTGGCGTTGCGCTCATTCTGTCTTTCGGTGAAGTTGGTGTAATGGAGTTTGTAGTAGAGCTTTTCGACTTCTTCAAAAGTGTCGGCCAGACTTTCCTCACTCTTGGGCTGCAGAGCAGAGCGGATGCCGTTGTAGCAATCCCAATAGATGTTTTGCTGGACACGTTCCGGGTCGATATGCTCGCTGTTGGCAATTTCAAAACTGCGGTCATTGTGCTTTGGGTTATAAGTGCCGTGCTTTCCGGCGCGGCCATTGTGTCGGGTCAGTTTCAGCGACCATCTCTCCTTTCTGGGGTCACGCAGAGAACGCCGTGCGCGGGGTAGAGGCAACGCGGTGCAGCGAAGCTGCAAATCTGCCGCCTGCTATGCGCCAGATAATACCCAGTAGGATATGACGCAGGGCATCACATCCACTGGGCAAGGCTGCCGCCCTTGACCCGCGCAAAGAGCTGCGCTCTCTGCACTCTTGCGCCGAACAACCTGACAGACAAGACTTGTGAAGTCCTCTCTGCCAGCTTGCCCGGTTCTTCCTCGGTGTCGGTCTGCCTGCAAGCGGTTCCTGCCCGATTTCCTCCGGCGTATGGCTTTTTCTTGGTGCGCTCGTGTCGTGGCGGCACTTCCCCGAAAAAGCATATTAACTTGCAGCCGATCATGTGGTTTTCAAGGTGCACTGTGATTTTGTAAGAAGTTGAGGGCTTTCAAAAATGCGGGTAAGACTGCTTTTGAAAGTAGTTCCCACACCTTATACAAACTTAAAGGGGTGTTTTTAAACGGGGGCTTATGAAAATTCTGAAAATTTTCACTTTTTCAAACAACCTCCTATACCTATAACATTCTAAAATGGGTGTTTGGCATACAGATTTTCAAATTTTGTTGAACTGCCTAATTTTAGAATATAGATTTTGTTCATTATCCACTTATAGAACTAGCGGAAAGCCGTTTTACAAAAGATTTTGAAAGCCTCTACACTAATAGGAATCCGCAGGACCGTTTTGGAATACAGTTTTGAAAATTTCACAATTTTAGACAAAAAGAAAAACGGCAAAGCGGATAAAATCCACTTTACCGTTTTAGAAGATATTCTATTACGCTGCGATTGCGTTGGCGTTGACCTGTTCAATGGTCTTGCGAATACCAAGCCATACACTCAAATCTGTAAAGACCTCTACGATGCTTCCCTGATCTGTAAAAGGCGGCTCCTGCAAAACGGAGAGGTCTTTCATCATGCCATTATGTACGATGTACTCGACAATCTGGTTGACAAAGTAAATCTGTCGGCTGTCGAGGTTAGCACCATCCAGATATTGCGAAAATGCAGCTTTCGCCGCAGCCATATCAAGACCAACGATTTCCCGCACGAATTCTCCCAAAGGCTTTGTGCCATATTCGGCTTCATAGTCCTCTTTTGTGCCAACCTCACTCCAAAGAATTTTTTCGAGTTCTTTGACATCTTCGGCAGTAAGCGGGATGTTGCCTTTCAGTTTGGCAATGGCTGCATTATCCTGATGCTGCCGTACATAGTACTCAGCTTTTGCCTTGTAATTTTTCAGATCATCGTTTTCCAGCTCGGCCTCCTTCCATTCTGTCGAAAGAATTTCGTCCGAGAAATCTGTGGTGTACCGTACACGCTCGATGGGAATGTACTTGATCAGGTCACGCAACTCTTTTCGGATGTGCTCAAACTCGTTCACATCGGCAGTTTTGATATAGTCGGTCTGGATAATTTTTTCAAGCAACGCACGTTTCTGATCGATCTCTGGAATATTGGACACGCTCGCAACCGCTTTCGCTTTTTTCAGCAGCTCGTTGCGGCCATGAGTGTACGGCTTCCCAGCAAGGTATGCCAATTCGATGCCATACAGCAATGCATCAAAACGAAGTGCTTTCGGGTCATCCGGCTCCGGTTCAATCAAGGGCGCAAGTTCCTCCCGGGCAATCAAGGTGTCTGCATACGTTAGAGCATTGTAACTGTTTTTATCCGCATACAACTCGACATACTTCAAATGCTGTTTGACTGCAAAGTTGTCACGATTCAGCTTTTGCACCTGACTGACCATGTGCTCCACCAGTGAAGTACGGAACGCTTTCAGTTCTTCCGTTTGGAACTGCATATTCTGCAATTTATACGCAATTTCAAACTGCAGGCCGAAAATCGCGCCCTGAACGGCAATCATATTCGGGGTGGCATTTCCTTTGTTCATGCGGAAAAATTCAAAATTTCCGCAGAAGTCAAAAATGTAAAACTTATTCTTGTCCTCACCATCCAGAAGTCCCGGACACAGGCGTGTACCGCGTCCGATCATCTGCCAGAACTTTGCCTTGCTTAGAACCTTTTTGAAAAAGACCAGATTCAGAACCTCCGGCACATCGATGCCAGTGTCCAGCATATCCACCGAAATGGCAATCTGCGGCAACTTCTTCGGGTCTGAGAATTCGTCAATGGCACTCTGCGCATAATTGAGCCGATTGTCGATCACCATGGCGTAGCCGTTCAGGTGAGGATATTCCTGATTGAACACTTTGAGGATTTCCTCTGCATGATCGTGGCTCTTGGCAAAAATAATCGTCTTGCCGATCTTACTGCCGTAGTCGATTTTCAAGGCGTTCTGCATCACGACATTCAGGACCTGCCGGATGGTGTCCTTGTTGAACAGCCAACTGTTCAGAGCAGATGCATCAATGCTGGCCGGCAGGTTGCCGTTTTCATCCTCAAAAGTGTTTTCGTAGGCTTCCCGTTCTTCGTCCGAAAGCTCATCATAGGTGATGCCTTTCTTCATGAACTTTACTTCGCTCTCCACCGAGAGGAAGTCAACCAGAAAGCCATCCTTGACGGCCTGCGCCAGCTCATAGCCATAGGTGGGCACACCGTTTTCGAGGTCAAAGATCTCGTAGGTGTTTTTGTCGATTTCATCTTTGGGTGTGGCAGTCAGGCCAACCAGCGGTGCATCGAAATAATGGAAGATGTCGCGGTATTTATTGTAGATGGAGCGGTGCGCTTCATCGCAGATAATTAAATCGAAATGACCACAGGTGAATAACTTGCCCTCTGCATCGTGAACGGAATCAATGCAGTTCATCATGGTCTGATAGGTCGAGAACACGCAGTGTGCTGTAAAGTTGTCTTTGTCCTCGCAGAGATTCGTTACGGAAAGCTCCGGCAGGAGGTTGACAAAGCTGCGCTTTGCCTGGGTCACAAGGCTGTTGCGGTCAGCCAGAAACAGCACGTTTTTGACCCAGCCATGCTGCAATAATACATCCACCAGTGCAATGACGGTACGGGTCTTGCCGGAGCCTGTTGCCATAACAAGCAGAGCCTTGCGGCGGTTCTTGCGGCCAAAGCTGTCACAAACCGCCTTGATGGCACCCTCCTGATAGTACCGTCCGGCAATGTTTTTGTTTACATCCACATTGGCAAGGCTGGTGCGCATTGCTTGCAGATTGAACCATTTTTCAAGGTCGCGCTTGGAGTAAATGGAAGCGACCTTGCGCTCGGGATAGATATTGTCCACAATGCGGGTGTCGAAACCGTTGGTCAGGAATACCACCGGGCGGCGGCCAAACTGCTTTTCGAGAATATCTGCATACAGCTTTGCCTGCTGACGGCCTACTGCAACATCCTTACAGGTGCGCTTTGCTTCGATCACAGCCAGCGCACGGCCATCATCGCCGTACAGGACATAATCTGCATAGCCGGTGCCGCTCTTGTTGGGCATCCCGGGCAGAGGGACCTCGTTGACCCAGTTTTTGCCCTCGACCCACCCGGCATCGGTGAGCATGGAGTCGATATACAGTTTCCGGGTCTTGTATTCCGAAAGTTCCAGCGGCTTGGGTACATAGGTGGGCTGCTGCGTTTCGCGGCGGGCGGTCAGCTGCGCCTTGAGCTCAGCGTTTTCTTTGATAAGTGCATCCAAATCCACATCCGGCAGGGCGGGCTGTGCAACGGGTGCAGCAGGCTGTTGTGTGAGCAGGGAAGCGTCAAATTTCTTTTCCTGATAGCTTGTTCCATAGCAGTACGCTACGAAATCAAGGAACAGAAACAGGTTTTCGAGGCAAAGTTCCGCCTGTTCCCGGCTGATGCTGCGGCTTCCGTGGGCGGCATCATTGCCGCGCTTGCGGATAAAATCCATCCGCCGCCACAAATCATCGTCTACAATGTCGTGAAATTCTTCGGTGCTCATCAGGCTGATGAGCTTATCGTCCCACGGCTTGACGAGGGAGCTGTCTACCGAATACATCCATTTGACTGCAAACTCCATGGCACGGCGGCAGTCCAGCACAGCGGTGGCCGCATCAATGGGCAGAATCCTCTCCGCAGCGATCGCGGCATCCGCAAAGCCGGAAAATTGCGGGTCATCCTTCAGAAAGTCAAAGTTGGTCAATTCTCACACCTCCCGACTTCTATTTTGAACGATTTTCAGCTAAAATGCAAGTGCTTTGCGCAAAAAGTTCTGCGAACAATTTTGATTTGTCTACCTCGGCTACAAAGTCGGCAAACTGGTTTTGGCATTCGATTGACGGAAATGGAAATTTAATTGAAGAAAGTTGACTTTTACTCAAGATACCTTTAAGTGCCATGTTGATGGTTTTATGAATGGCAGGTTTTGATAGAATCATTAGCCAATAAAGATATAAAACATTATCGCAAGTTGGGGTAATCGCATTGATTTGCTGATTGAATGCAACTCTTCGATTAGTTACCGCAACATTTCCAATGCAGTTAAGACTTCCTGCAATGCACGTCATAAGTAAGCTGCCTGATTCGACAAAACGACATTTCCGGAAACCAACTTCTGATAAGTACTCTTGAGCCGGAGTAAGGAATGTTGATGGAGTGTTAATATTATCTGACTTTATCCATTCAATAAATGTCCCGTAATTTTCTGGCTCTGCGCGAGATGGCGTATTTCCAGTTATTATTTCACACCGTTGCCCAAGTTCAACAGCTGGCCAATTAAAAGGATTGGTTACGGGGTCCCCAAACATCTCCACAAATCGAGCTTTGATAAGTTCATCCAGCTTGGTGAGCTGCTGCTTTCTGAAATCAATGCTAGACGATACCCGATTAAGCATATTTACAATTTCAAGCTGATTATCGTATTCGTGAAGCTGAATTTTTATAGTAGATAGAGTGGCTTTGTTCAGCGTAGCACCCATAACTGCTTTATTGGTTCCCTTACTCCAATCCTTTGCGCGAAGCAAGTAGTATAAGTATTCCGGCGAAATCTTTTCTACTCCTTTATCAATAAAGGCCATAATAGCTTCGTTGGAGTACATCTCTTTTTCTGTTATTGCCACCTTGCCCAAAGACAGCTTAAAGCTCATTATGACCGTATTGGCGGGAATCTTTTTGATGCCACTTTCTGCAACAGCTGAATCCGAAAGCGTCTCTTTTGTATTTGATATATATTTTCCTGAGTTAGTCAGATCCGCAATAGAAATCCAGTTGTTTTCTGATTTTTTCCAATAGCTTGAGTTATCTCTGGATGGGGTTTTGCCCATCTGGAGAGTAAAAAGTTCCGACAGGGCGTATTCCATAAACTCTCTCCCACAAATTAGAAGTTGCCTTTTCAGGCGATAAACTTCTGGTGGGAGGTCTTGACGTTGTTCTGATTCACGATTGCATACTGCATGGTGGTGCCGATCTGCGAATGACCGAGGATTTTCTGCACCTGCTCAATGGGCATTCCCTTGTCGATGGCACGGGTAGCCATGGTACGGCGGAACTTATGCGGGTGGATCTTGTCCAGATTCAGCTCGCGGCCCAACTCTCGCAGACGGATCTCCACGCCGCTGATCTTCAAGCGGTCAAACGGGGCATCCAGCGTTACAAACAGCGCCGGGTTTGCATCGGTGCGGGAGCGCAGATAGTCCTGTAAATGCAGCTTTGCCTTGGCATCAAAATAGACCCGGCGCTCTTTGTCGCCTTTGCCGAACACTACACACTCGCGGGCTTCAAAGTCGATTTCTGAAATGTTCAGATTCACCAGCTCTCCCACACGAATGCCAGTGGAATACAACAAATCAATCATAGCAAGGTCGCGCGCACACTTGCAGTTATCCCGCAGGCGTTCAATAGCTTCGTCCGAGATGGTTTCCTTCACGGGCTGTTTGGTCTTGATTTTATGGATGCGGCGCATGGGGCTTTTGAGGATGTAGTCCTCTTCTTCCAGCCACGAGAAAAAGCTGGAAATATTCCGGCGCACATTGTCGATGGTCACTTTGCCGCAGTTGTTGATCTTCTGATATTCCACCAGATACCGCCGGATCTCTTCGGTGGTCATCTTGCGCAGGGGCGTGTCCACGGTTTGCAGCAGCCGTTCCACCGTGAACCGGTAATACTGGATGGTGCGCTCAGAGCAGCCCTCGATTTTCTTGGCATCAAGGAACAGCTTCAGATATTCCTCGTTGGAGATCTGCTCTTTCTGCGCTTCGGATTCAGAAAACGTCTGCAACAGCACCTCTTGCAGCTTTTTCATCTGCGCAACATTCAGGTACTCTGCCATCTCGTTGATAATCTTCACGATTTTGTCTTCCATATTGGCGCACTCCTTTTCTGGTGTACCAACATCCTGCTCCGGCAAAGTGCCTGTTGTTGCTTATTATCAGCCAAAATACTGTTGCATCAGGCTGTCAAAGAGTAATTGTGTCTGGTCAAGGGCTTTCTGCACTCCAACTTTTGATTTGTCTACCTCGGCTACAAAGGCGGCAAACTGGTTTTGGAGGGAAAGAGGGGGAACAACAACATTAAGGCTTTGAACATCTCCCTGATTTATACTTGCTTGATTAACAGCTTTTTTTGCTCGTGTTAAAATCTGACGGTAAATGTATTGAGAACAAAGCACAGTTGTTATATAAGTGGAATTCACCTTACTATCATCCAAATGAAAGCGCATCATATTGGATTCAAAAACAGTGTCTTCTTGTAAGCCACTAATACGCGCACATTTTCCAAGATATTCAATGCTATTCACACGATTGATAACAATATCATTCTCCACTAACAAATATCGCTCTTTTTCAAAGTCTGTACAACATAACCTTTTCAGATTGTTAAAATCGGTTACTTTTCCATTATAGAAACCATCAATACGCAAAATCGGAGTGCCGAACTTGTCTTGAACATAGGCTGACTGTGGTTTGTATAGTCCATTTTGTGGCATAACAGTCATAATGGAACCCAGCAGCACACAGGGAAATTGCTTGGGGTTCTCCACGAGATCACCAAACATCTCCACAAATCGAGCTTTGACAAGCTCGTCCAGCTTGGTGAGCTGCTCCTGACGATTTGAAATTATAGCCTCTATTCTTTTTAATGTGGAAACAATCTCTCGCTGTTCCGTTTTATCATGCAAATTAAATTCCTCGGTCTTGTAATCCCGGAAATAGATATGCGGAATGGTTGCACCTGAAAAATATTTTTCGAGGTGCATATATTTGACAACATAATATAGATATTCAGATTCAATGCAGTTCTTTGGTATAAGATACTGCATCGTGCCAATGACAGAGGATTTTTCGGGAAGAAGCATCGTTCTCCCAATGCCCGCGCCGTCCTTCACAACAGCAACAGTTTGATGTTCCTGCTGATAGGTTTCCATGCTTCCAATACGACCTGATGCACCGTATACCGGATACTTTCCATTTTTATCAACGATGTCCTTTTGCATCAAGCTGGATGTCCCACGTTCGCAAACATCTTCAAGTTTGACTCGCATTGTTTTCTCCCACAAATTAGAATTGTTTCATTTCAAAAGTTCTTCCAAAGCGTCCATCTCTGCGTCGATCTTCTTTTGCAAATCACGCAGCTGTGCCATAATTTCCTGTGTGGAAGGATACTCCACCGGCACATACTCGGTCTTTTTATACTTGTTGATGGACAAATCATAGTCGTTGCCCGCAATCTCGTCTTTCGGCACAAAGAAGCTCTGTTCGGTGCGCTCACGGGTGGCTTCAGCCTCCCGGTTGTGGAAGCGAGCGATAATATCGGGGATGTCGTTTTCCGTGGTCGTGCTGCGCTTATCGTCCAGCGAGAAGCCGTCGGCCTTCATATCGTAGAACCAGACGTTATCGGTGCCACCGTGGCCGGTCTTGGTGAAAATCAGGATGGCAGTAGAAACGCCCGCATAGGGCTTGAACACGCCGGAGGGCATGGAAATTACGGCTTCCAGACGGTTGTTCTCGATGATCTCCTTGCGAATCGCCTTGTGTGCAGTGGAAGAGCCGAACAGAACGCCATCCGGGACGATGCAGGCACAGCGTCCGCCGACCTTCAGCATCCGCAGGAACAGAGCGAGGAACAGCAGCTCGGTCTTTTTGGTCTTGCAGAGCTTGAGCAGGTCGGTGGAAACAATGTCGTAGTCCAGACTGCCCTTGAATGGGGGATTTGCCAGAATCAGGCTGTATTTGTCCTTGTCGGGGTTCTGGTCGCTCAGGCTGTCGCGGTACTCGATGAACGGGTTGTCCACGCCATGGGTCATCATGTTCATAGCACCGATGCGCAGCATGGTGCGGTCCATATCGAAGCCGTGGAACATGTGGTTCATGTAGTGGTCTTTGTTTTTGCGGTCAAAAAACACTTCCTGCTTGCGATTTTCACGCAGATATTCGCCAGCGGCCACAAGGAAGCCAGCCGTGCCGCAGGCCGGGTCGCAAATCACATCATCAGCGCGGGGCTGCATCAGGTCAACCATCATGCGGATGATGTGGCGCGGCGTGCGGAACTGACCGTTGACACCCGCCGTTGCCAGCTTGGAAAGCAGGTATTCGTAGATATCGCCGCGAATGTCAGTGTTGGAAAGCTGCGCCGCCTGCTCATACATTCCGTCCATGGCGGTCACGATTTTATCCAGCATCAGCGGCGTGGGCACTTTGAAAATGGCATCACCCATGTACTTGGCGTAGGCACTGTCCTTGTCGCCGTGCAGATTCTTGATGAAGGGGAACACCATCTCCTGCATGGTGGAGTACATTTTGCCTGCCGGGAAATCGTGGAAAACGCTCCATTTGAGCTGTGTACCGTCCACAGTACGCTCCCCGACCTGCACCTCGCCCGCAAAGATGCTCTTGTAGGGCAGACCCAGCATAGCGGCTTCTTTGGCGTGGGTGTTGTCGCTTTCATCGAGGTCGTGAATGAACATCAGATAGGTCATCTGCTCGATCACATCCAAGGGATTCGTCAGGCCGCCCGTCCAGAAAATTTCCCACAGGCTGTCAATTTTGCTTTTCAGTTCTCCGGTTACCATGTATGTTCCTCCTGCGTGTCGAGAAAATAAGCCCGACAAACAATAATTTGTTATACTGTTATTATACCGTTTCTTCGGGATCGGTTCAATCTGCAAAAGGGGGAAGCCCGGAGTTTTCTACATTGTATGAATTTGATGTTGAAAATTCGATGTTTCGTCCTATTGACGGTTTTGTGCAGAACAGCTATAAT
>OLQD01003414.1_pt1 | contig 10456 bp, 9 predicted proteins | sample 1672841 | NCBI WGS metagenome assembly OLQD01 (sample SAMEA3136729, study PRJEB25190) | human gut metagenome | biome: human gut; feature: human-associated habitat; material: faeces | place: Austria | collected 2013 | reverse complement strand
AGAAGCGCAGACTTGGAAGGAATCATGATAGAGGTCGACCTGGATTATGTCATACCAATAGTAAACAAAGTAGCTAACTCGGAAAATTTGCTTTATTTGCGGGAAAATCCCTGCCTGTCGCTCTCTGAAGAGCAATATACATTTGTAGAGAACTTGCTCAAATCTGTAGAAAAACGAATTAACAGGGAGAATATTTGTAACAGTTCCCGACAGAAACAACATTTAACTTCTGAATTAATCAAATCCTGGGGACAGGTGATATGCTATGAGTTATTAAACATTTATTTCAGTAACGAACCCCAAACACCACTGCCACAGGATAAAAAGGATAAAATCTTCCAAAATTTCATGATTACCCTTTATCGATATTATCGTCAGGAACGTGATGTTACTTTTTATGCAGACAAGCAATGCTTGTCCGCCCGATATTTTTCTTCTGTCATCAAGGAGAAATCAGGGAGCAGTGCTTTGCAGTGGATCATACAGAATGTCATTACAGAAGCTAAATATCTGCTCGATAATACCGATTTAAGTATTAAGGAAATAACAACCAAACTCAACTTCCCCACACAATCATTCTTCGGGAAATATTTCAAGCAGTATGTCGGTATATCTCCTAAAGAATATCGGAACAAACTTATCAAACAGTAACTTTCTTAAACTGCCGGAACTGCCACCACAACATTCCTCCGGATATAAGACTAGCCGCCAAATCTGCCACAGGCATACTGGCCCAAACGCCCATTTGTCCATAATAGTGAGGTAGAATCAATAAACAGGGAACGAGAAATAACATCTGCCGCGTCAGCGACAAGAAAATGGCTTTACTTGCCATTCCAATACTCTGGAAGAAGTTGGAAGTCACCATTTGGAAACCCACAATAGGAAAGAACATCACAACAATACGCAGCCCTTTGGCAGAAATGCGTACCAGTTCTTCGTGTGTCGTAAAAATCGAGACTGCTAGCCGGGGAATAAACATTCCCATCAGGAAGCCTGTAGTGGTAACAATGGTTGCTGCATAAATAGTTATTTTCAAGACTTTTGTCACACGCGGATATTGCTTGGCTCCATAGTTATACCCCACGATAGGTTGCATTCCCTGTGTGATTCCCATAACGATCATAACGAACAACATCAAAGTACGGTTCACAATACCATAAGCACCGATAGCCAAATCTCCACCAGTATGTTGCAACGCATTATTAATAAAAATCACCACCACACAGGCACAAACATTCATCAAAAAAGGAGACATGCCTATGGAAAATATTTTAGCGACTACCCGCACTTTCAACCGGGAGTACCGACGGTCAAAATGAATAAAGTTTTTTTTGTTCGCAAAATGAACGAGCACCCACACCATAGCGACAGTCTGAGACACGACTGTTGCCAACGCTGCACCCCGTATTCCCCAATCGAATGAAAATATAAATATCGGAGCCAAAATAATATTACACCCCACAGTCAACAATGACGAAAACATTGCCTTACGAGGATACCCCGTAGCCCTCATTACGTTATTCAGCCCTATAAACACATAAGTTATAGGAGTCCCCAGTAAAATTACTTGCATGAAATCACGAGCATAAGGCAATGTATCGTGGCTTGCCCCGAAAAACAATAATATGGAATCAAGAAATAAAAAAGTCAAACCGCCAAAGCAAACAGCATTGATTATACACATAATCAAAACATTATGTACGACCTCCGTTGCTCGCACTTTATCTTTCTGACCTAAAAAAATAGAACTGATAGTAGCACCGCCTATACCGACCAATGTACAAAAAGCGACCACCAAATTCATCAACGGGAAAGTAATTGCCAAACCTGCGATAGCCAATGCACCCACCCCATGACCTATAAATATACTATCTATAATATTATATAGCGATGTAACAGTCATCGCTATAATAGCCGGTACAGAATACTGAATCAACAACTTGCCAATCGGCTCGGTTCCAAGTATCAACGGCGAATTACGCTCTGCCATAATCTCTAATTTCACAATTACGATACAAAGGTACGAATTATTCAGGAGCTAAAACAGGAGCATAAGCATTTTATAACATAAAGATACTTCAAATAGCTACGCCCTATATTTTTCACATAAAATATTATTGGTCCATTCAACTATCATAAAAAATAAAAATATCTGAAATCAGAACCGTTTTTTGAGACTTCTTGTTATATTTGAAATACTTTATCTATATTTGTAGAATATAGGATACGGTTCGGCAGAGCCAATTCGGAAATATGATTTCCGTTTGCCCCTGCACTCACCTTTCGCTATGTTTGTCATGAAACCATTAATTAAATAGAATTATGAAAAAGTTTTTATTCTTGGTTATATTGAGTTTGACTTTATTTTCCTGCGAGGGTCCTATGGGACCACAAGGTCCTCAGGGAGTTCCGGGCGAAGGAATGTTTTGGAAGTACTACACCTACACAGTAAAATCGCAAGACTGGCAACTTGTGACATCGCCCGACGGATTAAATACGTATTACATGTATGAGTTCCAAAATAAAGATATTACAGACGATTTGTATATCGACGGATATGTCTTGGGGTACTTGGTACAATCTCCGGGGGCAGACAACGAAGTCATCACCCCTCTACCTTATACGATACATAAAGGCGAGGCAGACGGGGATAATGCGCTGCTTTGGACCGAAACTTACACCTACGATTACATGCCGGGAAGCGTAGCTTTTTATGTGCAATACAGCGATTTTATCGAGCAACAGCCCGGAGATATGGTATTTCGTTTAGTCCTTAATAATTAATAACCGTCTTTTCGATTCTTCGAAATAAAAATAAACGAGGCCATCTTTAATAAAGAAATGGCCTCGTTTATTTTATGTAGCAAACTAATGATTCAACAAGCCTTAAAGCTCATATCGAGACCTTTTACCGAATGAGTGAGAGCACCCACCGAGACAAAATCGACACCACTCTCAGCGTAATCTCGAATCGTATCGAAAGTAATACCTCCCGAAGACTCTATTTCATATTTCCCACCCACAATTTTCACAGCCTCTCTTGTCAATTCAGGCGAGAAATTATCGAGCATAATACGGTCCACACCGCCCACTCGCATAACCTCTTTCAATTCGTCCAAATTACGCACCTCTATCTCAATTTTCAAATCCTTGCCTTTGGCCTTTAAATAATCATGACAACGAGAGATAGCGTTCTCTATACCACCGGCAAAATCCACATGATTATCTTTCAGCAAAATCATGTCGAACAATCCGATACGATGATTCACGCCACCACCTATCTTCACAGCCTCTTTTTCGAGCATACGCATGCCCGGAGTTGTCTTGCGGGTATCGAGAATGCGAGTATGCAATCCTTCGAGTTTTTTCACATACCGGTGAGTCATCGTAGCGATACCGCTCATGCGCTGCATCACATTGAGCATAAGACGCTCGGTTTGCAATAATGATTGTACGCGTCCTTCGACCACAAAAGCCACATCGCCGGGTTTTACCGCAGTCCCGTCCTCGATATAAACCGTCATTTTCAAATCGGGATCGAATCGGTGGAATATTTTTCGGGCAATCTCTACTCCGGCCAAGATACCCGGCTCCTTGATCAACAACCTCGACTTCCCCATCGCCGTATCCGGGATACAACACAAAGTAGTGTGGTCACCATCTCCTATATCTTCGGCAAAAGCCAAATCTATCAATTCATCTATCAACTGCTCTTTCGTTTTCATACACCAATAGTTTTTTATTCTTATGCAAAAATAGCACAATCCGGGAGAAGGTACAAATAAATTTGATTATACCGAGGATAACCAATTTCCACATTATAAAAACAACACGATGCAAACGTTCGAACAAGTTTGATTTTACTCTTTGTTTATATTAATTTTGCAACAAATTTAAATTCTTCATGAAGATAGTGCTATTGGTTGTCGGGAGAACAGTCGAATCTCATTTTATACAAGGAATCGAAGAATACAGCAAACGATTGGCCCACTATGTGCCGTTCGAAATCGCTGTCATTCCCGAACTCCGCAACACCAAAAGCCTGAGTACCGACCAACAAAAAGAGCGAGAAGCCGATTTCATCTTAAAAAGTTTCCTGCCCGGCGACTACATTGTCCTGCTCGATGAACATGGAAAAGAATTTACCTCCACGCAGTTCGCCTCCTATTTGGAAAAGAAAATGTCAAACGTTGCCAAACGCTTGATATTTGTCATTGGCGGCCCTTATGGTTTTTCCCAACGCATATACAATACGGCACAAGAAAAAATTTCTCTTTCAAAGATGACCTTTTCCCACCAGATGATTCGCCTCATCTTCACCGAACAACTCTATCGGGCTATGACTATTCTCAATAACGAACCCTATCACCACGAATAAATATGAATCGTTTTCATTACAAAATTCTATCCGTCTTCATTATCTCACTTTCTCTCTTTACTTTCCCGACAAACGCAAAAGAATACAGCAGTGAAATAGGCACGTTGTGGAATTTTACGGTATCCAAACAAATAAATCGGATAAATCTGCAAATACAGCAAAACGTATGGACACTTGGTAAATATTACGAACGATACATGCCCATTGCGGTCGTCTCCTATACTGCCGTCCCGAAATACCTCAAATTAAATGCGTTGTACTACTATATGAATCAACAGACGGCTCCGAATATTTATAAGAATCGTCATCGTTATCAACTGGGAGCCACTTTTTCCTATCCTGTACACCGATTCTCCCTATCGCTGAATTCCCGATTTGAGTCCACCTATACCATAGGGACGGCCAAACCATCGAACAAATGGCGAAACAAAATACTTCTCAGTTACACCATACCCGACAGCCGATGGACTCCGTTTATCCATACCGATATATTTCTTTTTCTGAATGGTAAACAGTCAGGAGAATTGGATAGAATATGGTATGATGCAGGGGTAGAATATCGAATAGACAAAAAAAATTCCATCGAATGCAAAGTTCGAGAAGAACATCTCATGAGTAAGACACCCCAACAACTCAATACGTTTATCTCCTTAGGTTATAAATTGAAACTATAATCCTCCCTATTCCATCTTGCGATACACTTTGGGGAGACAGAAAAACGACTCCACAAATTCAAGGAGAAACGGCGAGATTGAAAAATCTTCGAGATTCAATCCACCCAAAACAAATCGCTCATAACATCATCGGAAGTAAAAAGACCCTTACGAGTTATGCGCATGACATCGTCGGTCACCACGAGTCGCCCTGCACGGATATGAGGCAAAGCTTGTTCCAAGCAATATCGCATGCGCTCAGCCCCAAAGTCGTCTTCGAGTTTTTTCAGATTCAATCCCCAACAGGTGCGAAGCGATGTGAGTATACATTCATTATATAAACTATCGACCGTCTCTTTCTCTTCCATATACGCAACATGTCCCGTTTGCAAAGCCTCCATATATTCCGACAATGAGGAAGGATTGATACGCCTGCTCTTCCCATCGTAGCTATGAGCCGCCGCACCTAAACCCAGATACGGTACACCTTTCCAATAAGATGTATTATGAAGTGCATAACGCCCAGAGCGGGCGAAATTGGAAATCTCGTAATGCTCATATCCAGAAAAACCCAACACATCGATAAGTGTCTCGAACATCTGTAAGGATTCTTCTTCCTCACACTCTTTCACCAGTCCTTTTTCCCTCATTCTCCACAACGCCGTACCTTCCTCATAAATTAAATTATATGCTGAAATATGCGGAACATTCAAGGTTACGGCTTGTCTCAAATTGTTCGTCCAACGTTCTACGGTCTGTCCCGGCAAACCATATATGAGGTCTATACTGATATTTTCATATCCGGCACAAAGGCAATTATCGACTGCCTCCATCGCCGCATGAGCCGTATGACGCCGACGTAGAAAAACAAGATCCGAATCGTCGAAACTCTGTATTCCCATACTTAGCCGGTTAACCGGAGTATCCTTTAATTGACTTATAAAAAGAGGTGTCACATCATCGGGATTCACTTCAAGAGTAACCTCCTTACAAACCGACCAATCGACAACTGTGGAAAGAGTTCGAAACAAACGAGCTCGTTCCGACGGCGATAAACTGGACGGAGTCCCCCCTCCAAGATACACCGTAAAAACAGGTTCGTCCCTTAGCTCATGTATTCTCAGTTCAAGTTCCCGACAAACGGCATCTATATAGCCACGCTTGAACGAAAAATCGGTCGAGGAAAAGAAGTCGCAATAAACACAGCGGCTTGCACAAAACGGTATATGAATATAAAGCCCAGCCATTACTCGACAAAAATACAAAACTTCGATTCATAAACAATGTTTTGTAACATAGTTCTTACCATTGCTTTTTAAAAATATAATTCATAATTTGCGAACGCTTTGTTAAAACGTAACCAAGCGTTTTTGTTTTATTAAAACTTTAATATCATGAAAGTCTATCAATCTCACGAAATCAAAAACATTGCTCTATTGGGCAGCAAAGGTTCAGGCAAGACCACCCTCGCAGAAGCTATGCTCTACGAGTGTGGTGTAATAAAACGTCGCGGAACCGTCGAAGGGAAAAACACCGTCCCGGACTATTTTCCTGTGGAAAAAGAGTATGGATATTCCGTCTTTTCCACAGTTTTTTATGCCGAATTTTTAGGTAAAAAGCTCAATGTTATAGACTGTCCGGGAGCAGACGACTTTGTAGGAAGCGCTATAACAGCCCTTAACGTAACAGACACGGGAGTAATTGTCATCGACTCTCAATATGAAGTCGAAGTAGGAACTCAAAATATCTTCCGTACTGCCGAAAATCTGAACAAGCCTATTCTTTTTGCCATGAACCAACTTGATGGTGAAAAGGCAGATTACGACAATGTAATCAACCAAATGCACGAAACATTCGGTAACCGAATTGTACAAGTGCAATATCCGCTTAGTTGCGGTCCGTCGTTCAATGCCATGATCGACGTCCTACTCATGAAAATGTATAGCTGGTCGCCCGAAGGCGGTACACCCACCATATCCGAAATTCCCGAAAGCGAAATGGAAAAAGCCCGGGAATTAAACCAAAAATTAGTTGAAGCCGCTGCTGAAAACGATGAGACCCTTATGGAAAAATTCTTCGAGCAAGGTTCTCTCACCGAAGATGAAATGCGGGAAGGTATCCGCAAAGGTCTCATCACACGCAGCATATACCCTGTATTCTGTGTAAGCGCATTACGCGATATGGGAGTACGACGTATGATGGAATTCCTCGGCAACGTAGTCCCCTTTGTCTCCGAAATGCCCAAACCCGAAAATACAGCCGGAGAAAAAATCGCTCCCGATGCCAATGGGCCTACAAGTATATACTGCTTTAAAACCACGGTCGAGCCCCATATCGGAGAAGTATCCTATTTCAAAGTAATGTCTGGAACCGTACATCAAGGAGACGATTTGATTAATGTGGATCGAGGCGACGGACGCGAACGTTTGGCTCAATTATTCTGTGTTTGCGGGCAAATTCGTACTCCGGTAGAAGAACTTGTAGCAGGAGACATAGGAGCATCGGTAAAACTAAAAGATGTGCGCACTGGTAATACACTCAACGCAAAAGGGTGCGATTATCATTTCGATTTTATCAAATACCCAGCTCCCAAATATCAACGAGCAATAAAACCGGTCAATGAATCCGATGCCGAAAAATTAAGTGAGATTCTCACTCGTATGCATGAAGAAGACCCGACGTGGCAAATAGAACAATCCAAAGAATTGAAACAAACGATTGTTTCGGGACAAGGAGAATTTCACTTACGCACTTTAAAATGGCGTATTGAGAATAACGATAAACTTGCCGTTGAATTCATAGAGCCTCGCATACCCTATCGAGAAACAATTACTAAAGCGTCTCGGGCGGATTATCGTCACAAAAAACAATCGGGTGGAGCCGGACAATTTGGAGAAGTACATCTCATCGTAGAGCCCTATTATGACGGAATGCCAGCACCCGACACTTACAAATTCAACAACCAAGAATTCCGTATGAATGTACGCGATACCCAAACGATAGATCTTGAATGGGGAGGAAAGTTGGTGGTTTGTAACTGTATTGTTGGAGGTGCTATCGACGCTCGGTTTATTCCTGCTATTGTCAAAGGATTGATGGATCGTATGGAACAAGGGCCGCTCACTGGTTCTTACGCCCGCGATGTCAGAGTTTGTATCTACGACGGGAAAATGCACCCGGTAGACTCTAATGAAATATCTTTCCGATTAGCTGGACGTAATGCATTCAGCGAGGCATTTAAAAACGCAGGACCGAAAATTCTCGAACCTATATATGATGTCGAAGTTCTTACCCCAGCCGATGTCATGGGCGATGTCATGAGCGATCTGCAAGGACGACGCGCCATTATTATGGGCATGTCCAGTGAAAAAGGATTTGAAAAAATCACGGCAAAAGTACCTTTAAAGGAAATGTCTTCCTATTCAACAGCTCTCAGTTCGATCACCGGAGGGCGCTCATCTTTCTCTATGAAATTTGCATCTTATGAGCTCGTTCCATCTGACGTTCAAGAAAAACTACTTAAAGCTTACGAGGCCGAACAGACAGACGAGTGACCGCGATTTTGTTAAATAATTAAAAAGCCATTGGAAAAACCAATGGCTTTTTTTGCAAATAAACATTTATTTGTTAAATTTGCCGGTAAGTGTTAAACCCAACCTTCTAAATAGGTTTTCATAAAATAAAACAAAAATAGTGGAATCGGTGTTTATATAATAAATTTGTACAAATGATGTAAAAACAAATCATTTAAACACCACGACAAGTTAAACAGAAAAAAATAAAGAGGCAAACAAAATGAAAAAGTCGACAATTTGGCTACTGGCTGTAATTATGGCACTCACGTTTATCGGATTGCTTTATGTACAAATCATGTACATGGAGAATATGATAAAAATGAGAAACGAGCAATTTACCGAAGCCGTGAAAAGGAGCCTATACGCTGTATCGACAAGCCTCGAACTAGACGAGACCCAACGCTATTTAGACGAATATCTGGAAGAGGAAGAAAAGAAAATGCTCTCCTCTTATGAGCAAAAGCAAGACAAACAAGACATAGCTTCCACTCACCACCAATTTTCTATCGTATCTCCCGATGGAACGGTTGCAAGTTTTTCCTTTCGCGAACAAACCAGTACGATTATCACCCCTGCTGCTCCACGACAAAAGGAACATAATACGCTCATCAGCACATATCGAAATATGCAGGAAGCCCGTAAAGGACAATACCTTTACCAAAAAGGCTTGTTGAACGAAGTCATACTCAATATGCTGAGTAAGGCAAGTAACCGTCCTGTCATGGAACGTATCGACATCAAAAAATTGGAAAGCTATCTGAAATCAGAATTTGAAAATAACGGATTGAACCTTCCGTTCCAATTTGCCATTTACAATAAAAACGAAAAAATCATATATAGCTCCAATCAATATGATCCCAAAATCGAAGGGAATTTATTCACACAAGCAATATTTCCCAATGATCCACCGGCAAAAATAAACTACTTGAAAGTCTATTTCCCGACCAAAAGAGATTATATATCGAGTTCGGTAAAATTCATGATACCCTCGTTTGCCTTCACGTTCATTCTGTTGGTAACCTTCTTGTTTACCATCATCACGGCATTTCGGCAAAAGAAACTCACCGAGATGAAAAACGATTTTATCAACAACATGACACACGAATTCAAAACACCCATATCTACCATATCATTAGCGGCCCAAATGCTTAATGACCCCTCCGTTGCCAAAAGTCCGGTCCGGTAAAGTAATCGATAAGTAAAGGGAAAATCTTATGACAAATTTTGAAAAGCTTTATAACGAAGTCATAAAGAAATCTCTGGTGGAAAAATTCGGTTACAAGAACCCCCACGAGATTCCGAAGCTGACTAAGATTGTTCTGAACATGGGCGTTTCCGACGCTGTTACAGACAAAAAGAAACTGAATAACGCCGTAGACGAAATGGCGCTGATTGCCGGCCAGAAACCGCTGGTTACCAAAGCCCGCAAATCTATCGCCACTTTCAAGCTGAGAGAAGGCATGCCGATTGGCTGCAAGGTTACTCTGCGTTCGGACAGAATGTACGAGTTCCTGGAGCGTCTGGTCAATATGGCTCTGCCGCGCATCCGCGACTTTCACGGCATTACCGGCAAGAACTTTGACGGCAAAGGCAACTTCGCTTTTGGCATTAAAGAACAGATTATCTTCCCGGAAATCAACTATGAAAAGGTTGAGAACGTCCGCGGTATGGATATCGTAATCTGCACAACGGCAAAATCCGACGACGAAGCCAAAGTTCTTCTCGACGGCTTTAACCTGCCTTACAAGAAATAAGCGGAGATTTTACTATGGCAAAAACAAGTTCAGTATTCAGAAACTTGAAAAGAGTTAAAATGGCGCAGAAGTTCAATAACCGCCGTTCGAAGC
>OLQD01003408.1_pt1 | contig 10467 bp, 10 predicted proteins | sample 1672841 | NCBI WGS metagenome assembly OLQD01 (sample SAMEA3136729, study PRJEB25190) | human gut metagenome | biome: human gut; feature: human-associated habitat; material: faeces | place: Austria | collected 2013 | reverse complement strand
ATATCTTGTTAATATTAAAAAATTAAGTATATTTGAATACTGTTCGTAACCACGAGGAACGACAACATATTGGCTATTTAAATCGCTGCCGCCCCATTCGATTGTTCGGGCAAGAATCATAGAATTATCTTTTGTTGTTAAAGTAATGCCGGTACAAGCTTCTGAGACATGAACTTGAAATAGAATGATAACAACCGTTATCCATAAAGAAAGTAATTTTTTCATTTTTTTGTTATGTTTAATTGAGATGGGAATAAAGTATAAAAAGAAATGCATTTATAATTGTCAGAATTCAAATATACTTAATTTTTTAATATTAACAAGATATCTTTGTTATTATGAGTATAAAGCTGGCTATAAAATGTCAGTTTATTTTTAAACATTCTTTATCTCTAAATTGTTTTGCCAATAATTTGAAATACGAGGTAAAGCTATTCAGAGAAATATAGTACATTTGTACTAAATGTAAATTTTATGCTTTGGTGTAAACCAAGTTTTACGTACTTTTACCTCGATTACAATTTGTATGATGAATAGGTTTATTTGTATTCCTTTATGTCTCTTTTTGTTGAGTGTCTGCAATCCGAAAAAAAACGAGCGACCAAATGGGTGGTATTATATCACCGATCGTGTAGAAGACAGTATTTCTTTAGAACCTATCGTAACTATTAATGATTTTGAAGAAATAAAATTAGATTCGGCAGAAAACTTAAAAGGTAAGTTCATATATCAAATTACGGGCCATGTAGCTGCTGATTGTGTAGAAAAGTGGGCAGACGCAACAGAGCATTCGATAGGGAAACGAATTGGATTTGTTTTTCAAGATGAAGTTATTTGTACTCCCTGTATCAATTGCCGCATAGAGACCGGTAGTTTTGCTATATCTGCCCAAGATACAGATATAAAATCTATATATTGGCAAATTGTTCGAAAAATTCACAGCCGATAAGAAGGAATCCTATCGGCTGTGCCTCTATAATAAATTATACAGATTAGAATCGGAAACTAACATATAGGTATGCGCCTGATACTTTCCAATCTTGATTTTCTTCATCTATCTTATACGAAGTCGTACCCCAACGATATTCAGCACCAAGAGATATAACTTTGTATGAAGCTGCTAAACCTGTATTAAAATAAGATCCATAGTTCATCAGGAAATCACTGTCTTGATTATATGCGACGGAGAAAGTCGGATCATAACGGAAATATACGTTTATTTTTAAGAAATCGACCGGATTAATCGTGATAGAAGGACCAAACTGCATTCCGATTTCAGCTTTATAAATATCTCCGCCGTCTTCAAAATCACTTTCTTCTACGGTATATTTTGCTGCTGCTATATCGAAGACTGTCCAATCCAATCCGAATTTCAACATTCCGAAAAGAGGCTTTTTGTGCAAATAATAAGTATTCCCTCGGTTTATAGCCACAGCAAAATCACTATTTAATTTTTCTAAGCCATTACCCCGGGTTAATGAAGGCATACCATAAGAAATATTGAAGTATTTTTTTCTTCCCCAAATTTTTTCTTGTTTAGCCATGTAATCAAGTTTTGTATTCATTTCTTCGGTAAGATTCTCAATTTTTGTATTAAGGCTATCTACTTGTAAATGCAATGTTTTATTTTGGCCCCGATATATAAAAAGCGAATCTTTTAATAAATCGTTTTCTTCTGATAAATTTTTATATTTACCAAGAAGCGTCTTCTGCTCTTTAATCAATGAGTCTTTACTGGCTTTTAGTAATACATTTTGATTTTTAAGTGTACTGTTGTCTTTCGATAAAGCACTATTTATCGAAGACTTTTCATCGATTACTTTGTGCATAATACCGATGGAATCTTTCAGCATTTGGTTCTGCTTCTTTAAGGTTTGAGCCGATACAACCTGGCATATCGGCATACAAATTAGAAATAAAAATACTATCTTTTTCATGATTTGAGATTTTTCTGCAAAAAAAAATAAAAAACAAAATGAAAATCATATGATAATCGTTATTCTTTTAATTTTTTTTAATCGATAAGAATTTGTAATATAGATAAGTAATGTACATTTGTACAAAAATTACACATTCATATGAGACTTAATCACGTTGCACTATGGGCAGACGATATCGAATCGGTTCGTCTTTTTTATATGAAATATTTCGGTGCTTTATGTAATGACAGATATGTCAATGAATCGAAGAAATTTACTTCTTATTTTTTATCTTTTGATGAGGGAACAGCTTGTATTGAATTAATGAATCGTCCTGATATTTTAGATACGCCTTTCAACCGAGGCCAAGTGAAAGGTTTGGCCCATTTGTCTATATCGGTAGGTAGTCGAGAAGCTGTCGACGAGCTTACCCGACGTTTGCAAACCGATGGATATACGGTTATAGGACAACCACGGCTTACCGGTGATGGATTTTATGAGAGTACTATACTCGACCCGGAAGGTAACAATGTCGAAATTACCGAATAATGAATTAGTAAATCCCAATCAACTGATAAAAATTTCAGGTATCACAGACTGAGTGTCGGGAATAGAATATTTTTCTAACAGATGAAAGCAGTGTCGTTGAGAACGGAGCTTTGCTTCCCGACTTTGAACATAGTGATTTTCTAAATTTTCGTCTATATAACAAGCCTTGACATTATCTTGCAGTTGAAGGGATATAATTGATAATATTTCATTTTTTATGCTTTGGTCGAATATGGGAACAGCAGTCTCAATGCGTCTGTTCAAGTTCCGTCGCATCCAATCTGCCGAAGAAAGGTACATATCCTCATGTCCACCAGCGTAAAAATACCAAATACGCGCATGTTCCAAATAAGAATCTATTATGCGAATCATACGGATATTGCGACTGTAAGGTTGGTTAGGAACTAAGCAATTAATACCTCTTACGATCAAATCTATATGTACACCCGCTTCGCTGGCATCATAAAGAGCATTTATCATATTCGTATCATGCAGCCCATTCATTTTTAATATAATATGGGCTTTCCGACCTTGACGAGCCTCTTCGATCTCAAAATTTATTTTCTGTTTCAACACATCGACCATGTTGAATTGAGCGACCAATAAAGTTTGGAAATATCGGTCATTTGACGAGCCGTCTAAAATGGAAAATAATTTATCCAATTCGCTGGTAATTTCCCTATTTATAGTGAACAGACCCATATCCGAATAAATTCGAGCCGTATTTTCATTAAAATTCCCTGTACTTAAAAACGCATAAGCTTGTGGCTGATTTTTGTGAAGTGTAGAACATTTGATTAATAATGCTTTTGCATGCACTTTTAATCCGGGAGTACTATACACCACGCGAATTCCAGATTTTCTCATCAATTCGGAAGTTATGATATTATTTTCCTCGTCGAACCGTGCCTTTATCTCTACATATACAGTTACTTGTTTTCCCTTTTGTGCAGCATAAAGTAAACGATCTATGATTTCGGAATTTTCAGCGACACGGTATTGAGTGAGTTTTATGTCGGTAACATTAGGATTATCGGCAGCCTCGGTAAGAAAACGGGTTAAATAACTAAACGACTGATATGGAAAATGAATTAGAAAATCCCGTTGCCGAATAACTTCGAACATGGTTGGTGCTCTATCGAATGCCGGTATCTGCATAGGCGAGGGGAGTACTTCGCTTAATTCTTTTCCGGTTAGATTCGGTAACTTCGATAAATCTTCCAAATTAAGGTATCTCCCTGATCGAATACATTGTCCGTGAGGAATATCATAGGCATCGCAAATGTATTGCAGCATATCTAAGGGCATGCAGCCATCGTAAACCAGTCGATTGGCATTCCCTATTTTTCTCTTTTTTACGCGCTTGCGTACCGCATCGACGATGTTCGCTACCTCTTTGGCTTCTATGGAAAAATCTGCATCGCGAGAGACTCTTATCGCATAGTGAGAATCGATAATAAATCCGGGAAATACGACGTCTAAATTTAAGGCGATCATATCGTCGATAAACATCAGATAATTTTTGCCATCGTGAGGTGTGAGATTTATGAAACGAGGTACTTTACTAAATGGTATCTTTATTTGGGCATAAAACGGTTGTCTATCGGGATCTCCTTTCTTGTACATTTTTATGGCCAAATAAAGTCGATTATCTCGTAAAAAAGAGACAATATCATTTTTTAGTATCAAGACCGGTTGTAGAAAGGGGAATACCTCTTCTTTAAAGAAATTACGGATCTCTTCTCGATGACAATTTTCTATTTGTTCGTTATGATACAATACCATTCCTTCTTTTTCAAGTTCAGGTATAATCTCGTTGAAAAAAAACTTATTGAAAATATCTACTTGCCGATTTACTTCTTGATTGATTGCACTCAGTGTATTTTCGGCCTGTCGTTTATCCTCGATGCTTTGCAGTGGATCAGATAGTATTTGGTGATATTCCGATACTCTCACTCTATAAAATTCTTCTTGGTTGGACTGATAGATAGACAAAAATTTTATTCGGTCAAATAACGGAACCGTATGATCCATAGCTTCCATTAATACTCTGTAATTAAAAGAAAGCCAACTTATATCGCGTTTAAAATATTTTCGAACATTTTCCATAGTGGTTTATGTTGATTAAGTAACGGTAAATATACAAATAATGTACGTTTGTACAAATTTTTTTCTAAATTTGCACATAGGCTATTAATGGTACAAACAAACTTCTCTCAATAAAAAAATAATGGAGAATGGATCATAAATCTTTTTTAATACAATTACAATCCCGATTGGGCAAAGATAAAGGAGAAATCGACAGCTATATGTCTGCATTTCTTCAAATTTTGAAGGAACGTTGTTCTCAGATGGACACAGTGGCAATACAAGGATTCGGGTTATTCGAGCCCAAAAAGAAATTGGAACGAGTAGTCGTGAATCCGTCAACCGGTAAGCGTATGCTTGTCCCTCCCAAGATGATTCTGTCATTTAAACCGGGGAGTGCTATTAAAACTAAACTTAAAATGTTGTCTTCCAAATGAACGAAAAAATATCTTTTCCCGATTTGGTTGGATTGCTTTCTTCAAAGATGAATATCACGAAGAAAGAAGCTGAAACTTTTTTGAAAGAATTTTTTACTGTTTCAACAGAAGTCATAACTTCCGGTGAAGAGTTGAGAATAAACGGGTTAGGTTTATTTAAACCTATATGGGTAGAAGCCCGAGGAAGTATCAATGTTCAAACCGGAGAACCTGTGGAGATACCGGGGCACTATAAACTGTCTTTTATTCCTGATAAAGTACTGCGTGAAGCTGTTAATGCCCCATTTTCCAGCTTTTCTGTCGAAGTCCTCAATGATCATGTGCCGATTGAGGATATGACGGCCGTTCCAAGTCAAGATATAGATGAAAATAACGACATTTGTAATACCGAAAATGTAGAACTACAAGATTCAAAAGAAATTCGAGAAAAAGAAGAGGAAGATGAACCCATAGAACCGGCTCATGAATATATTCAGGAAGATAAATCAGCCGATGAAGAATCTTCTGAATCTACTGTATCATCACAGGAAATAGAGAAATTTCAAGAGGAAATTATTCAACCCGAATCAGAGACGAAAGTAGAAGAAAAAGAGGAAGATTGTTATGAAGATTATTTGCGGAAATCGGCTTCTCGAAAATCATTCTGGTGGGGTGTACTGTCCGCATTCGGCATTATTATAATATGCTTGGCCGGAGGTATATTTTTTATGGGAAATGATAGCCCTTATGTTGTGAAAATCGGAGAATATACTCTGTCTTTGGGAAAGCAGTCGATCGATTCGCGACCCATGAACAACAATCCCGAATCGGTTGTTCTACCGGAAAATAAAGATACACTTTCAGAAATGGAAAAGGATTCTGTCCTTAAAGACTCGGTAATCTCGGTTTCTCCCCTCGCAGCACCTGAGGTCAAGCCGGTTATAGAAACTATTCGATCAGGAGTATTTCTGACGACATTGGCTCGAAAATATTTTGGGCATAAGGCATTTTGGGTGTATATTTATGAAGAAAACAAGGACGTGATTAAAAATCCTAATCAAGTTCCGATTGGGACTCGTTTAACCATTCCAAGTGCATCGAAATATGATATTGATGCAAACAATAGGACTTCTGTCGAGAACGCTAAGGCATTAGCCGCGAAAATACAGAGTCGTTATGAATAAATACCGACCGAGTCGTTAGCTGAATAAGTTAGCGACTTAGTCTTTTTTAAGTGAATAGTTAGCCATTTTTAACATGATTGGGTATATATAGAACCAGTGTATGGCTAATTTTGCGACAGAGAAAGTCAAAAAACGTATAAATTAAAAATACAAAAAGATAAAACGTATGAGTGAAACAGTAGATATTCGGGAGTTGAACGATCTGATCGCCAGTAAAAGTTCGTTCGTGAATATGATAACACAAGGCATGGATCAAGTTATTGTCGGTCAAAAACATTTGGTGGATTCACTGATGATAGGATTGTTATCCAACGGACATATCTTGCTTGAAGGTGTACCGGGTCTGGCAAAAACTTTGGCTATAAAAACATTGGCTTCTCTCATTGATGCAAAATATAGCCGAATACAATTCACGCCCGATTTACTGCCTGCCGATGTCATGGGTACGATGATATATAGTCAGGCAAAAGAGCAATTTCAAATCAAGAAAGGTCCTATTTTCGCCAATTTTGTTTTGGCAGATGAAATTAACCGGGCTCCGGCAAAAGTACAAAGTGCGCTATTAGAGGCCATGCAGGAACGTCAGGTTACCATTGGTGAGCAGACGTTTAAATTAGACGATCCGTTTTTGGTTATGGCTACTCAGAACCCGATAGAGCAAGAAGGTACATATCCGTTACCGGAGGCACAGGTGGACCGTTTTATGCTTAAAGTAATTATCGGATATCCTAAAAAAGAAGAAGAAAAACTCATTATACGTCAGAATATAAGCGGACGAAAAATAGATATTAAACCCGTTCTGCAACCGTCTGAGATTATTGAAGCGAGAGAGATTGTCCAAAAAGTTTATATAGATGAAAAAATAGAACGGTATATTGTTGATATCGTATTTGCAACACGTTTCCCCCAAGATTATGGTTTGGGAGAGCTGAAAGAAATGATATCATTCGGAGCCTCTCCTCGTGCATCTATTAGTCTGGCCTTAGCAGCCCGGGCTTATGCATTTTTAAAACAACGGGGCTATGTTATTCCCGAAGATGTGCGAGCCGTTTGTCACGATGTATTGCGTCATCGTATCGGGTTGAGCTACGAAGCCGAGGCCAACAATATGACCGCAGAAGAAATTATTAGTGAAATACTCAATAAGGTAGAAGTTCCCTAAACGATGTTCGGGATATAATTTATGGAAACCAGTGAGCTGTTGAAAAAAGTTCGTCATATCGAGATAAAGACGAGAGGTCTTTCCCGTAATATATTTGCGGGGCAATACCATTCGGCTTTTAAAGGTCGGGGTATGGCGTTCTCCGAAGTTCGAGAATATCAATATGGCGATGACGTAAGAGATATAGACTGGAACGTGACGGCACGTTACAATAAACCTTACGTGAAAGTATTTGAAGAAGAAAGGGAATTGACAGTCATGCTTTTGGTCGATGTCTCTGCCAGTAGAAATTTTGGAGCGGTAGGAGAGGCCAAACGTGAGATGATGGCCGAAGTCGCTGCAACCATTGCATTCTCGGCTATACAAAATAACGATAAGATAGGTATGATATTTTTTTCCGATAAGATAGAAAAATTCATACCTCCTAAAAAGGGCCGCAAGCATATTTTGTATATCATACGAGAACTTATAGACTTCCAACCCGAGAGTACAGGAACTAATATAAGTTTGGCTCTGGAATATATGACAAACGCGATCAAGAAACGATGCACGACGTTTTTGATTTCTGATTTCGTGGACGGGAGCGACTATAAAAATGCTTTATCGATAGCAAATCGTCGTCACGATTTGGTGGCAATACAAGTATATGACCGACGTGAAACTCAATTACCCGATGTAGGATTGATTAAACTCCAAGATTCCGAGCGAGGGTGTGAGCAGTGGGTAGATTCGTCTTCGGCAAACGTGCGAAACCGATATGCCGCTTGGTGGAATTCGAGACAAGAAAAAATGCTTGCGACTTTACGTAAAAGTAGAGTCGATTTAGCGACTATCGCAACAAACGATGATTTTGTCGTAGCCCTTATGACTCTCTTCAAGCGAAGAGGGTAGATTAAAAATCTATGTATATATGAAAAGAAGGTATATAATATTACAGTTGTTGGGTCTTTGTTCTGTATTGCCTGTATTTATGGCGACTGTATCTGCCCAGAATAATATAGTCGTGCGAGCCCAAATGGATTCTGCCGCTATTATGATGGGAGATCAAACTACGGTACGATTAGAGGTTTCTCAGGATAAAGATAAATTTGTGAGATTACCCATTATTCAAGATACGCTTGTTACAGGCGTAGAAGTGTTGAAGGTGTCCAAGCCCGATACGATCGATTTGAAAAACAATCGTATACAAATAAATAATGAAGTTCTTGTCACCTCGTTCGATTCGGGGCTTTATTATCTGCCTCCGTTCAAATATGTCATAGAAGACGATACTTTCGAGACTCAGGCGTTGAGCCTCAAAGTAGTACCGGTTCCGGTTGATACGACTCATGCAGAGTTCGATATAAAAGGAGTAGATGCCCCACCTTTTGTATTGATGGATTACATTCCGTCGTGGGTAATATATTTATTGGTCGCTTTAATCGTCATAGCGGCAGGAATATATGCATATTGGCGTTGGGGCCGGCGGAAAAAAGGCGAAGAAACTGTCGATGAAAAAATGTTGGTTCCGCCTTATGACCGGGCAATACAAGCTTTACACGAATTAAAGGACTCTAAACTTTGGCAGCAAGGTCAGGAGAAGGCTTATTATACGACTTTAACGGAAATTCTTAGAGAGTATATCGACGAACGATTTCATATCAATGCAATGGAAATGACTTCTTCTCAAATTATTGAAACATTGCATCGTAACGAAGAGACAAAGGCAGTCAATCGGCAATTACGAGATATTCTTGAAATGGCCGATTTCGTGAAGTTCGCAAAAATGAGACCTCTGCCGGACGACAATGAGCAGGTAATGCGTTATGCCGAGACTTTTGTTGAAGAGACTAAACCGGAAGAAAAGGCTCCTGAATCCGAGAATCAGGCTTCCGAAAAAACGGAATAAAAAGAGATGTTGAACGAAGGTTGATAACAGCCTTTAAAATAATTTGAAAATGGTATTTGCAAATCCTTTATATTTACTTCTGTTGTTATTGATTATACCGGTAATAGCATGGTATATTCTTAAACAGAAGCGTATGCAGGCTGCACTACAAGTCTCTACGACACAGCCATTCGATAAAATGCCGCGTACATACAAAATTTACCTGCGGCATTTCAATTTTGTTTTGCGTGTTTTGGCAGTGGTTCTTTTGATTATTGCATTAGCTCGTCCCCAATCTACCGATAGCTGGCAAAATTCCTCTACCGAAGGAGTGGATATAGTGCTTGCCCTTGACATTTCTGGAAGTATGTTAGCCCGCGATTTCAAACCGGATAGAGTAGAGGCGGCAAAAGATGTAGCTGCACAGTTTGTTTCCGGGAGAGAACACGACAATATAGGCTTGGTGATCTTCGCCGGGGAAAGTTTTACCATGTGTCCGATGACAACAGATCATGCCGTCCTTCTTAATTTAATGAAAGATGTCCATTGCGGTATGGTCGACGATGGAACAGCAATCGGTGATGGTTTGGCAACCGCTATTAACAGAATAAAAGACGGACCAGCCAAATCGAAGACAATTATACTGCTGACCGATGGTACGAACAATGCCGGTGACATTGCGCCGGCGACCGCGGCACAAATAGCGAAGTCGTTTGGAATCCACGTTTATACGATAGGGGTGGGAACAAAAGGATTAGCGCCTACACCGGTTCAGACACCGTATGGCATTACATATCAGAATATGCCGGTCGAAATGGACGAAGAGGCCTTGAAGCAAATTGCAGAGACAGCAGATGGAAAATATTTCAGGGCAACGAACAAAAACGTCCTCAAAGGTATTTTTGAGGAAATAGATAAATTGGAGAAAACGAAGCTAACAGTTAAAGAATTCAGCGTAAAAGAGGAAGAATACACTATTTGGGCATTAATGGCTCTCTTATGCTTAGGTTTGGAAATTGTTCTTCGTCATACGTTATTGAAAAATATTCCTTAAACAGAAGTTGATTATGTTTCGATTTGCACAACCTGAATACCTATATTTATTGATCATTGTTCCTATATTGTGGGGACTGTTTATCTATGGGCGTTATCGGTCCCGACGTAATTTGGCCAAGTACGGCAATCCGTCGGTGCTGGCTCCTTTGATGACCGATGTCTCAAAATATAAACCATGGATTAAATTTATTATTCAACAATTGGCGTTTATTGTCATTGTATTTAT
>OLQD01003403.1_pt1 | contig 10478 bp, 9 predicted proteins | sample 1672841 | NCBI WGS metagenome assembly OLQD01 (sample SAMEA3136729, study PRJEB25190) | human gut metagenome | biome: human gut; feature: human-associated habitat; material: faeces | place: Austria | collected 2013 | reverse complement strand
CAGCATCGCCATCGCATCGAGATAAACCTTTTCGGGCGTGCGCAGGCGGCGTAGCGTCTTTAAAAGCGTTTTGCAGTCCATCTGGCCCTCGCTCTGCTTGTGTGCAAAAGCGAAAAGCTCGTCCGGGCGGTCGTGCAGCGTCTCGTACACAGCCTGCACCATGTCGGCGCTCATCATCTCGCCCAGCACCTCGCGCTCCGTGTTTTCTTCGCCCGCAAGACTCGCGCCAAGCGCCATGCTGCCGTCTTCGCCCTCAAGCTGACGGTCTAAGCTGTCCGGCACGGCTTTTTTAAAACGATCGCCGAGGATATTATTCATCACATACGCGAACAGCGTCGGGATAAAATGCGCCTCCCCCTTTTTGAAAAATAAATCAAGACGCACTGCGCCCTTGTTTTCGCCCTTTGTAATGGGACTCATCAGGCCGATGAATGTCTCGTGCGTGTATTCGGTCTGCGCTGTCTCCGCTTCGCCGCCGCAAAAAGCGCACAGTGCGCGCAGCTTTACGCCCGCCGCAGCACTGCCCAAAACGTCCTTTAAAAGAAACGCATACAGGGTTTCCTGAAAGTGTGCGGAAAGGGCCGCGTCCGCCCACAACACAGCAACGCTGTTTTTTCCGCTTTCGTACACTTCCTTTAAAACCGCGCGGAACGCTGTTTCCTCCGCGCTCTTTTCAAATACCTTCGCTGCCATATCCGTTCCTCCTTAAAGCGTTTTTTCTTGTGCTTTAAGGATAAAAAACGGTTCTCGGTACTATCCCGAAACGGTCTCGATTTTTTCTCGATTTTCGCCGAACAGCGTTGAAGAACCGCACATTCAATGCTATAATCGGATTATCAACAAAAAAGGAGGAAACGCGGTGGACGAGCTTTATAAAATCCAAAACGTCACGTATAACGCCACGGGCGGTACTTTAAAAAACGATAAAGCGATCATCGACCTCACCGCACAGCAAAACCGCCTGCTGCGCTACCTTGTCTTAAACGCCGGGCAAACGCTCACAAAAGAGCAGATCGCCGCGCATGTGTGGGGGTATGATGTCGATTCGGACGTCAGCAACCTCATTTACGATACCGTCTCCGCCGTGCGCCGCCTGCTGAAAAAAGCCGGGCTAAACGGCGCCGTCACCACCAAAACCGGCATCGGCTACGCGTTTACGGAAAGCGTCGAAAAAATCAAACCCACAGCCGCCAAAACCGAAGAAACATGCGAAAGCCTGCCGCCCGTTTTTGCGGAAAGCGCCCCGAAGTTCACGCTCGATACCGTCTATCTGCTGCTTATGGGCGACAGTATGTATAAAAAAGCGTGGTTTTTGCAGTCCGTCGGCTATATCGAAAAGCTTCCGCCGCTCAGCTTGGAGCCCGGCTCAGCCGACACCGTCGCCGAGGACGCGTTTTACAGCTGGATTTTACCCGAAAGCATCTGGGCGCGCATTTTGTGCACATACCCCGAAGAAAGCGATCGCAGAGCGTTGTATGGCGGCGAAGGTACAAGCGAACTGCTCCTCGACTTAAAGCAGGATTTTCAAAACGACAGCGGCTGGCGCGGGCGTGAGCTTACACGAAACTGCAAAACGTATTTGGAACGTATGCTGATTCCGAGCGTGATTGAGACCACACTCGGCGCCGTGCTTCAAAATTCGCCGCAGCTAAGCGAACTTTACCACCTGTGGCAACGGTGCAGCGAGGAAAATAACGTCCACCGCGGCGTCGCACTCGTCATCCTTTGCGCCCTGCTCGGCGAGCGGAATTTCAAAATGCTTGCGGAAACCTGCGATGTCATGGAACTGCTGAATGAAAATTTCTGACCGCAAACGACGAATAAAGTTTTTGATCGACCTTTTTTCAAAAAGGTCGTGGGGTCTCGGGGCAATGCCCTGAGTCGCCATTCGCAAATGGCGAAACCCTTTTGCCTCCAAAAAATCAGGAGGGGAAAACGGAACAGTCCGGTGGACTGTTCCGTTTAGGGGAACCCTATTAAGGGGTTCCCCTAACGGCTCTCCCAGAGCCGTTCAAAAACAAACTAACCCATATAAAAAGAGGTGCAAAGCCACATGGAAACCCCTGTTAAAACTATCACCCCAAACACACTGCATATCTGCTCTGCCGCAGAAGCGCTCGCTTTGCTCAGAAAGCACGGCGGGCACGGCAACGCCGCGTTCATGCGCAGCCTTGCGGATGCCGTCTCGGATGAAAACAACCACATCACCGGCACTGTCGGCGATTTCAACAACCTCATCGACCGCTTTGAGGCGCTCGGCGATTATTTCGACGCTTTGCGCGTGTGTGATTTTGCACTTAAAATCTATACCCGCAGCGCAACTTTGCTCGCCATCACGCTCAATACCTGCGCTCGCAGCGGCGCGGACGGCGAAACCTATCTTGCAGCAGCCGAAAGCCTCGGGCGCGAAAACTGGAACGAACCGCGGCTTTTTAAAGACGCCGCCGAGTATTGCCGCACCCGCGCCTTGTGCTGCCCGCCGGAGCAGACTGAAGCGTATTTTGAAAAAGCGCTCTCCGTCTGCCGCGATTTTCAGCGTATTTTCCCGCTTGATGAGCGTGGTTACATGAAAGAAGCCACCGTGCTGCTCGACAAAAACCGCACCGCAGACGCCGAAAACGTCCTGCGCCGCGTCATTTTTGAGAAAATCACCGCAAACGGCCGCCCGCAGCCCTTAAACGCCGCAAACTGCTGCAAGCTGTACCTTACGGAAATTCTGAAGAAAAGCCTTGAATACGACCTCATCCTGCGCATTGCACAAAAGGGACTTTCGTTCTCTGCCGCCGAGCAGAATTCCGAGCACATGGGCTACTTCAGCTACCGTCTGGCGCTCGCCAAAACAGCGCTCGTCATCGAAAGCGATTACCGCAATAAGGCCGATATTGAAGAAGCGCTCACGTGCTGCCAGCGCGCGTTCGACCTTGTGACGTTCCAAAGCTACGCGGATGATTTAAAGCGCTGCTACGTACAGCTGTGCGAAAACCCGCAGAATCCCATCGACCTCAAAACGCACCGCCTTGTAAAGCACGTTTTAAACACCGCAGAGACCGCTTCCGCACCGACACAAAACTAAATTTAATCTTTAAAATGCCTTGTTCTGTGAAAAGAACAGGGCATTTTTCTTTTGTGCGCTCAAAATTTCGTCTGCGCCGTTCGTAGTAAAGGTGAAAACAAACGGATCTAAGGAGGTTTTTACTTTGCCTACACAAAACAGCACCCAAACCTACGAAATGCTCAAAACATATTTGGATGAGACCGCAGACAGCTTTGAAAAGCTCGACGAGGAACCCGGGTTTTTGTACCGCAAAACGGACGGCCGCACCTCGCTCGTTTTCTGCGCCCGCGTGGATAAAGAACTCGGCTTTCTGCTTTTAAGCGCCTACCCCGGCATTTTAGTCCGCACGTCTTACGTGCCGATGGTCGCCGATTACTGCCAGCGCATCACGCCGGAGGTCGGCGTCGTGTGTGTAGAATCCAATTTGTGCGAGGTCTATTACCGTACGGAGGTCGCCTTTGAGCACGCGCCCGTCTCCCGCGCCACACTGGAGCTTTTGGAGCGCACCGCGTTCGCCGCACTCACGCCGTACATCAGCGCTCTGCGTTCGCTCAGCGCAGGCGTACTGCCGGAGGCGCTCCCGGAGCCGCAGGAGATTCACATTCCGTCTCCCGCCCCGTCCCACGCGGAAGACTTTCTGCCCCTCATGGAGGAATATTTTCAAAAAACGCACTTTACCGTGCTTGCAAAACATGCGCCCGATGAAACCGGCGCGTGCTACCTCTACGAGTTTCTGGCCGCGCACCGCCGCTGGAAGCTGCACGTCACCTTAAATGATGAGAAGACCTTTTTCATCCTGCGCCTGTTCCCCGGCCGCAACGCCCTTGTTTTTGATCCACGCTACCTGCACGCCGCCGCGCAGATCTGCAACGCGGAAAACGATTCCGTAAAGTCCGGCGCACTCTTCGTCGGCCGCCGCCCGGAGGGTCTGTGCGCAAAAATGGCTCTTTCCGCACTGGAAGTTCCTACATCACTCGAAGAAACGCTGTATTCCGCCGTTTCCATCCTCGTTTCGCTTTTGTATAGCCGCGAAGCAGAGCTGCAAAAAGCCGCCGCAGGCGTGATTTTTCCGACAGGGTTTGATGCTGAGAAGCTAAAGCCCTCCGCGTCAGACCGCAAAAAACGGCTTGAAGACGCGCAGCGCTTTTTGGCCATGACCGCCCGCCCAAAGCCGCTTGACCCCGCGTCTGCCGAAAAAGAATTCGATGCCCTGTTCGGCGGCGACATCGCCGAGACCGATGACGACGACCCCGAACCGTTCCGATAAGGAGGCCCTTATGCCGGATTATTACATTGCCGAAGACGGCACCATCCATGACCGCGAAGCCGAGCACCGCAGCCGCACACAGCACACCGCAGCCCCCGCCGTTGCCGATACCACCGCCGAGGACACCCCCGAAGTCAGCTTTGCGCACCAATTCGTTTACTGGCTTTTCGCGCTTTCCGCTTCCGTCTTTGCTGCTGTTTGCGTGTTTCATGAGATGCAGGCAGCGTTCACCCCGCCCGCGCACCTCGATTTTTTGGAGGACTACGTACAGCAGTTCGTGTTTGAGCACGCCAAAGCGCTTGTTATCGTCATAACTGTATTCTGCATCTATCTTTACGGCAAAACGGGCGCGAAAAAGCACCGCTATAACGTGCTTGCCTACCTCTGCACCGTCTTCATCTGCTGCTTTGCGCCGCCCGCCGCCGTGTTCGTACTCATGGCCGCGCCCATCCTCATGGCGCTCGCGCTTGCCGTGCTCGTGCTCGGCATCGTCGGACTCGTCAAAATGGCGTTCGGCTAAACTTTTCGAAAAGGAGTTTTCCCATGAATGCACCGTTTTCCGCTGTTTTCCGCACATTAAACGGCACCGCCGCTTCGCTTTCCGCGCTGCATGAAACGCTCCGCCGCATGGAAGCGGAGACCCGCACCGCGCTGCGCCTGAACGACCAAAACAAAGAACGCCGCGTCTGCGCCGTACAGGACGCAACCGACGAGCTTTTAGAAGACTTCGCGCACGAGTACGATACATTTAAAGGCGATGCCGAAAGCCTGCTTTCCGCCGCCGAGATTGCGATGAACGACATTCTCGATCCGCACTTTCACCGCATGCAGCCGCAGTATTTTTCCGCCGCCATGCAAAAGCCGTACAATACCGCAAACGTATGCGCGGAAGCACTCATCGCACGCATGCAAAAAGCGCTTTCCGCCATTCAAGCCGGCGCAAAGAAAATCAAAAACGCGTTTTTGCTGCCGGATGCCGCGGGGCTCATCGGCTCCGTTTCTCCGGATTTCCGCAAATCGCTCTACATGCCCATCCTCGACGCCTACGCGCACATGCGCCGCTGCGCGGAGGCCATAGAAAACGCGCCCGCGTTTACCGAAAAAACCGCCCGCGCCCACGCTGTCTGCACGCGCAAAACGCGGCAGATTGAAGCCGAATGTACCAATCGCCGCGCGGAGATTCTGCAAAAATTAAAGGTCGATACCGAAGCCGCCATCACCCGCACAAACGCTGTGCTCTGCACACCGCCAAGCGCTGCAATTTTCGCCGAAAACGCCGGACATGCCCCGCTTTCCCTCGGCACGCTGCGCATCGCGCTCCCCTCTGGCAAAATGTTTACAGCGCCGCTTACCTGTACAAAGCTCGACTGCAGCGTGCTGTTTTTAGCGGATAACACCGCCCCGCACGCGCTCTTTTGCAGTTTGGCGCTCGATCTGCTTAAAAGCGATCCTGCCGCCGTCGTGCACCTTGCAGATCCCGCCCACTGCGGCAATGCGAACCAGGACGTTTTAGCTGCGTTTACGCCGAGCGGCCGCGCGGAAATTTGGTGCAGTGCACAGGAATTTACCCGCGGCATAGAAGCCTTGTGTCGCGCCGCCGCAGAAAATGCACCAAATGCCATGCACTACGTCTTCATCGAAAACATGGAGCAGAATATCCCGGAGCAGACGCTGGAAGACCTTATCCGGCTCATGCGCGCCAACACCTGCGTGCGCGTGCTCGTTTCCGTGCGCAAGGCGATCTCCCTGCCGCACGGTTTTCAACAGAAATTCCCCGCGCTCGTGCAAAACGCCGCGTGCTGCACCGCAAAAAACGGCGGAATTTACATCTCCGAAGACGTTTTTACCGTCCCGCCGGAGGATCTCCCTGCCCGCCGCGCAGCAGCGCTTTCCGCCGTCACCGCGCAGGTTAAAAAAGCCGCCGTGCTGTCCCTCAACGCCCGTTTGCCGCATGCCGAAGGCTGGCAGAAAAAGAGCAGCGAAGCGGGCATTTTCCTTCCCATCGGCCAAAGCGATGTCACTCGTCAGCCCGTCACGCTTGCGTTTACAGAAGAAAAGCCGTATGCGCTCGTCATCGGCGATGTAAACTCCGGCAAAAGCGCGCTTCTGCACACCGTCGCCTTGCAGATTTTCGCAAACTACACGCCGGACGAAGTGAAGCTCGCCATTGCCGATTTCAAAGAGGGCGCGGAGTTCGCGCTTTACGGCGCATCGCGCCTGCCCGCAGTCGAAGCCGTCGTTGAAAACGATGACCCCGATTGTGCCGCATCCTTTCTTCGGTACTACGTTTCGGAGCTGCACCGCCGCCAAACCTGCTTTACGGCGCTCTCCGCCGAGACCGGCCGCCTCATCCGCAAGTACGAGACCTACCGCGCCGTGCAGCGCGAAACGGGTGCGTTGTCCGAAATTCTGCCGCGCATTTTGCTTATGATTGACGAATACCAGTCGCTTTTTGAGGGCAACACAGAGACCGCCGCGCTTTTAAGCGAGCTTGTCCGCAAAGGGCGCACCTACGGCGTGCATCTCATCATGGCGAGCCAGCGCGGCGTAAGCGAAAGCGCGCGCAACACATTCACGGCCGAGCTGAAGGACCACTTTTCCACACGTCTCGTTTTCCGCTGCCCGCCTGCCGCCGCCCGCCGCCTTTTCAGCGACCGCGCGGTCGATACTGGGCGCGAAAACACCGGCATTGCGGCTGCCGTGCTGCTGAAAACCGGCCACGCGCTTTTAAACGACGAAGCGGGTCAAACCGAGCGCGCCACCGTCTCCGTGCAATGCTTTTACGCCGGGGATGACCTCATCGGGCGCATGTGCAGCCTGCTGCCACGCGTAAACGGCACGGGCGAAACCGCGTGGCTGCGGTATAACGCCGCCTCCCGTGCTGCACCGAGTGCACTCCCGCACGGCGAAGTCACCTTCGGCGACTCCGTATGCCTGCATAAGGACCGCGCCGCTTCCGATGCGGATAGCTTAAAAGACGACGGCTTTGTCTCGTTTACACCGAACGGCACGCACATTCTGTGCACGGGAAGCGACCTGCGCGTGCCGGCCTCTGTGCTGTGCAGCGCCGCGCGGTTTGCGGAACAGGAAGGGCTTTCGCTGCATATTTTCTGCGCAGAAAGTCACCCGCTACTGCGGCTTTGCCCGGAAACTGCCACGGTTTATACCACGCTTGCCGCACAGAGAGAAGCGCTTTCCCGTCAGCTTCGGGAAGGTCAAAATCGCGCCGTCAACGTGTTTTTGGAGATGAGCGCGGAAAAAGAATTCACCCAGCCGCTCGGCACACTGCGCCCCTCCGCGGACGCGGCGCTTCTCAAAAACGCCGTCGCACACAGCCGCCTTTCCGTCGTGTTTGAGCGCCGGTGCAAAATCGTGCGCAGCGAGCTGCCCCAGCTTTTGGCGCTTGCGCCCATCCACATTACAGCCGTCGGCGACAGCGAAAATCTGCGTGCCGCCCTGCCCGATACCGCCCGCATTACAGCAACAGCCTTTGACGTCCTGCAAAAGGACAGCATCCACGCGTATTACTGTAATCGGGATACGGAAAAATGGGGTAAGATTGTGCTGTTTCAGCCCCTTTCCCCTTGTCAAGGACATCTTTTCAAATCTCCTTGAGGTGTCGCAAAAAACAGACACCTGCCCTTTAAAACCTCGTTTTCCGAAAAAATCTTTGAATGTTCGATTGACAAATTGCGAACGTTTGTTTATAATACGAGATAGCAAAGAAACAAACGTTCGCAAAGTGCTGATATGCCGCACAGAACCGTCTGTACCATGCATCAACGCACAAACGAAACTCGGATGGGGGTATTTTTATGATTCTGTTTCTCTTTAGTATTGCCGTTTCCTGCCTGTTAATCGCGCTTGCACAGGGTGCGGTTTTCTTGATCTCTCTTGTAGCGAAATCTGCGCACCGCGCGAAAAGCACCTCCGTGCGCCGCAGCGTGCAGAATTTTACGGGGCTGCCGAACCGCGAAGAAGTGAAGAACATATATTCCCTTTCAGACCAGTTTGCAGACCGCCTGCGAGAGGTCGTGCAGTCTTGACCGATACAGAATTTAACGCCGTGAAGGCGTTTTTATCCGCCTACCGCTACACGGAGCTCGACCTCCGTGTACGCAGGGCGGAGCTCACCCGGCTGACAGCGCGCAAAGAAGCGCTGATTTTGGAAGGAAATACCGATCTTCTTTTTCACTTAGAGCACGCGATATGCGCAGCAAAAGACGCCATACGCGTGCTTTGCACAAGGCAGGCAGAAATTGAAGCCGCCATAGACACGGTGGAAAGTGCCGCTTTGCGTGAGATTTTGACACAGCATTACATCTGTGCGCTCGACCTCAAGGAGATTGCAGAGCGCATGCACTACTCGGACCGCCACATGCGGCGGCTGCACCGAAAAGCGATTGAAAGCGTTTCGCTTTCCGCCGTTTCACCCTTTAAAAAGCGGGGATCCTCCCCGCGCGCATTTCCCCTTGTCAAAAGAATTTGAGACTGCCGCGGCAAAGTCGTGGGGTCTCTTTTCTTTTCCTGAATTTCGGCATCTGCTCCGCACGGCAGACGCCGCCCGTTTTGCCGTGCCGCACCGCGGTGAAAACGGAGACTTTGAAAAGGAGTTTATTTGGAATTTATGAAACCGACTATGTTAAAAACCGCTTTTACCGTGGTGTTGGCAGGGCTTTCCTCATACTTTGGTATGCTGACGCAGCCGCTTTTGGTGTTGTTTTTTGCCATGGTGCTCGATTACCTCACCGGCATGACAAAAACCTATATTTTCTCACAGCTCAGCTCGCGCATCGGTGTGAAGGGTATTCTCAAAAAGCTTTGCTATATGGCTATGGTCGCCGTAGGCGCGGCGGTGGATTACCTGCTGCACGGCGCACTGAAGCAGGCAGGCATCGACCTGCACATCGAGCTTTTCTGCGGCCTGCTCGTCACCGTTTGGCTCATCATCAACGAGCTCATCTCGGTGCTGGAAAACTTAGCCGCCATCGGTGTGCCGGGCTTTCCTCGCCTCAATCGATTACTTTCTCGCCTGAAAAGCACCGTGAACGAAAAGGAAGACGAACATGACACATGAAATGAGATTGAAAAACTGCAATGCCTATACTGTCGAGACCCCTTTGAGCCTTGGCACAAAGGGCAGCAAGGTCAAAATCCGGGGCGTAAAAGCGTAAGGAGGAGCTATGGTACCGATCAGAGAAAATCTTGTGCCAAAGGACAAATATGCCATTAAATGCCCGTACACCCGCACACCGACGCGCGTTGTCATCCACAACACGGCGAACGATGCGCCCGCCGCAAATGAGATCTCCTACATGCGGTATAACGACCTTGAGATCTCGTTTCACTACGCGGTGGACGATGTAAACATTGTGCAGGGCATCCCGGAAAACCGCAACGCGTGGGCAAGCGGCGACGGGCACGGCAAGGGCAACATGGAGGGCATCCATATTGAAATTTGTTATTCCAAATCGGGCGGTAAAAAGTTCGATAAGGCCGAGCAGAATGCGGCCGAGTTCACCGCGAGTTTGCTCAAAAAGTACGGCTGGGGCATTGATAAGGTGACAAAGCACCGGGACTATGACGGCAAGTACTGCCCGCACAGGACGCTCGACCGCGGCTGGCAGCGCTCCCAGTACATAAGCGGCTGCAATAACGACCTGACGAGCAAGCAGATTGTGGACTGGACCTGCCCCACCTACGCCTACCACGATTGCCTCGTGGAAATTGAGCCGTGGGACGGCGTGGTGGCGGAGTCTCAGGAATAAGAGGAGGAGGAACCCCATGAGATACGGAATGGTCATCGACCTAAAGCGTTGCTCTGGCTGCAAGACCTGCTCGGTCGTGTGCAAAGTGGCCAACAACATTCCCAACAACATTATCTGGAATCGCGTTCTCACCGAGGGCGGCAATGCCCCGGATACGGCCGGGGGCACCTGGGACAACCCCGAGATGCAGCATTGGCCCGTGGCCTGCCAGCACTGCGAGAACCCGGCCTGCACCAAGGTGTGCCCGGTGGGCGCCACCTGGAAGGACGAGCAGACGGGCATTGTGCGCCAGGATTACGACAAGTGCATCGGCTGCCGCATGTGCGTGGCCGCCTGCCCCTACACCGGCGTCCGCTCGTTCAACTGGGAGGAACCGGCCTACTACGCC
>OLQD01003391.1_pt1 | contig 10514 bp, 8 predicted proteins | sample 1672841 | NCBI WGS metagenome assembly OLQD01 (sample SAMEA3136729, study PRJEB25190) | human gut metagenome | biome: human gut; feature: human-associated habitat; material: faeces | place: Austria | collected 2013 | reverse complement strand
ACGCCACCCTTTCAAGGTGGATATCGCGGGTTCGAATCCCGCTGGGGGCACCATTTAAATCGAGAAGCCCGTTACCCCTGCGGTGACGGGCTTTTTTCTTCTCCAACGCCGGGATTCGAACCCGGCAGGGTGCGGAGCTGAGGAAACGCGAAGCGTTTTCCAGCGCAGCACGCGAGGAGCGAAGCGACGAAGCGAAAGCGGGCGGCGCCAGCCGCACGCGACATCCCTCATCGCCCACCACTGATTTGATAGGCTTCCAGTAATGGAGGCCTTTCTTTTTTGCACCCTGTGCATGGGATTCGAACCCATCAGCGCGTCTGCCACAAAGGCCGTGGTCAAAAAATGGCAAAAATGAGTACTGCTACTTTGCTTGCAACATATAAAAAGATAGCATTTGCTTAAGTTACGCAACATGTGTCCATTATAAGGACTAACAGTTGGATTAAAATCGTGTATTCATCGCCATTTCGTCTTGCTATCTAGCCTTATTAGTCCAAATTTGCTGCTACCAAATTGGTAGCAGTACTCATATTTGATGTTTTTTGACCAGCAGGTCTCCCCCGCCTTAGCAAATCTAAGACAAAACGGGGTCCAGACCGCTGAATCGTGCCGCATAGGGCACGTCCGCAGTCCGGAACCCGGTCAAAATTGAGCTATTGCGTTGTGTTAGGCCAAAACGTCCGACAAAATCTCGATCAGGCTGTCCACGTCGGCTTTCTCGCAGACAAGCGGCGGCAGGAAACGCAGCGTGTGGGCACCCGTAGCGTTAATCACGGCACCAGCCCCCAATGCACGGGCCACAACGTCGTGTGCATCACCCGCGGTATCGTCCAGATCGCAGCCGAGCATCAGGCCACGGCCACGCACCTCTACCACGTGCGGAAGCTTAGCCAGCGCCTGCTCCATATAAGCACCCACCTTGGCAGCATGCTCGGCATAATCGCCGCGCACGAGCGCGGAGAGCGTCGCAGCGCACGCCGCGACAGCCAAGCAGCTACCGCCAAAGGTCGAGCCGTGGTCGCCCGGCTTAAACACGTCGGCGATTTCCTTCTTTGCCACCACGGCACCCATGGGCACGCCATCGGCAATGCCCTTGGCAAGGCTCATAATGTCGGGCTCCACGCCATAGGTCTGGAATGCGAACGGCTTGCCGGAGCGGAAGATGCCACACTGGACCTCGTCGGCGATAAGAACGGCGCCCACCTCGTGCGCCAAGTCGCGCGCCGCCGTCATAAACTCCTCGGTCATGGGGTGTACACCGCTCTCGCCCTGAATCGGCTCGAGCATCACAGCGCAAATCTCGCTTCCCAGCTGCTTAAAGATTGCACGCAGCTCATCGATATCGTTGGGCGTGCAGGCCACAAAGCCACCCGGCAGCGGGCGGAAGCTATCCTGTAGCCAATCCTGCATGGTGGCCGCAATGGTCTCGAGCGTACGGCCGTGGAAACCGCCGCGCATGCATACGATGGTGTTGCCGCCGTTACCAGCACGCTTGGCGTACAGACGCGCGAGCTTCATCGAGCCCTCGTTGGCTTCGGCACCAGAATTGGCAAAGAAGGTCTCCCACACCTGCTCGCCCGCCGTCGGAGCGCCGAGCGCAGCTGCCGTGGTCTCATCGCCGGCGGCAATGGCATCGGCCAGAACGCATGCACCATCTACGTCGTCGTTGGCAAGCTTGGACAACAGCGCCGCGACCTGTCCACGCTGCTCGATGTAGAAGTAATTGGAGACATGCATGAGCTTTTTGGTCTGCGCCTCGAGCGCCGAGAGCACTGCAGGATTACCGTGGCCTAGGCTACACACGCCAATGCCAGCAAGAAAGTCGAGATACTCACGACCATCGTCACCGGTGAGCTTCATACCGTGGCCTTCGACAAACTCTACCGGCGAGCGACCAAAGGTATGCATAACGTAATGGGATTCGAGCGATTGTTGAGTTGCAAGTGACATGGGATGCCTTTCGTTGGGCGCCGTACGGCGCAGGGCTATGGGTGCAGGGACGCGACGACCGCGGGTCAGCTAGACCGTCTGGAGCTTCTCGACCTCGTCGAGGTTCTCGGTCAGGCGTGCCGCAAAGGTCGAAAGCGGGTGCGGGTGCGTATCGAACTCGTAGGCCGTCTCGGTGGAGTGGATCACGGTACCGACACCGGCATCGGTCAGCAGCTCCAGAAGCAGCGAGTGCGGTGTGGTGCCGTTGATGATGTGAGCACGGAACACGCCGGCAGTCAGGGCGTCGACAGCCGCTCGCAACTTGGGAATCATGCCCTTGTCGACCTCGCCGCCGTAGAGCATCTCGTTAACCTCGTCCAGCGTCAGGTTGGAGATGAGCGAATCCTTGTCGCTAAAGTCCTTGTATAGGCCGTCGACGTCGGTAAGGAAAATCGCCTTGTGCGCATGAAGCGCCGCCGCGACGGCGCCGGCGGCGGTATCGGCGTTGATGTTGAAGAAGCCACCGTCCTCCCCCGCCGCGACCGTGGCGATAACGGGAATGTACTCGCTGTCGAGCAAACGCTCGATATAGTCGGTGTTGACGTGCGTGACCTTGCCTACGCGGCCGAGCTCTGGGTCGAGTGGCTCGGCGATAAGGGTGCCGGCGTCGCTGCCGGACACGCCCACGGCCAGGTTGCCGTGGTGGTTGAGCGCCGCGACCAGCTCCTGATTGACCTTGCCACCCAGTACCTCGCGCACGATGTCCATGGTGGCAGGCGTAGTCACACGCTGGCCGTTCTTAAACTCGACGGGGATGTCGTAGTGGCTGAGCGCCTCGTTGATGGCCTTGCCGCCACCGTGGACGATAACAGGACGCATGCCGATAATCTTGAGCAAGACAATGTCGCTCATCACGTCACGACGCAGTTGCTCGTCGACCATGGCGGCACCGCCGTACTTGATAACGACCGTCTTGCCGGTCAGGTTCTTAATCCACGGCAGCGCCTCGAACAGCAGCTGCGCGGTAACTTCGTTGGATTCGTTCGAGCGGCAATCGCGTGCGAACTTCATAGTCTGCCTCGTCTTTCGTGTAGCTATCGCGCCGCACCTCGTTGCCCGCGATTGCAGCGGGACGCGCGGCACATCGGGACTCTAGGAACGGTAGTCGCCGTTAATGGAGATGTACTCGTGCGTGAGGTCGCAGGTCCACACGGTCGTTGCCGCGGCGCCCGCGCCCAGGTCGGCCGAGATCACGATCTCGGACGCCTCAAAGCGACGCAGGGCCTCGTCCTCGTCAAAGGGAACGGTCAGGCCATCACGGCAGACGGGCATGCCCATCATGTCGATGGACACATCTTCTTGGTTAAATTGCACGCCGCACTTGCCGAGCGCCATGGCAACGCGGCCCCAGTTGCAGTCGTGGCCGGCGATGCAGGTCTTGACGAGCGGCGAGTTGGCGACAGCACGGGCGGCGATATCGGCCTCCTCGTCGTTCGCGGCGCCGGTGACGTTAACCGTCACGAGCTTGGATGCGCCCTCGCCATCTGCGGCGATGTTGCGCGCCAGGCTCTCGCACACCTCATGCACGGCAAAGGCCAGCTCGCCGAAGGCGTCAGAGCCCTCGACAATAGGCTCGGCATCTGCGGCAGCGCCGGAAGCAAGCATGATGCAGGTGTCGTTGGTCGAGGTGTCGGAATCGACCGTTACCTTGTTGAAGGTCTGCTTGACGGTGGAGAGCAACAGGGCGTGGAGCGCCGCCGGCTCGACAGGGGCATCGGTAGTGATGACCGCGATCATGGTGGCCATGTTGGGCATGATCATGCCCGAGCCCTTGCACATACCGCCCACCGTATAAGCGTTGCCTGCATGGCCAGCAGCCTCACTGCGGTAGCGAACGGCATACTCCTTGGAATGGGTATCGGTCGTCATGATAGCGCGGGCGGCATCGGCGCCACCGTGGGCGGAGAGCGTCTCATAAGCTGCCGGAATCGCCGTCTCAAACGTGTCGATCGGCAGAATCTGACCAATTACGCCCGTGGAGGCGACCAGAATCTGCTGGGGCTCGCAGCCGATGACCTGCGAGGCGATGTTGCAGGTCTCGCGCGCGCAGGCAAGACCGGTCTCGCCCGTGGCGGCGTTGGCATTGCCAGAGTTGACCGAAACGCCGGCAATGATGCCGTAGCCCTTGTCGGCGCCGCCCAGGTTGGCACGACTCACCTGCACGGGCGCCGCACAAAAGCGGTTAGTCGTAAACACGCCGGCCCCGGGACAGGGTTTATCGGGCACGACGAGCGCGTAATCCAGGCGCTCGGGATTCTTGCGGAATCCGGCATGGATGCCCGCCGCCTTAAAGCCGGCTGCCGCCGTTACGCCGCCCTCTACGGCACGAATCTTGATATCGAACTGCTCAGCATTCATCGTCTTTATGACTCCTTATGTCAAACAAAAAATGGGCATCGGTTGGTGCGCCATGCCAGCCACAATCATGAGACCAGCTTAAAAGTGGCGCCCCACTCGATGCCCGACTACCAAATCGTTAACAATCGAATGTGCTACACCGGGCACGCCACTGTGGGCAAGCCTCGTCGCTCGTCAAAACCAAAGACGATGTTGGCGCACTGGACCGCCTGGCCTGCTGCACCCTTGCACAGATTGTCGATGGCGCCCGTAGCCACCAGAACGCCCGCGCGCTTGTTGAGCGCGAGGCCGATTTGGGCGGCGTTGGTGCCGACGACCGAAGCCGTCTTGGGCTGCTGGCCGGCATCGAGTACGCGCACGAAGGTGCGACCGGCGTAGAACTGCTTGTAATGGTCGACAACGTCCTCAAGGGTCAAGGTATCGATAGCCTGCGGCGCAAGCGGCATCGTCACCGTAGAGAGCAGACCGCGCTTGAGCGGTGCCAGGTGCGGGGTAAAGACGACGCGATCGGTTAGGCCCAAGATCTGCTCGATTTCGGGCGTGTGACGATGCTTGCCCACGCCATAGGCCTCCAGGTTCTCCTCCGCGCTGCAAAAATGGGTGCGGGCGTTACAGGACTTACCGGCACCCGTCACGCCGCTGATAGCGTCGACGATCACGGGACCGCTCTCGGCCACCCAGCCGGCGCGCACGGCAGGCGCGGCAGCAAGGCTCGTTGCGGTGGGATAGCAACCGGCGCAGGCGACCAGTACGGGCTTGCCGTCGGCGTGGTCGGATGCAGCGGCCTCCAAATCCTGGCAGAACAGCTCGGGCAGACCAAAGGCGCGGGTCTTGAGTAGCTCGGGGCTCGTGTGCTCGGCGGCATACCAGGCCTCAAAGGTGGCCGGATCGCTCAGGCGATAGTCGGCCGAGAGGTCAATGCAGGAGACTCCCGCGGCAAGCAGGGCGGGCACCTGTGCCATGGCAGCCGTGTGCGGCACGGCCAAAAAGACCGCATCGCAGTTCTTGAGCTCGGGGGCGTCATGCGTCGTGAAGACAAGATCGCTTACGCCGGCGAAACTCGGATACACCGCAGACAACGGCTGGCCGGCATCGGCGTTGGACGTAATGGCAGCAAGTTCAAACTCGGGATGACCGAGGACGAGGCGAATGAGCTCGGCGCCGGCATATCCAGCCGCACCGACGATTCCAACCTTTAAAGACATATCAGACTCCTTGTCTGCAGTTATGCACCAATGCGCATCCCGCAGCCGTCGTTATGAAGTGGGTTGAAACTTTAGCACCAGAAGATGCATATCTACGCAAATCTTTTGCATATTCATGCATTGAAACAGTCCCGACACATTCACTCGAAGGAATTGACAAATAACAATGGGCCCCACATCGCCCGGTGCACCTTGCGGTGCCGTTGCGATGTGGGGCCCGATATAGACGGTTATTTAAATTGTTGGAGCCGTCGGGAGAACTCTTTTAGAGCTCGACAGGTACCCATTCGTCGTGGTTGCAGATGAAAGCCTCCGGCTCCTCGACGCTAAAGAAGACGAGCGTGGGATCGCCTGCGCCCTCGTAGTGCTCGCCTAGGCGCTCCAGGTGCTTCCAGCCTGCCTCGCGCATATCGAGAGCGGCCTGGTCATCCAGACCCGCACGCCCGCGCAAGATGAGCCAGCCATGGCCCGGCCACCAACTCGTGGCCTCAAAGCGTTGATTTTGCAGCAACTCTTGCCACACGTCTTTGGTGCGCGCCGTTACAAACCACAGCTTGCCGTCCTGGATCTGCGCAAACGAAAACGGACGCACATGCGGCTGCCCGTCAACGCTCGTCGCCAAATACCATGCCGGCACCGACGTCAGATACTCCAAAACCGTATTCAATCCGTCCATGTGTCCTCCTGTCACCTGACCAGTCTTTTTGGGTCGGGGCTGTTTTAGCTACCCTATGGTTAAAGCTCCAGGCGCTCCTCGCTGCCGTCGATATCACAGAAGCGGGCGGCGATATTGCGCACCGAGAAAAATGCAAGGCGACCGTCGTTGGCGCTCTCGTGATTCTCGCCGATGCCCACCATGTGCTTAAAGCCGGCTTGGCGCACCCGGTCGCTCACGACCGCGTCGTCCTCGAGCGCAGCCTCGCCGGTCAGTACAATCCAACACTCCCCCGGTTTCCAACCCGAAACCTCAAACTTGGGGTTCGCGCTGAGCTCGGCCCACACGTCCTTATCGCGCGAGGTGCAAAACCACAGCTTGCCATCATCGACCATGGCAAACGAGAACGGCCTCACGCGCGGCTGATGTCCGTCCGTCACGTCGATCGTGGCAAGATACCACGCCGGAATACGCCTAAGATACGAACAGGCGCGCTCGAGCTGCGCCGTGCGGTCGTTGTCGGTCATAGGGACCCCTTTCCTGCGCTCGAATCGCGCCTAAACAAGTTGAAGATTGATGACGATGACGCAGATGAGCAGCAACGCCGTCACCACCGCCGCCAACGCATCGCCGCGGCCAAATGCAAGCGCATGCAGACGCGTGCGGCCCTGCTCGCCATGATAGCAACGGGCATCCATGGCGGCAGACAGCGTTTCGGCATGGCGGAACACGCCCGTGAACAGCGGAATCGCCACACTGCCAAGCATACGCACGCCGCCGAGCGGGCCTCCCGTCACGCGCGCACCGCGGCTCGCCTGCGCATCGGCCGTCTGCTTCATCTCGGTGGCAAACTGCGGCATAAAGCGCAGCGCGATACCCATGATCATGCCGAGCTCGTGCGCAGGAAGTCCCACACGCGCAAACGGCGCGAGCAGGCGCTCAAAGCCCGCGGTGAGGTCGAGCGTCGGTGTGGTGAGCGTGATAGCGCTCATACCGGCCATCATCAAGGTCAGGCGGCACGCCATAAAGGCGGCGGAATGTAGCGAGCCCTCGCTTATCTGCAAAAAGCCGAGCTGCCACAGAATGCGCCCGCTCTGGTCGGAAAACAGGTTGAGCACCGCGACCACCGCGACAATCGCCAGCAGCGGTGCCATCGATGACAGGACGCGACGAGCCGGCACCCGGGACACGGTATAGATCAGGACAACGAAGATTGCGACCGGAACCAGTCCGCGGAAGCTACTGACCGTGAGCGTCGTGATCAGAAACACAAAGCCCAAGAGCAACTTGGTTCGCGGGTCCAGACGGTGGATTGCACTATCGCCGGGATAGTAGCTGCCAAACGAAAACGCCTCCATTAACAGCCCTCCTCTCGCGTGACCGTCTTGGATTTAGCCTTGTCCGCGACGTTAGAAGGACCGTCCGAGCGACCGATTAGCAGGTCCACCAACTCGTCTACCAGCGACTCAACCGTATAGAGGCCGTCAAAGTGCAGCGGCACGTCTGCCTTCGCAAGCGCCAGCGCCATGCGCTGGGCAGCGGGAACACCCAAGCCGATTGATTTAAGCTCATCCGCATGCGCAAACACCTGAGCGGGCGTGCCCTCGGCAAACACCGCACCTTCGTTCATTACGACGATACGGTCACAGCAATTGGCTAGGTCATCCATACTGTGTGAGACCATGACGACGGTCAGGCCCCCATGGTGAAGTCGATCGATGAGCTCCAAGAAATCACTGCGCGCCGCCGGATCGAGCCCCGCCATGGGCTCATCGAGTACCAGGACCTCGGGCTCCATGGCAAGCACGCCAGCAAACGCCACGCGCCGCTGCTGCCCGCCCGAGAGCTCAAAGGGGCTCTTGTCGCCCACCGTGGCCAGGTCGAGGCCCACGCGCGCAAGCGATGACTCAACGCGGCGGGCAACCTCGGCCTGCGACAAGCCAAGGTTACGCGGACCAAATGCCACGTCCTGTGCCACGGTCTCGGCAAACAGCTGACGCTCTGGATACTGAAACACCACACCGACCTTTGCCTTAACCGCGGCGGCATCTTTCTTGTTTGCCAGGTCGAGCCCCAATGCGTAAACGGAACCCTCCTGGGGACGAATCAGGCCGTTGAGATGCTGAACCAGCGTCGATTTACCCGAACCGGTATGGCCCGCAAGGCCCAGGAACTCGCCACGACGCACCGTTAGCGACACATCACGCAACGCCCAGGGGCTGCTAGGGTCGTTGCCCCAGAGGGCCTGCTTGTTCGATGTGCCCTCGGCGGCTGAGCGCTTGTGCCAACGGCGACGCTCACGGGCGCTCAGCGAATAGCTATACGAAAGGTGCGAAATCTCGATGACGGGCTGCTGCGCGTCTGCGCCATCGATTGCAGAGGAGACGTTGTCGGGAATACGAGGATCGGATGCGAAAGGCCGCCCGGCGATGCCTGTCCTACTCCGCTCGGTATAGGCCTGCGCAACCTCGGCAACCATATCCGCCTCGCGCACCTGCGCATGAACGGGCACACCCTTCTCACGAAGTGCCATGCCCAAATGGCACGACTCCGGCATATCCAAGTTGAGCTGTGCAAGTTCGTCCGCCCGCGTCAAGATCTCCTCGGGCGTACCGAGCATGGCAACGCGGCCCGCTTGGAAGACAGCAACGCGATCGGCCTCGGCGGCCTCTTCCATAAAGTGCGTAATCATCACGATGGTCATGCCGCGTTCGTGCAGCGCGTGACAGGCCTTCATAAGGCCCTTGCGCCCGCGCGGATCGAGCATCGAGGACGCCTCGTCCAAAATGAGCACGCGCGGCTCCATGGCGAGCACGCCGGCAAGCGCCACGCGCTGCTTTTGTCCGCCCGAGAGAGCGTGGGTCTCGTGGCGCTCAAAGCCCACCAGACCCACGGCCTTCAGCGCCTCGCGCACGCGCTGCGCGATCTGGGCCGATTCGACCCCTAAGTTCTCGGGACCAAACGCAACATCGTCCTCGACAAGCGTCGCCACAAGCTGGTCGTCGGGATTCTGGAACACCATGCCCGCGGTCGAACGAATGTCGTAGACCAGCTCGGGATCGGACGCGTCCATGCCGTTGACGCACACCGTTCCCGCATCGGGCTGCAGCAGCGCGTTCAAATGCTTGGCAAACGTCGACTTGCCCGACCCGTTTCCGCCGAGGATGCAGAAAAACTCGCCATCCTCGATGTTCAGATCGATGCCATCGAGCGCCAGTGCAGCACCGTCATAGCTAAAGGAAACGCCCCGACACTCAATCATGCGCGGCCTTTGACCTGGTCCTTCTTGGGCGTGATGAGGTTGGAGACTGCCTTATACACCGCCAGCGTCAACACCGAGTTGAGCACGGTCTTGATGAGGTTAAACGGCAAAACGGCGGGAAGCATGAGCGGGGCGATCACATCGACCGAGCCATACCAGAACCATACGCCAATGGTGAGGTTTGCGACCATAGACAACGCCGTAGCGGCAATAACGCCGAGCGCCAGGCCAATCACGGCACCCTTATAGGTATGCATCTTCTGGTAGATGATAGCCGCGGGCAGAATATAGCCCAGCGTGGCAACCAAGTTCATAAGCGCACCGACCCAGTCGCCCGTGGTAAGCGCATGGATAACGATCGCCATAGCGGCAACAGCGGTGCCGGCACCAGGACCATACGCAAATCCACACACCATCGCCGGCACCAGCGACGGGTCATACGTCAAAAACGGCGCCGAGGGAAGAATGGGCAGCTGCACATACATAAACAGGGCACCCAAGGCGCACATCAACGCCATGGTAACGAGCTGTTTGGTGCTCCACCTATTCGTGTTCTCAAAATGGATATGCTGCGACTGTTCAGACATAAGATCACCTGCCTCTTTCATCCGGACTCTAACCGTTGGTACTGGGATTTCACCAGTTCAGCCTGCATGCGAACCAACACACGCACGGGTCGCGGACTCATCGGCTCGGCCGCAGGCATCTCGCCTGCGCCACGGCGTCCCTTTGACACCGCCCGATTTACCGCCAGTGGGGAATTTCACCCCGCCCTGAAACAGCAATTGCAAGTGTAGCACGAGCGGATATTCGCGCAAGTATGCCAAGGGTAATTTATGGTGGGGATCAGTTGCCGCAACAACCACGTTCTCCGTTCGCTCCAAAGTAGCGCGCCTTTCGCGCAAAGCGCGAAACAGCGAAAGGGACACGTATCCCCATCAACCACATCCTTCTCCGCGAGCCGACCTCAAGGCCGTAAACGCAGGGAATCCGGGGGCGGGACGGGGGTTTCTCTCCGGAACATTCCGCACTGATATCTTCTGAA
>OLQD01003388.1_pt1 | contig 10517 bp, 8 predicted proteins | sample 1672841 | NCBI WGS metagenome assembly OLQD01 (sample SAMEA3136729, study PRJEB25190) | human gut metagenome | biome: human gut; feature: human-associated habitat; material: faeces | place: Austria | collected 2013 | reverse complement strand
CTAAGTCCGTTAAGGAATTATATGAGGCAAACTTAAAATATTCAAATGGTGAGCCTGTAAAGGTTGTTATCGCTGATACCACAATCGGACGCGTTGGTGAGGCAGCTGCTTGTGCAGACAAATTCAGACATGAAGGTGTTGATATCACTGTAACAGTTACACCTTGCTGGTGCTACGGTGCAGAGACAATGGATATGGATCCACAGACCATCAAGGCTGTTTGGGGATTCAATGCTACTGAGAGACCAGGAGCTGTTTATCTGGCTTCTGTTCTTGCTACACATGCACAGAAGGGCCTTCCGGCATTCGGTATCTACGGACACGAAGTTCTGGATGCTGATGACACAGAGATGCCAGAAGATGTTAAAGAAAAAATGTTAAGATTCGGTCGTGCAGCTGTTGCTGTTGCAACTATGAGAAACAAATCATGGCTGCAGATCGGTTCCGTTACAATGGGTATCGGCGGATCTATTATCGATCCTGATTTCATCGAGTCCTATCTTGGAATGCGTGTTGAATCTGTTGATGAGGTTGAAATTATCCGTCGTATGACAGAAGGCATCTATGATCATGAAGAATTTGACAGAGCTATGAAATGGGCAAAAGAAAACTGCACCATCGGCTTTGACAAGAACCCACCGGAACTTCAGATGACAGAAGAGCAGAAAGAAGAGCAGTTTGAGTTTGTAGTTAAGATGGCTGTTATTATTAAAGAGCTTATGAATGGATGCGATAACCTTGATCCGAAGTTCTCAGAGGAAGCAATCGGACACAATGCGATTGCAGCTGGCTTCCAGGGACAGAGACAGTGGACTGATTTCTATCCGAATGGTGACTTTGCAGAGGCTATGCTGAATACTTCCTTTGACTGGGATGGCGCAAGAGAGCCATACATCCTTGCTACAGAGAATGATGTTCTCAACGGTCTGGGAATGCTGTTCATGAAACTCCTTACCGGACGTGCTCAGATGTTTGCAGATGTTCGTACATACTGGAGCGCAAATGCTGTTAAACGAGTTACAGGATATGATCTTGAAGGTGTTGCAAAAGAGAACGATGGTATCATCCATCTGATCAACTCTGGTGCATGCTGTCTTGACGCTTCCGGTGTTGTTAAGGATGAGAACGGCGAAGGCGTTATGAAAGAGTGGTGGAACGTTACAGAAGAAGATCAGAAAGCCATCATGAAAGCTACTACCTGGAATGCAGCTGATAACGGATACTTCCGTGGCGGCGGATTCTCCTCCAGATTTGAGACAAGAGCTACCATGCCGGCAACTATGATCCGTCTGAACCTTGTAAAAGGACTTGGACCGGTTCTTCAGATCGCAGAGGGATGGACAGTAGAGCTTCCGGAAGAGGTATCTGACAAACTTTGGAAACGTACAGACTACACATGGCCATGTACATGGTTTGCTCCAAGATGCGATGGCAAAGAAGGACCGTTCAAGACAGCTTATGATGTAATGAACAACTGGGGAGCTAACCACGGTGCTATCTCCTACGGACATATCGGAGCTGACCTGATCACAATGTGCTCTATGCTTCGTATCCCGGTATCCATGCATAACGTTCCGGAGAAAGATATCTATCGTCCGGCAGCTTGGAATGCATTTGGAATGGATAAAGAAGGTGCAGATTTCAGAGCTTGCAAGAACTATGGACCTCTTTATAAATAATTAGCTTTTTATAACTTAACTGCTTTCTTTCACTCCCCCAGGACAATGAAGGAAAGCTGAGAGAGAGCGGGACTTTTGTCTCGCTCTTTTACTGTCTGGGAATCTTTATCGGACATACATTCGCATGATTTCACGCCCGGATTCCCGATTTTTCTGTGAAATTGTTTATAAAAACACCTCGCGGAACATTACCGGTGAATAGTAACTGTTGCTGTAAAATAATGGGAAAATATGAGAAAAATGGTTGCAAGTTTTTCCTGGTGTGTTACAATGAAAAGCAGAAAAATGGTTACTGCTCATTCCGTTCACAAAAATACCTCGCGGAATGTTATCAGTAAACAGTAACGAAAAATGTATACAAGAGGGAAAAGAGGATATATATGAAGAAAAAGCTGGGAATGCTGCTGGCTGTGCTTCTTACTTTCTGCATGACTGTGGGAGTTTTTGCAGATGCAGGAAAGACACAGCAGGTAGATTACAAAACAGATTACTATATGATTGTAGAATCGCCTGATGGCGGTGTTGACATGTATTCAGAGGCAGATGCTTCCAGCCCGAAGCTGAATGATGAGCTGATTCCTAATGGAACTGCGATCCATGTAGAAGGAGAGACCACAGATGAAGCTGGAAAAGTATGGGTATATGCTCAGCTTCATGGCATGTTTGGTTTCCTGGAAGAGAATTATCTGAAGCCGGCTACTCTTGCCGAGGCAGTGGCATCAGAGCTTGCTTTATACGGAAGCAAGGATGCGAATTACAGTATTACAGTCAATGCTAAGGAAGACGGTTCCGTTTGCCTGTATAAAGGACCTGGAAAAAAGTACGGCACAGTTTCCGGAGGCTGTAATATAGCGAATGGTGAGAAGTTATATATTGATACAGAAGTAGATACTGGTAAAGATGGTATCTGGGGACACACAGAGGCTGGTGATGTTTCTGGCTGGGTAAATATTGCAGAAGCCACCAATACGGAAGAGAGTACAGTAGAACTTGTTCCTAAAACTGAGAAAGAAGCGGAAAACGGTTCCCAATCTGTTCAGGCTGGAGAGAATACTTCTGAAGTTGGAAAAGCAGGTACCGAAGGCAAAGATGTCAGTGATGCGGAGGCAGAGCCAACAGGCACTCCTACCCCGAAGCCTGAGAAGACAAGTACTCCTACTCCGAAGCCAACCGAGACGAGTACTCCTGCTCCAGAACCGACTGAGACAAGTACGCCTACCCCGGAGCCAAGTGAGACTATTGCGCCTACAGAAGAGGCAGCAGTAACAGCTGCTCCTTCAGAAAGTGCAGAACAGGAAGCGTCCAGCGAAAATGTGGAGAGCACAGATAAAGGAATGAATTCTGTTATCTGGATTCTGGTTGTAGTTATTATCATTGGCATCGCAGTGGTAATCTGGCTCCTTAAGAAAAAAGGAAAAAATAGTGAATCATAATAAACATGAATAATAAAAGCTCCGCCGGGAATCCGACGGAGCTTTTTAGCTGAAATAAAAAATTATTTGTTGATAACAACACCTTTCTGAAGCATAACGTTTGCGTAAACAGCTTTCTCACCTGTAGCGATAATACAATATGCTTTCTTTGCCTCTTCATAAAATGCGAAACGCTCGATATTTCCAACTGCTTCGGCGCCACGTTCATCATGTTTGGAAACAATCTCTTTGTATGTATCCCAGATTGGGGTTTTTACCGGATCGCCAGGCATAACTTCCATCAGGGTAACTGGTTTCTCTACATAAGAATCAAGAGGGATAACAGTAAGGATAGCGTCCAGAAGTTCTGGAACTCCATGTCCGTCGCAGCGAACAACAATTGCATCTTTACCCATTGATTCTACTGGGAAGTTGCCGTCCGCGATAACGATGCGGTCGCTGTGTCCCATCTCGCATAAAACTTTTAAAAGCTGTGGTGAAAGTATTTCTGGAATTCCTTTTAACATAATATATTCTCCCTTCGTTCTTTCTCAGAAATCTGGCACAGTAATCTATAAAAACTGATACCGGTTCCGAAAATATTCTACTCTATAAGTTACCTTTCTTTGCCGGATTTTTCAAGGTAAAATTTTACGCAAAAAGATGAAATATTTACTGTTGACAGAAATTTGGAAAAGAGTTAATATGAACTAAAACAGAAACGTTTCGGTTTCTCAAAAAACAGAAGATTCACGGCCTGTATCAGCAGGCAGAAGGAGGAGAATATGCCACTTGTTACATCTAAGGAAATGTTGTTGAAAGCTCAGCAGGGCGGTTACGCAGTGGGTGCATTTAATGCAGAGAATATGGAGATGGTGAAAGCGATCATTCAGGCAGCTGAGGAGTTGAAAGCACCTGTTATGATCCAGACTACTCCATCTACTATTAAATATGGCACTCTTGAGACCTATCAGGCAATCGTTGCAGCAGAAGCTGCAAAGGCTTCCGTTCCGGTTTGCCTGCACCTTGACCATGGCAGTAGTTTTGATCTTGCGATGAAGGCACTGAAGGCTGGATATACTTCCGTGATGATTGACGGTTCTAAGCTGGATTATGAAGGAAACATTGAGGTGAGCAAGAAGGTGGCTGACGTAGCAGCTTCTATGGGAATCCCATGCGAGGCAGAACTTGGTAAGGTAGGTGGTAAGGAAGACGACCTGGTTGCAGTTGCAGATACCAATACCGATCCACAGGAAGCCAGAGAATTTGTAGAGCGCACCGGCGTTACTTCTCTTGCGGTAGCAATCGGCACAGCACATGGCTTCTATGTGGGAACTCCTGTTCTTGATAAGGAGCGTTTAAGTGAAATTCGTGAAGTTGTAGATATTCCTCTGGTTCTTCATGGCGCTTCCGGCCTTAGCGATGAGGATGTTATGGATTGTGTAAAGAGAGGAATCTGTAAGGTTAATTTTGCCACCGAGCTTCGTGCAGCATACTCCAAGGCTGTCAGAGAGACACTTGAGGATGAGAAGGTATTTGATCCTAAGGCATATGGCAAGGCTGGAATTGCAGCTGTGAAAGAGCTTGTAATGGCCCGTATGAAAGTTTGCGGCTGTGACGGAAAGGCTGAGTAAGAGGCTGATTTATGGCAGCGACGATGAAAGATATTGCCAGACGGACAGGACTTGGCCTGGCAACGATTTCCTCTTATTTCAATGGGGGGAATGTAAGAGAGAAGAACCGTATCAAGATCGAAGAAGCCATCGAAGAATTACATTACGAAGTAAATGAAGTTGCCCGCGGTCTGAAGACCAATGCGACCAAGACAGTGGGGGTTGTGATTCCAGAGCTGAACAATGTTTTCTGCGCAGAAATCATCAGTGGAATGGAGGATATCCTCCGAAGCCATGGATATGCAGCGATTGTCTGTGACTGCAGAACAGATAAGAAGCTTGAAAAAGAAGCAGTGGATTTCCTTACCAGGAAACGTGTGGATGGAATTATCAATATGCCGGTAGATATGACAGGAGCCCATCTGAATGAATTTCAGAAAACAGGTAAACCCATTGTGCTTATCGACCGTATGATCCAGGGAATATCCTGCGACTGCGTGTTGGTGGATAATGTAAATGCAGCTGAGAAAGCTGTTGGCATGCTGGTAGAACAACAGCATCAGAAGATCGGTCTGATCGGTGGCCCGGATGAGGTATTCACTGCCAGACAGCGTATGTTAGGATACATGAAAGCCCTTAAGGATCATGGAATTGCGGTTGATGAAAAGCTGATCTGCCATGGTGATTACACGATCCAGGGGGGCGTTCAGGCAGTAGAAGAGCTGGTGAAAGAGAATCCTGATATGACAGCTGTTTTTGTGACAAACTATGAGATGACTATGGGGGCAGTGATCGGGCTTAACGAGATGGGAGTATCCATGCCAGAGGAGATTTCCCTGGTGGGATTTGACAATCTGCCTTTTGCCCGTGCATGCAGACCTGCACTTACCATTGTTTCACAGCCCACAGAGAAAATTGCAAGGGAAACAGCACAGATCATGCTGGAACGGCTTGAAGGAAGAGAGGAGCTTCCTGACCATATTGTACGGAAACTTCAGACTGATATTTTTATGGGGAAATCCATAAGGAGACAAGGATGAGCAAAGACTATTTATTAGGAATTGATATTGGAACCAGCGCGTGCAAGGTTGCCATATTTAACAAGAACGGAAAGGTGATGGCTTCCGCCAATGGGGATTACCCTGTTTATTATCCTCATGAGGGATGGGCGCAGCAGAAGCCGGATGAATGGTGGCATGCGGTTTGCGGCGCTATTTGCGAATGCCTGGAGACAGGTAATATTTCAGGAGAGCAGATTGCCGGAGTGGGAATTGATGGGCAGAGCTGGTCGGCTATTGCCATTGACCATGAGGGAAATGTTCTGACAGATACACCTATCTGGATGGATACAAGAGCCCAGGAAATCTGCGACAGACTCAATAATGAAATCGGCAGTGAGAATATTTTCAATGTTGCAGGTAATTCTCTTCAGCCTTCTTATACCACAGCGAAGATTCTCTGGTATAAGGAGAATATGCCTGAAGTATATAATAAGATTTACAAGATCCTTCAATCAAACAGCTTTATTGCTTACAGACTGACTGGTGCCATCACACAGGATCTTTCACAGGGATATGGCCTGCATTGCTTTGATATGCGTACTGGTACCTGGGATGAAGTGATGTGTGAGAAACTGGGAATTCCTGTGGATTTTCTTCCGGAGATTGTTGCGTGCGATAAGGTAGTGGGAACTGTGACGGAAGAGGCGGCAGCCCAGAGTGGACTGACTGTCGGAACTCCTGTAGTGGCCGGCGGTCTGGATGCAGCCTGTGGGACACTTGGTGCAGGTGTGATCCATCCGGGGGAGACCCAGGAGCAGGGTGGACAGGCTGGTGGCATGAGCATCTGCACAGATACATACAAAGCAGATCCAAGTCTGATCTTAGGATATCACGTAGTGCCAGGCAAGTGGCTTCTTCAGGGAGGAACTACCGGAGGCGGCGGTGTCATGCGCTGGTTTGAGAGAGAATTTGCAGCTTATGAGAGGAGCCGCAAGGCGGATACCGGGAAATCCTCTCTGGAACAACTGAATGAAATTGCCGAGGCAGTACCAGCCGGAAGTGAAGGCGTTGTATTCCTTCCGTATATGTCCGGAGAGAGATCCCCTGTCTGGAATCCATACGCCAAAGGTGTTTTCTATGGCCTTGATTTTGCTAAGACCAAGGGACACATGGTAAGAGCCTGTATGGAGGGCGTAGCATTTTCCCTGCGACATAATCTGGAGGTGGCTGAAGCAGCAGGTGCTAAAGCAGAAGTTCTTCGTGCTATGGGAGGTTCAGCCAATTCCCTTCTCTGGACTCAGATTAAGGCTGATGTGACAGGCAAGGCAGTGGTGGTCCCTGCTTCCGATACAGCAACCACATTAGGTGCTGCAATCCTGGCTGGCGTAGGAGTTGGATTTTATAAAGATTACGAGGAAGCGGTTTCCATGACAGTGAAAGAGACAAGACGTCATGAGCCCAATCCTGAGAATAAAGAAGTTTATAATAAGACATACCGTACATACAGGGATTTATATGAATCTCTGAAAGCTATGATGGTACGGCAGTAAGGAGGTATTTCGAGATGAAAGCAGCAGTTGTAGTTGCAAACGAGGATGTACAGTACCAGGAAATCGAAGAACCACAGGCAAAACCAGGCTGGGTAAAGATTAAAGTAAAAGCTTCCGGCATTTGTGGCTCTGATGTTCCGCGAGTATTGAATCATGGTGTTCATTTTTATCCTATCGTTCTTGGACATGAGTTTTCCGGTGATGTAGTAGAAGTTGGCGAAGGGGTCACCAAGGTGAAAGTTGGCGACCGCGTTTCCGGGGCTCCGCTTCTTCCGTGCATGAAGTGTGATGACTGTCAGAATGGAAACTTCTCCTTATGTAAGCATTACAGTTTTATCGGTTCCAGGCAGCAGGGAAGTAATGCGGATTATGTAGTAATTCCAGAGCAGAATGCGATTCCTTTTGATCCGTCTATTTCCTATGAACAGGGTGCAATGTTCGAGCCATCCACAGTTGCTCTTCATGGACTCCTTCAGAATGATTATCAGGGCGGTCGCTGCGTAGCAATTTTAGGATGTGGAACAATTGGCATATTCACAATGCAGTGGGCAAAGATCTTTGGTTCCAAGAAGGTTGTCGTATTTGATATTAGTGAGGAACGCCTGGATCTTGCCATGAGAATGGGCGCAGATGCAGTTATCAATACAACCAAAGAGAATTATATGGAAGAGGCTATGGCAATTACCGGTGGTAAGGGCTATGAATATGTGTTTGAAACAGCCGGACAGGTTCCCACTATGCATATGGCATTTGAACTTGCTGCGAATAAGGCACACGTATGCTTCATTGGAACACCTCATGCAGATCTTACATTTACACCAAAGCAGTGGGAGAATATGAATCGTAAAGAATTTAAACTTACAGGCTCCTGGATGTCCTATAGTTCCCCGTTCCCAGGCAAAGAGTGGGATCTTACAGCTCATTATTTTGCAACCGGTCAGCTGAAATTTGATCCGGGATTTATTTATCGCAAAATGCCAATGAGTCAGGCTCAGGAAGCATTCCAGCTCTATAAGACACCTGGTCTTGTAAAGGGGAAGATTCTTCTGATGAATGAGGATTGAGCATATGATACTGACAGTAACATTAAATGCAGCCATTGATAAGCGGTATGTGGTAAATAACTTTAAGACTGGAGAAGTGAATCGTGTAAAGGAATGTACTTATGTTCCTGGTGGAAAAGGTCTGAATGTATCCAAGCCGGCTTCGATTTACGGAGCAGAGGTGACTGCTACAGGCTTTGTAGGTGGTTATGCAGGAGCTTATATTGAGAATGCATTGAAGCCGTTTGGTATTAAAAGTGCTTTTTATCATGTAGCTGCAGAGAGCAGATCCTGTATTAATATCTGGGATGAGGTTAATAAAGTACAGACAGAATTTCTGGAGCCGGGGTTTACCCTTACAGAAGAGGATTTTGCCGGATTTGAGGAAAAATTCCGTAATCTTGTAAAAGAAGCGAAAGTAGTTGCAATGTCAGGAAGTGTTCCGAAAGGACTTGACGGAACTGCTTATCAGCGTCTTATAAAGATTGTAAAAGAGGCAGGAATTCCGGTTATTCTGGATACCAGCGGCAAACTTCTTGAAATGGGAATTGAAGCAGCACCTACTATGATCAAGCCCAATATTGATGAAATCCGCATGCTCACAGGTAAGAATTGTGATGATATCCAGGATATTATAGATGCGGCGAAAGAGATTCATGCAAAAGGTGTGGAAATCGTAGCTGTTTCCCTGGGAGCTGACGGTTCTCTTGCAGTAGGTAATGAAGGAATTTTCCGTGCACTGGTTCCGAGAATAAATGCAGTGAACACAGTTGGGTGTGGAGATTCTATGATCGCAGGATTCGCACTGGGGTTATCCAGGGGACTTTCACTTCCTGAGACAATGAAACTGGCAAGTGCTATTTCAGCGGCAGCAGCCATGCGCGAGGAGACTGGATTTTTTGTGATGGAAGATATGGAGAAACTGCTTCCACAGATTGAGGTTACTAAATTATAAGAAAATGTAGTAAAAGATATTAAGCGAAAGTAAATTGCGTTGTAATTGAAAGCCAGAGTGCAAAAGAAATGTTAAGGAGGATAAGAAAATGACAATGATCGATCCGGCAATTGTTCCGCAGAGAACACTTTATACTGGCGCTAAGATGCCAGCTGTTGGAATGGGTACTTTTGGAAGTGACCATGCAGATGCAGACGCAGTTTCTGCTTCTGTTGCAGGTGCACTTCGTGTAGGTTACCGTTCTTTTGACTGTGCTGCATGTTACGGAAATGAAGATATGATCGGAAAGATCTTCGCAGATGCATTTGCAGAAGGCATTGTAAAAAGAGAAGAACTTTTTATTGCATCCAAAGTATGGAACGATATGCATGGTGACGGAGATGTACTGATTGCCTGTGCGAAGACCTTAAAGGATCTGAAGCTTGACTATCTGGATATGTATTATGTTCACTGGCCATTCCCGAACTATCATGCACCGCATTGTGATGTGGATTCCAGAAATCCTGATTCCAAACCGTTCACAGTAGAGCGTTTTATGAAAACCTGGCGCCAGATGGAGCGCCTGGTAGATATGGGTCTGACGAAACATATCGGTATGTCTAATATGACAATCCCGAAACTGGAGGCAGTACTTCCACTTTGCAGAATTAAACCAGCTGCGATCGAGATGGAGCTTCATCCATGCTTCCAGCAGCCGGAGCTGTTTGATTATTGCAGAGCGCATGGTATTGAAGTGGTAGGATTCTGCCCAATTGGTTCTCCTGAACGTCCGGAACGTGATAAAATGCCAGAAGATATTGCGGATATTGAACTGCCAGAGCTGAAAGCAATTGCAGCGGCACATGGTGTACATCCAGCAGTTATCTGCATTAAATGGGCTGTACAGAGAGGTGCTTCCCCAATTCCATTCTCTTTGAAAGAGAAGAATTACACCATGAACCTGAAATGTGTCACGGAAGATCCTCTGACAGAAGAAGAGATGGAAACCATCCGTTCCCTTGATAAGAATAACCGTCTGATCAAAGGCCATGTATTCCTGTGGGAAGGTGCAAAGGACTGGCACGATCTCTGGGATGAGGATGGAGTGATCGTAAAATAATGGTTATAATTTCAAAGCTTCTTTAAATATCTTACACAGCAGAAAAGCTGCAGGGTTTATAATTCTTATAACTTTGCAGCTTTTTTGTTACCAGTAAACAGTAACAGTGTTTGTTACTGTTCACTGGTAACGTTCCGCGAGGTGTTTTTTGTGAACAAAGTTCAC
>OLQD01003380.1_pt1 | contig 10539 bp, 9 predicted proteins | sample 1672841 | NCBI WGS metagenome assembly OLQD01 (sample SAMEA3136729, study PRJEB25190) | human gut metagenome | biome: human gut; feature: human-associated habitat; material: faeces | place: Austria | collected 2013 | reverse complement strand
CCAGCATACCCACCAGCACGGCGGCCTTGACGCCCTTCTTGGCCAGCAGGATGATGACAAACAGACCGATGAACATGGTGATAACAGTCAGGACCATCTGGCTGTACTCGGCACCCATGTGATCCTTGATCACGCTGGGGGTCATGGCGCCGAAGAAGTCGCGCATGACATAGAAGGGGGAGGTATAGCCATTGCCCTCGGCATAGATGCCCACGTTGGAGCCCAGGCCGATGTTCATCAGCATAAGGCCGATGGCGGGACCGATACCCAGACGGACACCCAGAGGGATAGCGGTGACGATCTTATCACGAATGTTAAAAATGCTCAGCAGAAGGAAAACGATGCCCTCCACCAGAATGATGCACAGCACCGCCTGGAAGGCGCTGGTGTAGTCAGTGTTCAGCATGGCGGCCACATTGCCGGCGATGACGGCGAAGAAGCTGTTAAGGCCCATACCGGGCGCCATGACAAAGGGCTTGTTGGCGAGGAAGGCCATGACCACGGTGCCGATGGCACTGGCGATGCAGGTGGCCAGGAACACACCGTTCCACAGGGGTGTGCCCACGGCAAAGTTGGTCAGCAGGTTGGGATTCAGGGCGATGATGTAGGCCATCGTCATGAATGTGGTGAGACCGGCCAGGATCTCCGTTTTGACGGAGGTGCCGTTCTCTTTCAGATGAAAGATACGCTCCATGTGATTTTCTCCTTTGTAAAATGCTGCACGCCCTCCAGCGCAAGTATCATCTTAACGCTTTTTAACGGGAAAAACAAGACTTTTTGTCAGGTCTTCTGAAATTTTTTCAGATGCCAGTCAAAAAAGCGCCCCCGGCGTGGCCGAGGGCAAGGAGGTGGGGGTGCCTCCTTCTGTTCTCAGGGGACTGTGTCAGCCGGGGTATAACTGACATGATTCTGATGGGATAGCCGCATGGGGTACCGACCGGGGCAGGTCAGCTTTCCGTCCGCATCCGGGGGCGCATGACAGGGGGCGCTTTTTTCAGGGAAGCTTATTGGGCCGCGCGATCGGCCTGAATGAGCCGCTTCAGGGCCTCGACTCCCACCTGAACGGCGGAGGTAGTGTCCTCGCTCATATCCTGGTCCAAGCCGGCCTTTTCACGCTCCTGGTTCCAGACCACATGGAAGCAGCTGCCGCAGCGGCAGTTCAGGGCATCAGCCACCACAAAGAGGGCGGCGGACTCCATTTCACTGGCCTTGACGTGCAGGCGCTTCCAGGCCTCCCATTTGTTGAGCAGCTCATAGGATACAGGCATACGCTCGGGGCTGTGCTGGCCATAGAACGCATCCTTGCACTGAACGACGCCTACCTGGGTACGCTTGCCCAGCGCCCTGGCCGCCTGGACCAGCGCGGTGGTGACCTCGAAGTTCGCCACCGCGGGGTACTCGATGGGGGCATATTCCCGGCTGGTATGCTCAAAGCGAATCGCGCCGGTGGCGACCACCACGTCGCCGCTGCGGACATCCAGCTCGATTCCGCCGCAGGTCCCTACGCGGATAAACGTGTCAGCGCCGATGTTGTGCAGCTCCTCCATGGCGATGGAGGCGGAGGGCCCGCCGATACCGGTGGAGCAGACGGAGACCTTCTCCCCCAGCAGCGTACCGGTATAGATGGTGTACTCGCGGTTCTGAGAAACAAAGTGCGCGTCGTCGAACAGCTCCGCGATCTTTTCACAGCGGCCGGGGTCGCCGGGAAGAATAACATAGCGGCCCACGTCGCCTTCGGCGCAGTGGATATGATACTGCTTTTCCAGCTTCTGCATGATATATCGTCCTCCATCTATGTTCAAGTCGTTATGTCCTAAGCAAATAACACGGTTCGTAATCAAACATTTACCCATCGCTGAGGTAGAAAAAATCATATCATGGTTTTTCGGAAAATGCAATACTTCCACCACAAAAGATACGGCTTCTCCTGTACAAATGATGCAAAAGGCAAAAAGTGTCGGGGCTATAAAACCGCCCGCGGCAAAACCTACGTTTGGCGGCGGCTGTTCTCCGCGCATGTGTGCGTGTTTTTGCACGGATCGGCCGACGCATATGGAAAAAGGAGGAAAAAGATATGACAGATCGACTCGTTGCACTGGCGGCGGCAGTGATGCTGGCGGTGACGCTGGCGGCCTGCGGCGCGGCAGACGACAAGACAAACGGCGCCGCGCCGGACACCACACCCAACGGCAGCATCACCACGCAGCCGGACACCAACGGTACGGACACCGGCAGCGCCAAAGATGATCTGAACGGCGGCCACAACGAAAGCGGCCGGGCGGATGAGGACGGACAGATGGACGGCACCGTGGAAACGCGGCGGTATGACCGGGCGCTGGCGGCATCGCTGAGCCAGCTGATCCTGAATCGGATCGGCGAATGACAAAAGCGCGGCGGGCACAGGATGTCCGCCGCGCGGTTTTTAACGGCGGGACTTGCATTTTTCAAAAAATGGGATATTATATAGGTGAAAAACGTCCCCGCCCCCTTTTTTCGTCCTCTGAACGGCGGACGCGGGGCACGGAACAAAATTTACGCCGCAGCGGGCGGCAGAGAAAAGAAGGTTTTTACTATGACAAAGATCGACATCGTTTCCGGATTTTTGGGCGCAGGCAAAACGACCCTTATCAAGAAGCTGCTGGCCGAGGCCTTCCCCGGCGAGAAGCTGGTACTGATCGAAAACGAGTTCGGTGAGATCAGCATTGACGGTGGGTTCCTGAAGGACTCCGGCGTGCAGATCAGTGAAATGTCCTCCGGGTGCATCTGCTGCTCTCTGGTGGGCGACTTCAACAAGGCGCTGAAGGACGTACATGAGCAGTTCCACCCTGACCGCATCCTCATCGAGCCCAGCGGCGTGGGCAAGCTCAGCGACGTGATCGTGGCGGTGGAGAACACCGTGAAGGACGTACCGGACATGAAGCTGAACAGCTTTGTGACCGTAGCGGACGCCACCAAGGTCAAGATATACATGAAGAACTTCGGCGAGTTCTACAACAACCAGATCGAGTCCGCCGGCACCATCATCCTCTCCCGCACCCAGCGGCTGAGCCAGGAGAAGCTGGAGGCCGCCGTGGCGCTGCTGCGGGAGAAGAACCCCAATGCCGCCATTCTCACCACACCCTGGGACCATCTGGACGGCATGACCATTCTCAGCGCTATCGAAAAGGTCTCTCTGGCGGACGAGCTGCTGGCGCATATGCGCGCTGAGCACGAGGCGGATGAGGCGGAGCACGAGCATGAGCACCACCATCACCACCATGACGAGGATGAGCACGATCATGACCACTGCTGCCATCACCATGATCATGATGATGATGACGATGACGACGACCACGACCATGAGCACTGCTGCCATCATCACCACGATGAGGATGAGCATGACCACGATCATCACCACCATCACCACGACGGTGAGGAATGCGATGATCCCCACTGCGGCTGCCACCATCACCATCATCACGCCGACGAGGTATTCACCAGCTGGGGCACGGAGACGGTGAAGGCCTACTCCGAAGCGGAGCTGGAGCACATCCTGACGGCGCTGGACAGCGGCGAATACGGCGCGATCCTGCGGGCCAAGGGTATCGTGGCTGCCGCCGACGGCGGCCAGTGGCTGCACTATGACTTTGTGCCCGAGGAGCACCAGGTGCGGCGCGGTCCGGCGGACTACACCGGCCGTATCTGTGTGATCGGCTCCCAGCTGAAAGAGGATAAGCTCTCTCAGCTGTTCGGACTGTAAGGAGTGGCTGACATGGATATTCCTGTTTATCTCATCGCCGGATTTCTGGACGCCGGTAAGACCGAGTTCATCAACGGCATCCTGCGGGACGGCTTCGCCGCCGAGGATCGGACGCTGCTGCTGTGCTGCGAGGAGGGCGAAAACGGCTATGATCCCAAGGTACTGGGCAACGTATTCACCTATACCGTGGAGGACGAGGACCAACTGACGCCCGACTTTCTGAAAAAGCTGGAAAAACAATACCGGCCCAAGCAGGTCATCGTGGAGTACAACGGCATGTGGAGCATGGAGAAGCTGTACCGCGAGGGACTGCCCGCCAACTGGATACTCTATCAGATCATGTGCCTGGTGGACGCCACGACCTTCGAGATGTATCTGAAGAACATGGGCCAGTTGATGATGGAGAAGATCACCAACTGCGATATGCTGATCTTCAACCGCTGCAATGAGCAGCTGCGCGCCCAGCTTCGCAGCCGCAACCTGCGGATGGCCAACCGCCGGGCGGATATCTATCTGGAAAACGAGGACGGCACCAGCGAGGAGTACGTCACGCCGGAGATGTCGCCCTTCGACCTGACCGGCGGCAAGCTGGAGGTGCCGGACGAGGACTACGGCATCTGGTATGTGGACATGATGGACAACCCGGGACGCTATGAGGGCGTGGAGGTGTCCTTCAAGGCGCTGATGTGCCACTCCAAAAAGTTCAAGGGCGTGCACTGCCCGGGGCGCTTCGCCATGGTGTGCTGCGACAAGGATATGCAGTTCCTGGCCCTGGTGTGCCGCGGCGAAGGGCTGGAGCAGTATAAGGACAAGCAGTGGGTGAAGATACACGCCACAGTGAAGAAGGAGGCCTGTGACGCCTATCAGGGCGAAGGCCCCGTGCTGTACGTCACCTCCATCGCCGCCACCACCAAGCCGGACCCGGAGATGGTGTCCTTCTGATCGCGATCCGTATATTTTCGCCGCACAATTGCAGCGTGTATAGAAAAAGACCCGCCGATGGCGGGTCTTTTCAACTTGTTTCGGCCTCAGCGGACCAGCTGGATGGCAGCGGGGAGGTTCTCGATCTCCACGCGGGGCGCACTGGGGCAGTATTCACCGTCCAGGGACCAGGGGAGGTTCTCCTCGGTGGTCAGGGTAACGCGCCGGACATGGCGCAGTATCACGCCGGGATAGTCGTACTGCATACGGGTCATGGCGGTGATGAGGTTCTGCAGATCCAGTGCCGTCTTTGGCATACGGAGCAGCAGCAGTTCGAATTTTCCGTCGTCCATCCGTACACGGGAGGGATCCAGCTTCACCAGGCCGCCCAGGGAGGTGGAATTGCACACAGCGCCGAAAATGAACTCCCCCTCAAAGCGCTCACCATCGGCATCCACCGCGCAGCGGTAGGGCCGCAGGGAGTCAAGGTCACCCAACCCCTCCAGAATATAGGCAAAATGGCCCAGGGCGTTCTTGGCCGCCTGGGTGGCGGAGTAGGAGGACCGGGTAAAGGCCCCAAAGGAGGCCACATAGGCAAAGTAGCGGTCGTTATGCCGCCCCACGTCCAGGGGGCAGGGCGTGCCGGTGGCGGCCGCCTCTGCCGCGGCGGGCAGCATGGTGTGAAGATGCAGGCTCATGGCAAAGTCGTTGGTGCTGCCGCAGGGCAGATAGCCCAGCAGGGGCCGCTGCTCCAGCTGCATAAGCCCGGACAGCGTCTCGTTCAGCGTGCCGTCGCCTCCGGCACAGACCACCATGTCGTACTGCCCGCCCCACCGGGCGGTGATATCGCGGGCCTGGCCGCCCGCCTCGGTGATATAGACCCGTACCAGATAGCCGGCACGGGAGAACTGCGCCACGGCATCGAACAGCGGGGCGCGGGATTTTGTCTTTCCCGCACGGGGATTGACGATAAACAAGAGCTTTTTCATAGGGACACCCTTCCATACCATCGTAATTCTCGCATTTTGCGCGGGGTTGTCCGAGTATGATACCACAGTTGCGGCGGGATTGCAATACACATTCCGCCGCGGGTGTTTGTGTTCGAAAATTGTTGCAAAACGCCGCGCATACGGGTATGATAGAAAAAACAGCAGTGGGAGGTCCTGCCATGAAGCGAACGCAGTATTTCAAATGGGGACTGACGGCCTTTTTGACCGTATGTGCCGTGCTGGTGTTCTACGACACCTTCTATCAGGCGGGAACGCTGCAGCAGTTCGTGTCCAAGCTGGCATCCATCCTGGCGCCGGTGCTGTACGGCTTTGCCATCGCCTATCTGCTGACGCCCATCATGTCCTGTCTGGAACGGGCCATCGCGGCGCTGTGGAAAAAGCTCTTCAAAAAAGAGCTGAAGCAGCCGTCAGGCGCGCTGCGGCTGGTGAGCATCCTGCTGACCGAGGCCGTGGTCATCTTCCTGCTGTATCTGCTGATGAGCGTGCTGGTGCCCCAGGTGGTGGACAGCGTGACCACCCTCATCAACAACGCCGAGTCCTACTACCGCAAGGTCTATCGCTGGGCCAACGACCTGCTGGAGAGCGACAGTGGGATCGGTGTCTGGCTGGCGGGGCTTATCACCGAGCGCTATACCGACGGCATGGCCTTTTTGACCGACAAGGTGCTGCCCTGGGCCCAGAAGGCCATTGTGCCGCTGACCAACGGTATCTGGAGCGGCATCCGCGGGGCAGTGGGCTTTGCCTTTGACCTGATCGTGGGCATCATCGTGTCCATCTATCTGATGGGCATGAAGGAAAAGAGCCTGGCTCGCTGCTGCAAGGCGGTCTACGCCGCGCTGCCGGAGGAAAATGCCGACGCGGTCATGCGCGGCACGCGGCGGGTGAACGCCATCTTCTCCGGCTTTGTCCGCGGCAAGCTGCTGGACTCCCTCATCATCGGCATCCTGTGCTTTATCTGCTGCTCCATCCTGAAAATGCCCTACACCCCGCTGGTCAGCGTGGTGGTGGGCGTGACCAACGTGATCCCCTTCTTCGGCCCTTTCCTGGGCGCGGTGCCGTCGGCATTCCTGATCCTGCTGGTCAGCCCCAAGCAATGTCTGGTGTTCGTGATCTTCATCGTGATCCTCCAGCAATTTGACGGCAACATCCTGGGGCCCAAAATTCTGGGCGACGCCACGGGCATCTCCAGCTTCTGGGTCATCGTGGCCATCCTGGTGGGCGGCGGCTTCGCCGGCGTGCTGGGTATGTTCATCGGCGTGCCGGTGTTCGCCTGCATACAGGAACTGCTGAAATTCCTGATGGACCGCCGGCTGCGGAAGCGGAATATGCCCACCGAGGCCTACGCCTATGTGGGTCGGGCCAAGGATTCCCCGCCGGAGGATACGCCCGCGCCCAAACCCAAAGATCCCGCGTGATATGGCAGGCAGGCGGGCACGCAGCCCGCCTGCCTTTTCTTTGAAAGGAGCACCTCCATGACAAAAGACCTCTACGATAAGCTGATGGTCTTCGGCAACGACCGGGAGCCGTTTCTCACCCACAACTTTATGCGGACCACCGACCTGGATGACGGCACCGCCACCGTAACGCTGCCCATGCACACCGAAAGTCTGAACCGCTGGGGCGGCGCCCACGGCGGCATCCTGTTCTCGCTGTGCGATGTGGCCATGGGCATGGCCATCATGACCCTGCGGCAGGAGATGGTAGTCACCGTGAACGCCACCATCGATTATCTGTCCGCCGCTGCCGCCGGCAGCACCCTGACCACCGTGGGCAAGGTGGACCGCCTGGGCGGCAAGCTGGCCTTCTGTTCCGCCGAAATGACCGACGAGACCGGCAAGGTCATCGTCCGCGCCCACTGCGTCATGTGCTTCACCGGCAGGGCCCTGCCCCTATGAGCCGCCGTGCCCTGCGCCGCTGGTGTATTGCGCTGGCGGTGTTCTTTGCCGCGTATTTCGTCCTGCGCACCAGCCGCGCGGCCATGAACTGGCTGTGGTACGGCGCCGTGCTGCCGGCGGAGCAGTGGCTGGGGCGGCTGTGTGGAAGGTTGACGCTCTCCGTAGGTGAGGTCCTGATCTTGACGGCGGTGTTCTGCGCCATACTGTGGCTGGCCAATGTGCCCCGGCGCATCATCGCCGCGTGGGGCCGCCGTTGGGGCATGGCCCTGCGCCTGACGCTCACCGCCCTCTGCGCCGTGCTGACGGTGTACGCCGGCTTTTGCCTCACCTGGGGTATCGGGTACAATACCGACAGCTTCCAGGAGAAAAGCGGCATCCATGCCCGGCCTTCCACGGCGGAGACGCTGGCGGAGGTAACGGCCTATTTTGCCGGCAATCTGGCCGCCTGCGCCGATGACGTCCCCAGAGATGAAAGCGGTGTCTGCACGCTGGACCGGCAGGCGGTGCTGAACCGGAGCGCCTCCGCGCTGGATGTGCTCTGCGGCGAGTTCCCGTTCCTGCGGGCGGAAACGGGCGGTGCCAAGGGCTTCGCCTGCTCCCGGGCGCTGAGTGCCCTGCGCTTCACCGGGTTCTACTTCCCCTTCACCGGCGAGCCGAACGTCAACATGGACAGTCCGGCGGCCTTTCTGCCGGCCACTGTATGCCATGAGCTGGCCCACCAGCGGGGCGTCACGGCGGAGGAGGAGTGCAATTTCATCGGCATACTGGCCGCTGTCCGGTCAGAGGATGCGGGGTACCGCTACTCCGGCTGGCTGACGGGGTTCGGGTATCTGTTCAACGCTCTGTACAGCGCTGACCGGGAGGCGTGGCAAACCATACGGGACGCACTGCCGGACACGGTGGTGGCCGACCTGCGGGCGGACAACGCCTACTGGGCGCAGTTCCGCGGCGTCGTCTCAAAGGTCTCGGACACCGTGTATGACGGCTTTCTCAAGAGCAACGGCGACACGGACGGCAGCAAGAGCTACGGCGTGGTCACGGACCTGCTGGTGGCCTATTTCGGATAAAAAAATCTCCCCTTCCGGGGAGATTTTTTATATCACGGTTTACAGGCCCAGGCCGGGGATGTTCAGTCCGCCGGTGAGCGAGCTCATGGAGCTGTTCATGGCATCATCTGCCTGCCGAAGTGCCTCATTTACCGCAGAAATGACCAGATCCTGCAACATTTCGGCATCCTCCGGGTCGATGACGTCGGGCTTGATGGTCAGCTTGGTCAGCTCCTTTTTGCCGGTGACCACTGCCGTTACCGCGCCGCCGCCCACAGAGGCGGTGAACTCCGTTTTTTCAACTTCTTCCTGCGCTTTTGCCATATCCTGCTGCATTTTCAGCAGTTTTTGCTGCATCTGCGCCTGCTGCTGCATCATCCCGGCACCGCCGGTAAAGCCCCTGCGGGCGCTGTATCCCTTTGCCATATTCGTTTCTCCTTTATATCGATCTGTTCATTTTGCCAGTGTAAACTATCGGACATCTTATGTGCAGCATCGGTTTACCCATGTGTAATACCGATGCGCTCTTTGTGTAACATTGGTGTGCTCCATGTGAGACACCGGTGCGCTCAGCATGAACTGTCGGCTTATTTGATGCGAAAATTGTCCAGCTGTTTGGCGTTTTCCACCAACTCGTCCAGCTTGTCCCTGTGGGGAGCCGGCACCTCCCAGGGCGGCAGGTCCGGCGGGGCGGGCGGCGCCTCCTCCGGCAGGGGCGGGCGCTCATAGTCGTCCGCCGACGGGGCGGGCGTGGGCCGGGGCGCGGGGCGGACCGGGGCGCGCCGCACGGGCGCGGCGGGGCCGCCGCCTACGGTGAACTGCACCCGGACGGGACGGCCCACATGGCGGCTGGTGACGCCGCAGAGCACGTCCTCGATGGCCTTGCGGCTGAGCTGCTGCTTCACCAGATCGTTGGCACAGGAAACGGTGAGCACATCCCCCTCCAGCGTACCTGTCGCCTGGTTCAGCCATACCCGGTCGGGGATGGTCAGCGGGCCTTTATAGTGCTCGATAAGCGTGGCCCAGACCTGGCTGTCACCGCCGGCGGCGGGCGCCGCCGAGGTACGCTCTGGCGCAGGGGCCGGAGGTGCAGGGGCCGTGGGGGCCGGCGTGGGTACCGGTGCGGGAGATGTCTCCTGCGGGATCGGAGACACTTCACGCCGGGGCGGCGGAGTCGGCGCAGCCGCCGGACGGGCGGCGGGTCCTTCCGCCGGGACGACGCCCTTCTTCAAGGCGTCCTCCAGGGCAGAGACGCGGTCCGCCAGGGCCTCCGTGTCGTTGGAAAGGCTCTCGTCGCACAGACGCAGCAGGCACAGCTCGGCGTCCGTTCGCTGGCGGATGCTCCGGGGCAGGGCCGCGGCGGTGCGCTGGATGGTATCGGTCATATAGAGCAGGCGGCGCATGGGGACCTCCGCCGTCAGTTCAGAGAGGGTCTTGCGGTCATACAGGCCGCCCAGCAGGGCGGCGCCGCCCTCCGGCGCGGCGGCCAGAACGGTCATGTCCCGACAGAGATCGCTGAGCTCGCCCAGCAGCGCGCCCACATCCTTACCGCCCCGGTACAGCTGGTCCAGCAGCGCCAAAGCGTCGCCCCCCTGACGCGCCAGGAGCAGGCGCATGAGCTGCACCGTCTGGGTACTGCCGGCCAGTCCCAGCGTGTCCAGCACGCTGCGGCCGTCCACGACCGCGCCGGCGGCACGGCACTGGTCCAGCAGGCTGAGCGCGTCGCGCAGGGCGCCGTTGGCCATGCGGGCCAGCAGGTCCGCCCCGTCCGGGGTCAGGTCGATGGCTTCGGCCTTCGCCACCTTCAGCAGCTGCTGCTCCATATCGTGGGGCAGGATGCGCTTGAAGTTGAACCGCTGGCAGCGGGAGAGTATGGTAGCCGGGACCTTCTGGATCTCGGTGGTGGCCAGAATAAACAGCAGGTGGGC
>OLQD01003379.1_pt1 | contig 10542 bp, 6 predicted proteins | sample 1672841 | NCBI WGS metagenome assembly OLQD01 (sample SAMEA3136729, study PRJEB25190) | human gut metagenome | biome: human gut; feature: human-associated habitat; material: faeces | place: Austria | collected 2013 | reverse complement strand
GGGTTGCTGCTGCGCCGGCCGCTGCCGGGCGGGTTGCTGCTGCGCCGGCCGCTGCCGGGCGGGTTGCTGCTGCGCCGGCCGCTGCCGGGCGGGTTGCTGCTGCGCCGGCCGCTGCTGAGCGGGTTGCTGCTGCGCCGGCCGCTGTTGAGCCGGCCGCTGTTGAGCGGGTCGCTGCTGCATGTTATCGGTAGCTGGCCGCTGGGCACCCGTTGGACGCGGCGGCGAGGAAAACAGCTTCAAGGGGCAATTCCTCCTTTATGTGCGGGAGATTACGAAGGGCTTGACGCCCGGGCGCGGAAAAAGTTCCGCATCTGCCGGAAAAACGGGAAGGCTCGTACTGCGAGCCTTCCCGAACGTGTGCGGGATCGCTCAGCAGAGCTGCGCGCCGGCGGGCACGCTGTCATCGAGCATGAGCAGGTTGAGCTTGCCGTCCTTCTCGGCCGAGAGGAGCATGCCGTTGGAGGCCATGCCCATCATCTTGCGCGGCGGCAGGTTCAGGATCGCCACGACGGTCTTGCCGACGAGCTCCTCGGGGCGGTAGTACTTGGCGATGCCGGAGAGGATCTGCCGGTCGGTGCCGCTGCCGTCGTCGAGCGTGAAGCACAGGAGCTTATCGGACTTTTTCACCGGCTCGCACTTGAGGACCTTGCACACGCGCATGTCGCACTTGGAAAAGTCGTCGATCGTCACGTCCGGCAGCACAGGCGCGGACTTGGGCGCGGCGGCCGCTTTCTTCGCGGCCTTGAGTGCCTCGAGCTCGGCGAGTTCCTTGGCCATGTCGATGCGCGGGAAGAGCGTCTCGCCCTTGTGCACCGTGACGTCCGCGGGCAGCACGCCCCAGACGGCGGCATTGTCCCACGTGGTCTGCTCCGCCGCAGCGCCGATCTGCGCGAAGGCTTTCGCGCAGCTGTCGGGCATGAAGGGCAGCAGCAGCGTGACGGTGATGCGCAGCGTCTCGAGCAGGTTATACAGCACCGTGGCCAGGCGCGCGCGCTTGCTCTCGTCCTTGGCGAGGACCCAGGGCGCCGTCTCGTCAATATACTTATTGGCGCGGGAAATGACCTTGAACACCTCGATGAGCGCCTGCTGCGTGCCGAAGGTGTCCATGTGACCGGCGTACGTTTCGCGCAGGGCGGATGCCATGGCGATGAGCTCGTCATCGAGCGCATCATGCTCGCGCTCTGCCGGCAGCGTGCCGCCGAAGTACTTGATGACCATGGCGACGGTGCGGCTCAGGAGGTTGCCGAGGTCGTTGGCAAGGTCAGTGTTGATGCGGGAGATGAGCAGCTCGTTGGAGAAGTTGCCGTCGCTGCCGAGCGGGAACTCGCGCAGCAGGTAGTAGCGCAGCGCATCCACACCGTAGCGCTCGGCGAGCACGACGGGGTCGACGACGTTGCCCTTCGACTTCGACATCTTGCCGCCGCCGAGCAGCAGCCAGCCATGGCCGAAGACCTTCTTCGGCAGGGGCATACCCATGCTCATGAGCATGGCCGGCCAGATGATGGAGTGGAAGCGCACGATCTCCTTGCCGACCATGTGCACGTCGGCGGGCCAGAACTTCTCGTAATCGTCGTACTTGTCGTTCAGGAAGCCGAGGGCCGTGCAGTAGTTGAACAGCGCGTCGACCCAGACGTAGACGACGTGACCGGGGTCAAAATCGACCGGGATGCCCCAGGTGAAGCTCGTGCGCGACACGCACAGATCCTCCAGACCGGGGTCAATGAAGTTTTTGATCATCTCGTTGACGCGGCTGGCAGGCTCGAGGAACGTGCCGCTGAGCAGCAGCTCGCGCACGGGCTCGGCATACTTCGACAGGCGGAAGAAGTACGCCTCCTCCTCGGCATAGTGCACCTCGCGGCCGCAGTCCGGGCATTTGCCGTCGACGAGCTGGCTCTCGGTCCAGAAGCTCTCGCACGGCGTGCAGTACATGCCGGAATACTTGCCCTTATAGATATCGCCCTTTTCGTACATCTTCTTGAAGATGCGCTGCACGGCCTCGACATGATAATCGTCTGTCGTGCGGATGAAGCGGTCGTTGGAGATGTTCATCAGCTTCCACAGCGCGCGCACGCCGCCGGGGCCTTCGACGATGTTGTCCACGAACTGCTTGGGCGTGACGCCGGCAGCCTCGGCCTTCTCCTCGATCTTCTGGCCGTGCTCGTCCGTGCCGGTCAGGAACATGACGTCATAGCCGCACATGCGCTTGTAGCGCGCGATCGCATCGGTCGCAACCGTGCAGTAGGTGTGGCCGATGTGCAGTTTGTCCGAAGGGTAATAGATCGGGGTCGTGATATAAAACTTTCCTTTGCTCATACTGCATTCTCCTCTGTATTAGTCTTCACCGGCGTCACCGGGGTCGTAGACGGACGGATAGGGCGTCGGCTGCGGCTTCGGCGTGGGGGTGGGCGTCGGCTTCGGCGCGGTGCTGGGGGTGGGCGTCGGCTTCGGCGCGGTGTCGTGCGAATGGTAGGTGCTGTTGGCCTCGAGCGTGTGGCTGATCTGCTTGCCGTCCTTATCATAGACCGTGCGGTAGGTCGTGGCACGCAGGCCCTCGGACGTGTAGCTCATCTTGACATAGCTGCCGTCCACATCCGTGCCCCAGATCTCGACCGTGACGCTGCCGTTTTGGACATACGCCTTGATCTCGATCGGATAGTCGCGGTTGTTCGTAAATTTGAACTCCGGCCCGCCCCAGCTGACCGCGGCGTCCATACCGGGTTCAATATAGGCCACGGGGAAGTAGTGGCAGGTGCGGGTGTTGATCTTGAGGTTCGAGACCATGGCGCAGTAGTACAGCGTGGACGACACCTGGCAGATGCCGCCGCCGACCTCCTGCACGACCTGGCCGCCGGAGTAAGCCCCGGCTTCCTTGAAGCCGTTGGCCTTTGTGCGCTGGCCGAGCACGTCGTTATAAGAAAACGTCTGACCGGGCTGGAGAATCACGCCGTTGATCTTCTCGGCGGCGAGCTTGACGTTCGTGATGCGGTTGCTGCTGCTGCCGGAGAGGGAAGTGGTCTTGGTGGCGAGCTTGTCGGCCAGCAGATGCTTTTGCAGGCGCTCCTGCGTCATCTCCGGCTGTGTGAGCGTGGCCGGGATGGTGACGGTGTCGCCGGTAGAGGCCGCGTCCCACAGGGGCTGCGCCTCGGCCACGTCAAACGCGATGCCGACCTTGCTCTCCGTGGCGGACTGGGTCTCCGGGTCATAGCCCGCGTTGACCGGGTCGCCGCAGATGGCGTCGTGCAGTTCCTGCAGCGTCATCTTATCGTCGCCGCTCATATCGACCGGGTAGGCCGAGGTGCCGAACTTGCCGCTGCGAATGTCGCTGAGCATCCGCTCGGCGACGGCGGCGGGGTCGAGCGTGATCATGCTCGCACCCTTGACGACGCGGATGGTGCTGTGCTCCTCGTCGATCTCGACACTGCCGCCCGAGAGCTTGACATTGATCTCGGCGGCCTCACGCTCGACGCGTGTGCGCAGGGCGTCGGTGTCCATGTCGGCGAGGTTATCGGCCGCCACATCGTGCCCCTTGAGCGCGCAGCGCAGCCACGTGGAGAAGTTTGTGAACGCATTTCCGCTGCGTCCGTAGGCGTAGGCTGTCTCGGCTGCGGCGTCGGGCGTCGCCTCAAAGCCGATCTCCGTCGCGGTGACGGTGATGGTCCGGTCGCCCGGGAAGGTCATCGTGAGCACCGGTGCGCTCGTATCGTCCCAGCCGGCGGCGCGGATGGCCTCTGCCGCCTCGATCTGCGTCATGCCGCCGACGTCGGTGCCGCAGACGGAGACGTTCGGGAAGATGGCATCCTTTTTCGCCACGAGCACCATGCCGACGGCGCCGGCCGCGATGATGACGGCCAGTACGATGAGTGCAGCGCGCAGGGCGATCTTACCGCCGCGGCCGCGGGGTTTTCTGGCTTTCGGCTGCGGCGTGCCCTGTGCGGGGTCTGCCTGCCGGGATACGGGCTGGCGCTGCGCCGTCTGCTTCGGCGCGGCGGCGCGGCGGGCGGCCGCCTCACTCTGTGCCGAGCGGTTGGAGGCGCTGCGGTGCGCCGAGCGCTCCTGCGCGGCGAAGTCCGCCGCCTCGCGCTTTGCGGCTGCGCTGCGTTTGGAAGTGTTGCCGTTAAGTTTCATGATTTTGGCTCCTGTCTGTCCGCGTCAAAATCGGATTATTTAAATAAGTATCGCGGAAAGCCTCCGCCTCACCGGGCGGGAGCTTGGTGCGCGGCTGCTTTTCGATCTGCGGCTTCATCCACGGGTTGTGCTCGGCCTTGCGCTCGGTCTGCGCCTCGAGGAGCTTGCCGATGAGCACGTTCGAGATGAGAAAGCCCGCCGGCGTGAAGTGCCAGCGCTCCCCGTCCGCGACGGCCCAGCCGGAACGGACGAACGTTTCCAACTGCTGCGCGATGCCGGAAAAATCACTGCGGTACAGCCGCGCATACTCCGCGCGCGACACGCCGTGCACGGTGCGCATGCCGAGCATGAGATACTCCGCCGCGCGCTCGAAATCGCCGATGGTCTCGTACTCGTCGATCATGTCCTCGCCGTGGAGGACGCCCGCGATGTAGCGGTCGAGGTCGCGCACATAGCTGTAGCGCGTGCGGCCGATGCACGAGTGCGCGCCCGGGCCGAAGCCCATATAGTCGTCGAGCTGCCAGTACTTCAGATTATGCCGGGATTCATAGCCCGGTATGCTGAAATTCGAGATCTCATACTGTTCATAGCCGTAGCGCCGCAGCTCATCGACCATGCACAGGTACATGTCCGCCTGCTCGTCGTCCGACGGGATGAGGGGCGAATCCTTCAGCTCGTACATGGGCGTGCCCTCCTCGAGCTTGAGCCCGTAGCCGGAGATGTGCTCCGGGCGCAGGGCGATCGCCTTGGCGAGCGTGTCCGCCCAGTCGCTGCGGGTCTGGCTGGGCAGGCCGTAGATGAGATCGAGGCTGACGTTGTCAAACCCGGCGGTGCGGGCATTTTTCACGGTCATCTCCACCTGGTGGAAGCTGTGGCGGCGGCCGATCATTTTCAGGATATCATTGTTGGCCGACTGCATGCCGATGCTCAGGCGGTTGAAGCCCGCCTTGTGCAGGGCGCGCAGGTCGTGCAGGCGGACGCTGTCCGGATTGACCTCGACCGTCACCTCCGCGCGCTTGAGCAGGCGGCCGGTGGCCTTGACGGCGTCGAGCAGCTCGATGAGCCGCGCCGCGCCGTAAAAGCTCGGCGTGCCGCCGCCGAAATAGACCGTGTCGATGTACGCCGGGGCGATGCGCCCGGCGCTCTCTTCGATGTGCTCGAGCAGGGCGTGCTGATAGTCCGCCATGCGGTCGGCCGCGCCGGCGCAGGAATAAAAATCGCAGTAGCCGCACTTGCTCGCGCAAAACGGGATGTGGATATAGATACCGAGACGCGGTTGCATAGACAGCTCCTTACTTGGGGTGCCCTGACCGCCGGGATGCGGCGGTCAGGGTTCAGATCAGATCGGTTGTCAGATAAGCGTGCACACGAGCTCCGAATACGCGGCCGGATCCTCGAGCGGCTCGCCCGCGATGAGCAGCGCCTGCGCGTGCAGGATCTTGGCGATGCGCGCGGCCTTGTCCTTGTCGCCGGCGGTGAAGGCCTCCTTCATGGTCTGGTAGGCGTGGTGGTTGGCGTTGAGCTCCAGCACGCGCACGGCGCGGATGTCGGTCGGTGCGCCGGGCATGCTCCGGAAGTAGCGCTCCATCTCGAGCGTGACGCCGCCCTCGGTGCTCAGGCACACGGCGCTGGACACGAGCTTGTTGGACAGGCGCACGGATGCGACCTGCTCGCCGAGCGTCTCCTTGACGAAGTCGAGCAGCTCCTTGTCCTCGGCCTGCTTTGCCTCGGTCTCCTTCTTCTCTTCCTCGCTCTCGAGGCCGAGATCGTCGGTCGCAATGTTGCAAAACGGCTTGTCGGCGTAGGTCTTCATGGTATCGACGAAGTACTCGTCGATCTGCGAGGTCATGCACAGGACATCGTAGCCCTTTTCATGCAGCTGCTCTGCCTGCGGCAGGCTGAGCAGACGCTTGACGTTCTCGCCGCAGGCGAAGTAGATCTTCGTCTGCTCGGCGGGCATGGCGTCGACATATTCCTTGAGAGAGACGAGCTTCGTCTCGCTCGTGTGGTAGAGCAGTAGGTCCTTGATCTCGTCGACCTTGTCGCCCGTCTCGGTGACGGCGCCGGCACGCAGCATCATGCCGAAGGCGGCGTGGAACTGCTCGTACTTCTCGCGGTCGTTGGTCATGAGCTTCGTCAGCTCGGACTTGATCTTCTTGCCGAGGTTCGTGGCGATGAGCTTGAGCTGGCGGTCGTGCTGGAGCATCTCACGCGAGATGTTCAGCGACAGGTCGGGGGAGTCGACCACGCCGCGCGCGAACGCATAGCACGGCGGCAGGAGGTCGGTGCACTTGTCCATGATCATGACGCCGGAGCTGTAGAGCTCGAGACCGGGGTCGGATTCGCGGGTGAACATATTCGCCGGAGCCTTGGCCGGGATGAACAGCAGCGCGCGGTAGGAGATCAGGCCCTCGGCGTTGACGCGGATGACGGCCAGCGGGTCGTCCTTGTCGTGGAACTTGTCCTTATAAAACGCGATGCACTCCTCATCCGTCGCTTCCTTGCGGCTGCGCTGCCAGATGGGGACCATGCTGTTGATGGTCTGCTCCTCGGTCTTCGTGACCATCTCCATCTTCGGCTCGCCCTTTTCGTCCTTCTCGCCGGTATCGACCCAGTCGCTCTGCTCGACGTCCATGACGATCGGCCAGCGGACATAGTCGGAGTACTTGCGGATGAGCATCATGAGCTTCCAGTTTTCGAGATAGGTGGAGTACTTCTCGCCGGACTCGTCTTCTTTGATGTGCATGATGACGTCCGTGCCGACGGTGTCCTTCTCGGTCTCGGTGATGGTGTAGCCGTCCGCGCCGGTGCTGACCCACTGGTAGGCCGTGTCGCTGCCGTAGGCGCGGGTGACGACCGTGACCTTGTCGGCGACCATGAACGCGGAATAGAAGCCGACGCCGAACTGACCGATGATGTCGATGGCGGCATCCTCCTGCGCGTTCTCGCCGAGGCCGTCCTTGAACTTCAGCGAGCCGCTGCGCGCGATAACGCCGAGGTTGCTGTCGAGCTCCTCCTTCGTCATGCCGATGCCGTTATCCGACACCGTGATCGTGCGCGCGTCCTTATCCGGGGTGACGCGGATCTTGAAATCGCTGCGCGCCATGCCCACGTTTTCATCCGTGAGCGACTGGTAGCAGAGCTTGTCGATCGCGTCCGAGGCGTTCGAGATGATCTCGCGCAGGAAGATCTCCTTGTGCGTGTAGATCGAATTGATCATCATGTCGAGCAGCTTTTTGGATTCTGCTTTGAACTGTTTCTTTGCCATATCTATGCCTCCAAAATTTTAATTACACCTTTGGGTCCGTACCCGGCCTGCACGCAATAGCGGCCCACGGTACAGATTTTAATATTATAGCACATCGGCCGTTTTTTTCAACACCTGCCGCCAGAATAATTGGGATTGTGCAGCCCGTTTTTCATGGTATAATAGGGTGTTAAGAAAAAAATAAGATTCTGTGAGGTGGCTCCCATGAACGATCTGAAAGACCTGCTCGATGCGCGCCTGTTCCTGCTGGACATGGACGGCACGCTCTACCTCGGGGACGACGTGTTTCCCGGCGCGGTCGACTTCATCCACACGCTGGCCGATACCGGTCGGCAGTACATTTATCTGACCAACAACTCCTCGCGCGCCGGCACGGACTACATCACGCGCCTGCGGCGTCTGGGCTTCCCGTGCGAGGCTGAGAACGTGTTCACCTCCGGCATGGCGACGGCGCTGTACCTCAACCAGCACTATGCGGGCAAACCCGTGTACCTCGTCGGCACGCAGGCGTTCCGCCGCGAGCTGCTCAGCTACGGCATCCCGCTCGTCGAAGAGGGCGCGGAGATCGTCGTCGTCGGCTTTGACACCGAGCTCGTGTATGAGAAGCTCGACCGCGCCGTGCACTATCTGCGCCGCGGCGCGACTTTCATCGCCGCCAACCCCGACTGGGTCTGCCCCATGCCGGCCGGCGAGGTGCTGCCCGACTGCGGGAGCATCTGCGCGCTGCTGACCGCTGCCTCCGGCGTGCAGCCGACCTACATCGGCAAGCCGAACCGCAACATGGTCGACGTCATCTCGGCGCAGACCGGCGTGCCGAACGCGCAGATCTGCTGCGTGGGCGACCGGCTGTATACCGACATTGCCGTGGCCGTGAATGCGGGCGCGCAGAGCGTGCTCGTCATGTCCGGCGAGACGGACGAGGCGATCCTCAAAGCGTCCGACGTGCAGCCGAAATACGTCCTGCGCGACGTGGCAGAGCTGGCGCAGATCCTGCGCGGCGGCGCAACAGCGTAAAAAAATTCAAAAAACGTTTGAAAATCGCTTGACATATCCGTACATAAATGTTAGGATATGTTCAGTAAACATCGTTTTTTGCAAATGATGTTGCGAATCCCTCGTTTGTGTTCTCTCTTCCACTTTGCAGCGTCCGGGTCTGCATCCGCCGCGGACGTGCAAGCACAAGCAAACAACAGCAGCCACGCCGGCGAACGCCGGTGTGGCTGCTGTTGCTTTTTCATCCTGTGTAAACGTGATACATGAGGTACTGGCGAAAACCAAAACGCTTCCACCTCGTCCGCCTAACGGCGATGCAAAGATCTCATCCGAGGCGGGCCTTGCCCCCTCTGGCTCCCCTGCGACTCAGATATCGGCGCGGAACCATGCGCCGGGGCGGTAGTGCTCGAAGATGACGATGTCATAATCGCGCTCGTGCGTCCAGGCGCGGCTCGTCCAGCCGGCGCGCGCGGCGCCCATGGCCTCACACAGGCGCACGCTCAGCGGCTTCGGCCCGATCTTGTAGGCGATGAACTGCGGGCGGGCGATCACGTTCGTGAGCACGTTTCCGACGATGGCGGCCGCGGGCTTATTGAGCGCCTTGCCGTAGTCCTTCGGCGGCTGGCTGAGCTGGCCGCGCAGGATATCGGGCGCGTTGCGCCGGAACCACGCGACGATCGTGGGGTCAAAGCTCTCGACGCAGTACGGCCCGCCGTAAGTACGCAGGGCGGCGAGCGTCAGCGCGCACAGGCGGCGGTTATTGTGCCCGCGCTTGACCTCGAGCAGCAGCGGCACGCGGCCGCCGAGGGCGGTGAGCGCCTCGGCAAAGGTCGGGATGACGCAGTCGGTATCGCCGAGGCGCAGCGCGCGCAGCTCGGCGAGCGTGAAATCATCAATGACGCCCGGCACGCCGCACATGCGCTCGAGCGTATCGTCGTGGAACACGACGAGCTGGTCGTCCGCCGTCAGGTGCACGTCCATCTCGACGGCGTAGCCCGCCTCGGCCGCGGCGCGGAAGGCCGGGAGCGAGTTTTCCGGCACGGTGCCGTCCTCAGTGTGCAGGCCGCGGTGCGCATAATTGCGGTACAAAAACGGGGCTTTCTGCGCGCGCGTGGCGCGGCCCGGCGCGACGAGAAACGCAAACGCACCCGCGCAGGCGGCGGCCGGTGCGGCGATCTTGCAGGCAGTTTTCCAATTCATAACGAGTCCTCCTTTCGGCGGCGCGGACCGCCGGTTTGCTTTGTCCTTATTAAACAACAATTTCTGCTTTTCGTCAAATGCCTGTTGAATTGCCGGGCAAGGTATTGTAGAATGAGACAAATCCGATAGAGACTGATGGAGGTAACCCTGTGAAGCTCAACTACAAGCGCACCATCTGCGTTGGCTTTGCCTTTTTCCTGATCTGCGCCTTCTGGCAGGCGTATGACAACACCATCCCGCTGATCCTGACGAACAAGTTCGGCATGTCGCAGGCGTGGTCCGGCGTCATCATGGCGCTCGACAACATTCTGGCGCTGTTTCTGCTGCCGCTGTTCGGCGCGATCTCCGACAAGCACACCGGCAGGCGCGGCCGCCGCACGCCGTTCATCGTCTTCGGCACGATCGTCGCGGCCATCGCGTTCATCAGCCTGTCGCTCGTCGACGATGCGCAGTTGAAAAACATCGACGCGGCCGCCGCCATCGACGATCCCGCCGCGCTGCGCGTCGTGTACCAGCAGGAGGCTGACCGCACGCTCAAGACCCCCGACGGCGAGACGTTCGTGCTCGAGGACACGTTCACCGAGGACGAATTTGCCGCCATCACGAGTCAGGTCACAAACGCCGAGGGCAAGACCGTGACGAACCACGACTACACGAACTATGTCGTGCCCGCACGCCAGGCCTATGCCCACCAGACGACCGTACAGCACCCCGGCGCGCTCATCGGCTTTTACCGGGTGGAGGGCTATGGCACGCGCCATCTGTCGCTCACGCCGCTGCTTGAAAAGCGGTGACGCATCGAGTATAATAAAAGAAATACAGGGGGTTCTGCCCGCCCCTGCCAGGAGCCTCATGTTCTTGGTTTTCCCGATTTGCTTTGCGTATACCAATGCCAAGGAGAAATACGTCAATGATGGAAAGAGAAGAGAAAAACCGCCTGATTCTCGCCGAGCTGG